>Ga0187866_1001971_pt1 | contig 17877 bp, 14 predicted proteins | sample June2016WEW_11_1_3_FD_133013 | JGI IMG/M metagenome (GOLD analysis project Ga0187866, IMG submission 133013) | Peatland microbial communities from SPRUCE experiment site at the Marcell Experimental Forest, Minnesota, USA - June2016WEW_11_150 | ecosystem: Environmental > Terrestrial > Soil >...
CATCAGGCTTTCGCCCATTGTGAAAAATTCTCGACTGCTGCCACCCGTAGGTGTCTGGACCGTGTCTCAGTTCCAGTGTGGCTGGTCGTCCTCTCAGACCAGCTACCCGTCTTAGCCTTGGTGGGCCGTTACCCCGCCAACTAGCTGATAGGCCGCGGGCTCATCATGAAGCGTCAGGCCTTGCGGTCCCCAACTTTGATGGACCGGGGATGCCCCCGGCACATCACATCGAGTATTAGCTCGCCTTTCAGCGAGTTATCCTCAACTTCACGGCAGATTACCCACGTGTTACGCACCCTTGCGCCACTCCGACTGCGGAATATTGCTACCCCGCAATCAGCGTTCGACTTGCATGTCTTATCCACGCCGCCAGCGTTCGTTCTGAGCCAGAATCAAACTCTCCGTAGAAAAAACGTTAGCTTGACTCCCGCCGGACACTGCTGTCCGGCATTTGCAATCTTTAAAACTCTCCAGTCCGACCCGCTAACCGGGCCTGACCGAAGGGGCTCTCACTTATCGCACAATTCAATTTTCAAAGAGCGTCGGGTCTTTCAACCCGTAAATCCTCCCCATTTAGGGGACAAAAAACCTGAGCGCCGGTCTTTCACGCCTGACACGGCGTCTCAGTTTCTTAATTTCAAAAGCGAAGCAAGATTAGGCCTCTCTTGCTCCCCGTCAACAACTATTTTCAAGTTTGTGACGCCCGCTTAACTTCCACTACCGGCCCTCCAGCCGCGAGGCTGCGTAAAGTAGCAAACCCACCGAGCAGGGCAAGAGTTTTTTTTACTTTTTTGCACCCGGCTCGCGGCAGCCGGCGGATTTCGTTCACAACTCCCAGATAGGGAATGGTTAACACTTTCAGCGGCGCCGCCACTTCCGCCAGCATTCCGGCATTCCCCGACGCAGAAAGATCGTCTCGCGGACACCCCATCAGCACGCACGCCCGCGGATGAATGCCACGTTGACGAAGGACCTCGCAGGTCAAGCGCACCTGGTTGATGACACCCAGCCGGTTCCGAGCGGCAATGATCACCGGTCCGGACAGTGCAACCATGATGTCCAGCAGCGTAAATCCTTCTCCCAACGGCACCAGGAGCCCGCCACATCCCTCGATCAGGAGGCCATTCGAGGCGGCGGCGGCGGCCTGAATGCGGCTCAGCGCTTCAGTCAGCGACACCGCCCGGTTCTCGGCGCGAGCCGCGGCAAGCGGCACCGTCGGCCGACGAAAGAAAAACGGGTTCAACGCGTCTTCCGGCAGCGTGCCGCCGGGAACACGGGCGAGCACCCGCGCATCCCGCCGACTGCCGGTCGCAAATGGCTTCATAGCCATGACGCGACGGTCATGCCGGCGTAATTCACGCAGGAGCAGCGCGGTCAGAAGCGTCTTTCCCGCACCCGTGTCGGTCCCGGTAATGTAAATCACCCGCGCCATTTGTTGTGGAGTCGCCTCACCCGGATGCAATCCGGCGAACGTGGTTCATTGCGGGCTGAATTCGAGGGTCCGCACGTCGCCCGGGCCGGCGCCGCTGCGCTGAATGATCGCGACAAAGCGTTTCTGATAATTCCCGATCTGCGCATCCACCGTCACTTCGAACGTCAGGCTTTGCACTCCCGCGAGGCTGCCGAGTGAAGCCGCCGCCTGGGGGCCAAGCCCCGGCACCATGGTGGCCAGCGCAGCTGGGCTCTGAATCGGCGTGTCATCCTCCGTTCCCTCAACGCCGTCCGGTCCGGCCCGGGCCCGAATGATGTTCGCCGCAATATTCTCGTCCACGCCGGGCAGCACCTGCAGCACCGAGGCCGGGGCCGTATTGAGGTTGATTCGCCCCACTGAGATCGGCGTAAACAGATCCGCCAGACCGACGGGATAAGCCGCCCCGGCATTGCGCGCCGCTCCACCGGTTGGATGCACCACCAACTCCGCATGGGCGGCCGCGTTGGCCCCCCAATAGATCTCCGGGGTCACGCCGTTGACCAGGAGCAACTCCGCCAGGTCATCCACCCAGCCGTTCTTGGCGAAATACGGTGGATTTTTGGTCAGGTAAAAATCGCTTTCCGCGCCGCTCATCCGCGGATCGTCGTTCGCATCCTCCCAATCCAGGATCGAGTCCACGATCGTCGAGGCGTCCGCGGCGCCCACACCAACCACCGTGAGCGCCCGGCGCAGCACCGGTTCGTCCGCGGCGTTGATGTTCCATTTCCGTTCGAGATCCCGGATGGTCACGGAGAAGCGCCCCGATCCCAGTTGGTAATTCTTCAGCGAAATCCCAGCCAGCGGGCCGTTGGTTTCGTTGGCTGTACCCGGTCCGCCGGCCCAGATCTGGTTCAACGACCAGACGTTCTGCCCCCCGCCAGTGCCGGTGTTCGCCACAACAAACCGCGCCAGCTCCACACCCGAACGACCAAGCCACTCCATTTCGGCATCGTTGTTCGCGTTGGCGGCGAGCCGCGACTCCACCTTCATCGAAAGGGCGAACGCCCCGGCCAGCAGGCCCAGCACCACGATGACCAGCATCACGATGACCAGGGCAAAACCACGCGCCGCCGATGACCGGGCCGTCGTCATGGCTGACCTCCGGGCGCGGGCGCGGGCGCGGGCGCGGGCTGGACCGGCAAAGGTCGCACCGGTGCCCCGGGCGGCCCCGCGGTCGGTGATTGCATCACGCGGTCAACCCGCACGCTGGGAATATCCACGGTCCGCACCGTGATCTCCGCCGCGGATCGCAGCGCGCTGGCCTGCGGACCGAAGGCAAGCTGGAATCGAACCTGGCGCGGGAGTTGATTGGTCAACGGCCAGTCCGGCACCCAGCCCGCCCGCGGGTCGAAGAACTCGAGCGTGAACAGTTTCACCTCCCGCGCCAGAACCAGGGAATAAACCTGATCCGGCGTCGTGTTGGTCTGGAGCAGCGGCACCTGGGTCAACACCAGTTGGTTGGTGCCATCGTGCCCGGTTTCCACCGTGAAGGTGACCCGACGTACGACCTGGTCACCGAAAAATCCGCTGCCCAGGTAGGACGCCGGCAGGCGCGCCACCAGGCTCAACGCGGCAAAATCGCCGCCCGTGTCGGCCTCGAACGTGTACAGCGGCGCGTTGGCCTGGAACATCACCACCGAAACAAGCGCTTCGCTGAGGGACCGGGAGGCCAGCCGGCTGCGCTGCAAATTCGCCGCCGCATCCGCCCCGACCCGGGCCGACTTCAGAATCGCCGCCCAGCTCGAGTAAATGGCGGCAATGACCATGCCGAAGATCACCATGGCCACCATGACCTCAAGGAGGGTGAAACCGGCACCGTGCGCGCGGCCGGAACCCGCGCGCCGCCAACGGAACAAGGCCCTGGGCTTCATCGGTTGAGGCTCGGGTTCTGCCCGGCGCCGGTGCGATACAAAAGGATGCTGCTGGTCGCCTGGTGCACCAGGCCGTTCCGTGGCCACGCGATCGCGATATCCACTTGGAACAGCCCTAGCCCGCTCCGGCTGGCGGCCAGGGTTCCCTGGTTCGTCCCGACCATCATGATGTCAGCCGTCCAAGACGCCCCGGGATAGGAATCGCCAAAATCGCCGGAAACGGAGCCCTCGCTGAGTGTGTTGGTCTGCGCCACTTGCGCCGCAACGGACCCGAAATCCACTTCCCCCAGGCCGAGGCCGCGCGCGATCCGCAGGTTCTGAGCCACCAAACTCAGGATCGCAAAGATGGCGATGAAGAAGATGGTCAGCGCCACGGTGACCTCGAGCAGCGTGAAGGCGGCGACCGGTCGCCATGAGGAGGCGCGCGCAGCAGACCTTGCGGCCAGGTTCATCGGATCACCTCCACATCCGACCGGCCGGTGCTAATCTCCAGCGTCAGCCGACGCAGCTCGTTCTGGCCGGAGAGCAGGGTGGCACTGAGTTCGTCGCACGTCCCATTGGGATAAAAACGCACCCGCGCGCTGTCGACTTCCAGCGTGCCCCGCCGCTCGGACTCCAGGATGTCGCGCCGGTTGATGATCAAGTGCTCGAACGCGATCGAGTCGGGCAGGTGCGCGGAGAAACTGACCTCGAACGGCACCACGGCGGGGGCGGATGAACTGCCATCCGCGAGCAACGGGGTGGTCTCGGTGCCGGTCCCTTGCCCAGAACTGTTCCCGCCCGCGGGCCGGTCCTCGGAGGCAAGCTCTACGGACATCGCGCCATCCCCCGTGATCACCAGGTCCGCGGGACGCCCACGCAAGATCGCGAGCATCCGCGCCTTCTGGCAGCCTTCCTCAAGGTCGCTGATGGCCTGGCGCATTGGTCCCTTGCGCACGGCGTTGAACACCGGAGGGATCCCGATGCTGGCGATGATGCCAATGATCACGACGACGATCATCACCTCGAGCAAGGTGAACCCCCGCAAACCCGGCGGCGCGCCGCCGGCCATTGGACGCTGCGCGATCATCAGCGGGCGATGTTGGCAGTGATGGTGAACATGGCGGACAGGACGCTGTAGAGGAGAAAGCCGACGCCGATGGCCATCACGATGATCATGGCGGGCTCGATCAGATTGGTCATGACCCGCAATGCCGTGGCGAGTTCGCTTTCATAGGTCAGCGCCACGTTGTTGAGGGCGCCGGGCACATCGCCCGTCTCCTCCCCGATCCGGATGAGGTCAATCATGAGCTGCGGGAACAGTTTGCTCCGCGCCAGCGGCTGGGCGATCGTCTTGCCGTCGGTCACTTCCTCCCGCGTCTTGGCGATCGCATCCTTCACCACCGCATTGGAGATGACCTGCTCGGTGATCCGCAACGCGGTCAGCACAGGCACGCCATTTTGCAGCAGCGTTCCGAGCGTCCGGGCAAACTGGCCGAACAGGTTCAACTGCACGACATGCCCGAAAACGGGAAGCCGCAGCTTCAACCGATCCACGTTCCGCCGCCCTTCGGAAGTCGCGATGTAGCGCTGAAACAACACCATCAGCAGGAAACCCACCACCGGGAAAAGCCACCAGTACCCCGCCAGGAAGTGGCTGATCGCAATCAGCAGTCGCGTGGGCGCCGGCAACGGGACCTTCATGCCCTCGAAGATGGTCATGAACTTGGGCAGCATCGTGGTCATGAAGAAGAAGGCGATCACCACGCCAACGCTGGCCACAATGGCCGGATAAATCAGCGCGGAGAGGAACTTGGACTGCACTTCGGCGAACCGCTCATAGTGACTGGCCAGGCGCTGCAGGACCTCGACCAGCGCGCCGCTTTGCTCGCCCGCCCGCACCATGTTCACGTAAAGATCGGAAAAGACGCGCGGCTGACGCGCCATCGCCTCGGACAGGCTTTTGCCTTCCGTCACGTCCTGCTTGAGCTGCTGGCTCACTTCGGGCGGCACGTTCTTCGACCCGATGCTGGCCATGCTGTTCAACGCCGGGGTAAGCGGCATGCCGGCCCGGAGCAGGTTGGCCAGTTGCTGCGTGAACGTGCCCATTTCGGTCAGCTTCGGCCGCCGTTTCCGCACCAGCAGATCGCGCCACGAGGGAGTGCGCCCCGCCGCCTTCTCCGCCGGCCGCGCGCCCTTGCGCTCGGTTTTGGTCCCCGCCCCCTTGGCCAGTTCCACCAGGACGGGCACCAGTCCCGACCGCTCCAACTGCGTCACCGCCGTCGGCCGGTCGGCGGCGTCAAGCACATCCTGAACCAGCTCGCCCGAACGGCGGCGCGCTTTATAGACAAACTGTGGCATAGCCTGCTCCCGACATTTAAAACCGGTCCCGCGAAAAAGTTTCCCCGCCAGCGCCCAAAGCGCAAGCCCTGTCCGGCCCGCGTAATGCCCTGATTTGCCTTTCCCCGGACCGCGGCTGTGCGCGAAGCGTCAGCCGCAGCCGGCCGAAAACGCTGCGGCTGGTCTCCGACCCAGCCGCGGTCCGTTCAAATCACGACTTCCCACGGCAGAACACGCTTGAATCCACCGGCCACGGTGGTCAACTCGCCCCATGAACTTCCGCCTCCTGCTCTGCGCCGCCCTGTTTCTGGCCGCGACCGCTCCCGCCGGCGCCGCCCCGCTCCAGCGGTGGATTTACTGCCCCTCGAACCTGCTCGTGGACAAAAACGTGGACGAATTGGCCACGTTGTTCCACCGCGCCGGAGCCGCCGGTTACACCCACGTCCTGCTCGCCGATTCCAAGTTCGCCAAGCTCGGCGACCTGGACGAACGCTACTTCCGCAATGTCGCCCGCGTCAAAGCCCTGGCCGCGGAAAACCACCTCGAACTCGTTCCCGCATTGTTCCCTATCGGCTACTCGAACGACATTCTGTGGCACGACCCCAACCTGATCGAGGGCTTGCCGGTGACCAACGCGCTGTTCGTCGTCCACAATGGCGCCGCGCGCCTGCAGAGCGAACTTCCCGTGACCTTCCGCGGCGGCGATTTCAACGACCTGAAACAATGGGATTGGAAGGACGACACCGTCGTCGCCGACAACGGCACCGCCCGCGCCACCGATCCCCGCGGCAAGCTCGCCCGCATCGTCGCGAAGCTCAAGGTGCTCCCCTTTCACCAGTATCACATTTCCGTCCGCGTCAAAACCCAGGATTTCCGCGGCACGCCGGAGGTCAAGGTGCTGCCCCCCAAAGGCGACTTGAACTTCACCTACCTGAAGGTGAAGCCGACCCAGGACTGGCAGACCCACCACGTCGTCTTCAATTCCCTCACCAACTCCGAGGTGAACGTCTATTTTGGCTGCTGGGACGGCACCACCGGTTCGCTTTGGTGGGACGACGCGACCATCGAGGAGGTCGGCCTGGTGAACCTCATCCGCCGCGACGGCGCGCCGCTGGTGGTGACCCGGGACGACGGCACGGCATTGGCCGAAGGCCGCGACTTCGAGCGCACCGTGGACCCGCTCATGGGCAACCACCCGTGGAACGGCGAATACGACATTTACCACGAACCGCCGGTCATCAAAACCTCGCTACCCGACGGCACCCGCCTGCGCGTCGCCTATTACCACGCCGTCACCATTTACGACGGCCAGGCCGGGATCTGCCCATCGGAGCCGCGGACGGTCGAATTGCTGGCGGACCAGGCGCGACGCCTGCACGCAGCCTGGGGCGCGAAAGGCTATTTCATGTCGCACGACGAAATCCGCGTGTTCAACTGGTGTGCGGCCTGCCAGCGCCGCCACCTCGACGCCGGCGCCATCCTCGCCGACAACGTCCGCACCTGCATTCGCCTCCTCCGCGAAGTCAATCCCGGCGGTCGCATCTACGTCTGGAGCGACATGTTCGATCCCAACCACAACGCCCACGGCGACTATTACCTGGTGCGCGGCGACTTCACCGGTTCGTGGGAGGGCCTCGACAAGGAGGTCATCATCGTGCCGTGGTATTTCGAGAAGCGCGACGCCAGCCTGAAATGGTTCGCGGACCGGGGACATGCCCAGGTCATCGCCGGCTATTACGACGCCGCGCCCGAACGCATCCGCGACTGGCTCGTCTCGGCCAAAAAAGTCAGTGGCGTCCAGGGCGTGATCTACACCACCTGGGAGCACAAGTATGGCGACCTGGAGCGCTTCGCCGAGAATGTGAACGCGGTTAACTGGTAGCGATGGGGGAGCGCGGGCGGCTCGCCTGGTTGTCTCCTGCGGCTCGCCGGAGACTCCGTCCAGGCTCAACCCTCAACCAACGACGATCAGCATCGCAAAAGGTGTCCGGCCGACTGCTGGGCGGGCAGTTCTTCTTGTCGCGGCCAAATGGTCCGCGACTTGCCCGTTGAGTGTTCAGGCGGCCAACGCAAACCTGCTTGGTGTTGCGCGGCTTCGGCGCTATTCCTGTAATCCGTGAACCGAAAACTCAAACGGTGGCTGATTGGCCTCGGGGTCGGGGTCGGAATAATTGTGGCACTTGCGAGCTACTGTTTCTGGCGAGCAAACGGAGATGTGCCGATCCTGTATCTCCCGGATGGCACGAGAGAGCCTCTTGTGGAGGGGCAACTCCCAGATTTGCAGTGGGTGCGGTTTGAACGCTCCGTGACGCCAGAAGATAAAGATAAGATCTCATACAAGGACTTGCTATTCCTCCGAGCGAGAAACGGTATCGCTCAAATCGAAGGAAAGCGTCAGTTTCGCATTCCGAACCCACCTCGCCCTGTCGACTTGCTCGGCAACATCCGCGTTCTTTCCAATGCCACGGGGAAGAGCTTTTGGGTCGCGCACAACCTTCTGGAAGGAGCCGAGACGAATTGGATCAGCTTCGTGTTCGGTGGGCCGCACAATGCAAAGTCAATCCGGGAATGGGTGCGGGCAAATCTGGATTGCATCAGGACCAACGGCGTCATCGTCAGTTCCCAGGCGCAGCCGTACACACCACTTTTCACGAATCTCTGTGCGGTAGTGATCGACCGGAACACTGTGAAGATTCTGCCTGCCCGTTACTTCATGTCCAGGCAGCCGAGCAGCCCAAGCAGATGAGGGCCGAAGTTACATCCTCCGCAGTCTGGGAAAAACCGGACATCCGCGGCCGACAAGAACCCAGGCGCTCCCGCCGAAGACTCAGGTCTGGGTGGCTGCCCGACCGTTGGGCCGGACGAGGAGTTCCGACGGCGGGGACGCCGTCGGTTGCGCCCGAGACGGGCGCCGTCCCCGTTTCCGGGTACGGCCCGGCATCCGCAATCCAGCCGTCCGTGTGGCACGACGGCGAATCTCGTTGTGCGAGTCGCGCCGCAATGCTAGCATCCGCCCATTGATCAACTGCAATTCATGACCATGAAAATGTATTCCTCCCTTTCTCGTCTCGGCGCCGTGCTCGCAGGCGCCCTTCTGCTCGCGCGGGCCGTTCAGGCCGCCGAGGTCGAACCCGGTTTCACCAGCCTGTTCAACGGCACCGACCTCACCGGTTGGGAAGGCGAGCCGACGCTCTGGTCGGTCCAGGACGGCGCGATCACCGGCAAAACCACCAAGGAACATCCCGCCAAAAGCAACACGTTCCTCATCTGGAAGGGCGGAAACGTGGCGGACTTCGAGCTGCGCTGCTCGTTTAAGCTCGTGCCCGGCAGTACCGAAGGCTTCGCCAACTCCGGCATGCAATACCGCAGCAAGGTCGCCGACCCCAGCTACTGGGTCGTGGGCGGTTATCAGGCGGACATGGAAGCCGGCCCCACCTACACCGGCATTCTCTATGAAGAGCGCGGCCGGGGCATCCTCGCCCAGCGCGGCCAGATGGTGAAAATCGAACCCGACGGCAAAATCCGCATACTCGGCACGATGGGTGAATCCGCCGAAATCCAGGCGTTGATCAAGAAGGAAGACTGGAACGAGTACATCGTCATCGCCCGCGGCAACCACCTGACCCATATCATCAATGGCCGGGTGACCGTGGACATCACCGACGACCAGGAAAGCAAGGCGGCGAAGTCCGGCATCCTCGCGCTTCAGCTCCACGCCGGCCCGCCCGTGATGGTTCAGTTCAAGAACCTCCGGCTGAAATCCTACTGAGCCGCCGACAATAAGCGGTTCAAGCCCGGTGGGCCACGACCCGCCGGGCTTTTTGTTGGTGGTGGGCGTCCCCGCGAGCCGGCTTCAACCTAGAAAACGCAGTTCAACCACAGATGGACGCAGATGGACACAGATACAAGGCACTTGGACGAATCCACCGGATCACCGCTGAGATGAGCGGGCCATGCCGACCGAAATCTGTGTTTATCTGTGTGAATCCGTGGTTCATCGCCCCTCTGGCTGTTCCCAACAGCAGAATGTAGGTTCAACCAGCCGGCAAACATTTCCGGCCGGGCGGCCGGGCGTCACGGAGCGCTCGGCAAGCCCGGGTGCTCCTTCTTCCAGCGCATCGCCATGCGGATGCGCGCCGCGCCGCTGGGATGATCGTAAAAAATCCATTCCTCCGCCGGTCCCGGTTCGAGTTTGCGATATTCCGCCAGTTTGAGCGAGACCTCCGCAAACGCGTCCGGCTGCCGGGCGGCGTTCAGGCCGAAGATGTCCGCCTCCGTTTCCTGGCTCCGGATGAAACTGTTCGTGAACGGCGTCGCCAGAAAGCTCCCCGTCGCGAAGAGCAGCATCACCAGCGGCGTCACCGCCGGATCGCCGATGCCGCGGAGACCCCAGCGTCCGCCGAAGCGCCGCAGCAAACCGTCGGTCACCCAACGCAGCACGGCGAAGCCGGCAACGATCAGGATGCCGAAAAACATGGTCGCTTTGAAAACGTGGTTGAGCACGTAGTGACCGATTTCATGCGCCATGACCGCCTCGACCTCCGCCGACGCGCAGCGTTTCAGCAGGTTGTCGTTGAGCGTGATCCGCGTCGTACCGAGGAACCCGCTGACGTTTGCGCTGACCCGGGTCGTTTGCCGCGAGGCGTCCATTTCGAAGACCTTGTCGGCGGTGATGCCGTTGGCGCGCGCCAACCGCAGGATCGGGTCCACCACCTTGGGGTCGCGGAGTGGCGTGTACTGGTTGAAGAGCGGGGCGATGAACACGGGGCCAATTACCGAGGTCAGGATCTGGAAAGCCACCATGACCATGGCGCCCCAGACGTGCCAGGAGCGCGGCAGGCGACGAACCACCCCAAACAGCGCCATCATTAGCACCCCGCCGAGCACCACGTTGACGAGCAGGCTCTTCATCCAGTCGCCGAACCAGCCAGCGAGGTTTTGGGTGCCCAGCCCATATTGAACTTCCCGAAAGTGGTCGGTATAGACCGCCAACGGCAGGCTCAACAGCGCGCTCACGACGATGAATTGCACGCCGTAGGCGGCAGTCTGCAGCGGCAGGAAGCGGGTGAGGCGGACAGCCCGGTCGCGCATCCAGGCGGAAAACCGGGTCTGCAACAGCAGCAGGGCAACCGCGGCGCCATAAAGAAACCCCCACAACTGAAGCCAGTAACCGCCCTCGAAATAGGCGTCGCTGCGGGCCCGTTTCTCCGGCGACAGACGGTCGAGATAGGCCCGGGTGGCCGCCTCAACATCCAACGCGGTCCCCGACGGCGCGGGCGCATCGGCCGCGCGGGTCGGGACCGGCAGCGCGACCATCGCGAGGAGCGCCAGCCAACCCGCCAGGAGCAACTGCATCAGGCGCGCGCCCCGGGCAGAACGGCGGCAGTGCCGGGCGGCGCCGGCCGAAGCCCGCGTCAAGAAGGTCAGGATTGTCGAGGCGTGCATGCTGTTGCTTCCGTTCGCGACAAGCCAAAACCTGTCGCGGCGTCGGCCAACGGGCTTTTTGCAGTCCGGGCGGGGCGCGGCGCGTGGCGGCGCTACGGGGCCACCGGCTTCAACTCAAAATGGCGCAGAATGGGCTGGCGCGCGGCATCGATTCGACTCTCGAACTCGGCAATCCGCTTGTCCAATTTGGCGAGTTCCGCTGCGCGGCCCTCGGCGGAGGCGGAATTCTCCGCCCACGCCGGCAAACTGAACAGTTGCACATCGCGCCACCGGCGGAAGAACACATCATTCTTCTGAAACACCAAAGACAGGACGGCTCGCCCTTGTTCGGTCACCGGTCCGGGCAGATCGCTCAGGTTCAGGCCTGCCGCCAGTTCCGCCTGGCTCGCCCGCGTGACCGGCTCGCCGTCAATCTTCACCTCGTAGCTGCCCGGCGCCAGGCCCGTCACCTTCAAATCGTAACGGCTGAGGTCGTCGAGCACTGGTGCGAGCTTCAACGCCGGCTTGGCCCGCACATCAATCGGCATCGGCAGCGCTTCGTCGAGGCGGTCGAACGTCAGCCCGCCGTCCGCCACTTTCACGTTGCTGATGGCGCAGTGTTCGGCGGCGGCAACAGTCCCGGCCGGAGCGGCAATCTCCGCCCGCGACACGGCGGCGGGCGCGCTCATGGCCTTCAAGATCGCCCAGGCCATCAGCGTGTGGCCGGCGGGTCCGGGATGGACCGCGTCGCCTCCGCCAATGATCGCGGCGGGATTCGCAGCGCGCTCATGCAGCATCAGCGCCATGTAGGGATCGAACTGGTCCACGAACAACGCGTTTTCCCGGGCGGCCACTTCCTTGAGTCCGTCGGAAAACCGCCGCAACGACTGGTTGCGCACGTCCTTGTCCGGGTCAGGCCGTTTCTCCTCGATGGGCTGCGGCGTCAGAAACGCGACCCGGGCCCCGGCGGCCTGGAGGACCTTCGCCAACTGCGCCTGGCTGCGCACATAGGCCCGGAAAATGTCCTCGCGAAACGGCTGGTACGAGTGGTCGTTCATACCGAACTTGATGGTCACCGCGGTCGGGTGCAGCGGCAACACGTCGCGTTCGAGGCCGCGTTTGACCGCGTCCTCCACCATGGCCTGTTGCTGCGATTCGCTGGCGGTAAACAGGGCGCCTTCATCCGGATGCGCCCGCTGGCGCAGCCAGGAGGTGTCGCCGCCCCAGCCGACGTTGCGGAAGGTGAGCTTCCAGGCGGGATACCGTGTCAGCGTGTACGCCTCGAGGTAGGTGGTGTAGAGCCGTTGCTCGGTGATGCTGTCGCCCAGGAAGACGATCCGATCGCCGTCATGAACGGGGAAGTCCGCCGCCAGTGCGCGCACGGCGAGCACGAGCGAAGCGAGACCCACGACCAATTTCCGATAAGTGATTGACATGGGAAAACTATGCTGCAAACGCCGCCCCAGGAAAAGGAAATCCGCGCCCGGCGCGGCCGGCCGGCACGGGTTTCGGTGGCGCCGCGGTCGCCGCGTTCCGGACGAACAGGGTGGACAACCTCGCGCGTTCTGGTAGCAAAGGCGCCACGCTCTCACCGGTTATGAAGGAACAACGCTGGCTACGCATCATCCCCGTGGCGCTGATCATGTACACGATTTCGTACATCGACCGCACCAACGTGGCGCTGGCGCTGGACCCGAAGCTCTCCCCGATGATGGCGTTCTTGAAGATGGACGACGCCATCAAGGGCAATGCCGTCGGCTTGTTCTTCTTTGGCTACCTTTTGCTGCAGATCCCCAGCGGCCATCTGGCGAGCCGGTGGAGCCCGCGCAAGCTGGTCAGCATCTTCCTCGTGTTTTGGGGCCTGTGCGCCATCGGCTGCGGCCTGGTGGCGAATGTGACCCAGTTCAAGGTCATGCGCTTCGCCCTCGGCGTCGCCGAAAGCGGCGTTTATCCCGCCACGCTCGTCCTGCTGGCGAACTGGTTTCCCAAGGCCGAGCGAGCGCGCGCCAACGCCTATTGGATCGTCTGCCAGCCGCTGGCTGTGGCCGGGGCCGCGCCCATCACCGGCTGGTTCCTCGGCAGCCTGAACCTGCCCGGCCATGCGGACTGGAACTGGCGGCTCACCTTGATGATGGAGGGCGCCCTGCCGCTGATCTGGCTGCCCGTGTGGTGGCACTTCATCAGCGACCGCCCGCGCGAGGCGAAATGGATTTCCGCCGGGGAACGGGAATATCTCGAAACCACCCTCGCCCGGGAAGCCCGCGAACTCGAGCCGGCGGAAAAAGTCCCGTTCTGGCGCGCGCTGCTGCAGCCGGTCGTGTTCATCCTGATCCCGATCTATTTTCTCCAGAACGCCGCCGCCTACGGCTGCAACACGTTCCTCAGCGAGGCGCTCAAGGGCGGCGGACACAGCTTCACCTCGTTCCAGACCGGCGCCCTTTATGCCCTGCCTTACCTGGTCGCCGTGGCGATGATGGTCGGGCTGTCGCGCCACTCGGACCGCACGCAGGAACGCCGCGGCCACGTCGCCTTCGCCTTCGGCCTCAGCGGGGTTTGTCTCGTGGCGAGCGTGCTGGTGCGAGGTTACTCGTTCTGGCTCGCCTATGCCTTCCTCCTGTTCGCCATCCAGGGACCGTTCAGCGGCCAGGCGATGTTCTGGGCCATCCCGGCGGAAACGATGCCACGATCGGTTGTCGGCGCGGCCATGGGCCTGGTGAACGCCCTGGGCAACATCGGCGGCTGGGCCGGCAATTACGCGTTCGGGCAGTTGAAGCAGCGAACCGGCGACCTCACGGTGCCGTTTGCGGTCCTGGGCGGGGGATTGATCCTCGCGGCACTGCTGTGCGCGTTGCTGCCGCGGGCCCGGCGGGCGGCGGGGTAAACCGGCCGGATTCCGCTCCGTGGCCGGGGAGAACAGGCCGCCGGCCTGTGCCGTCGGGCGGCCCGCCCGACGGATCGCCGCGCGATGAAAAAATGGCTGATGCCGTTGCTTTCCCAGCCTTTTTCCCCATTCCGCCCGGCGAGCCGCCGGGCGGGACGGGCGAGTCGCCCGTGCCACCCAGACTCGATGCCTCTGCCCCGGGTAATTGCCTTGTCAGCCCGGAAAGCGCGGCTATACCGTTGCCGCGATGAAAAACAGTCCGAAGGAACTCATCGTCTGAACCGCCGGTGGCGCCTCCCGCTGCCGCAGCTTGATCCAGCCCGCGCCCATGCTTGCCAAACGCGTCATTCCCTGCCTCGACGTCCATGACCGCCAGGTCACCCGCGGCGTCAAGTTCGGCCTCGCCGAGAAGGGCCAGTTGCGCAATGTCGGCGATCCCGTCGCACTCGCCGTGGAATACAACCGGCAGGGCGCGGACGAGATGGTGTTTTACGACATCACCGCCAGCGCGCACGGCCGGCGAACGATGGTCGAGGTGATCGAGGAAGTTGCCAGCCAGTGCTTCATGCCGCTGACCGTCGGCGGCGGCATCCGCACGCTCGCGGACATGAACCTCATGCTCCACGCCGGCGCGGACAAGGTGAGCATCAACTCCTCGGCGCTGGCCACGCCGGAGTTGATCCAGGCTGGCGCGGAGAAATTCGGGAGCCAGTGTATCGTGGTTTCGATTGACACCAAGCGCGTCGCGACGGACCGCTGGAGCGTCTTCTCGCATGGCAGCCGCCACGACACCGGCCTCGAGGCGGTGGCGTGGGCCGAACATGCGGTTGCCCTCGGCGCCGGCGAAATCGTCCTCAACAGCATTGATGCCGACGGCACGAAGGCCGGTTACGACCTCGAAATCACGCGGCGGGTGAGCGAGCGCGTTGGCGTGCCGGTGGTGGCCAGCGGCGGCGCGGGCAAGTTGGAGCACCTGGCCGAAGTGTTGCTCGAGGGCAAGGCCGACGCCGTCCTGGCGGCGAGCATTTTTCACTTCGGCGAATTCACCGTGGGCGATGTAAAAACATTTTTGGCGATGAGGGGCATTCCCGTGCGGCGCTGAATGAGATTGTTGGAAGCCTGACTCGAGACCGGCCCGGCGGCGAAACTCGCCGGTAGCCCCCGCGCTGATCCAGGTTTTCCTGTCCGTTTCGCCGAAGCAAGCCCAGTCCCACGTTTCAGAGAATGACGCGTGGACGGGGACCGAATATGCCGTTGACGGTGGGCTGGCGTTGTCGCCACTATCCCTCGGCGCGGGGAAACGGAGCTCGCCTGTTGATCATCCCCCGGCCCGGACATTGAACCTGAAATCGAAATTGGATATGAACCTCGACAACCTCTATTCGGAACTGACGCTGAAAACCAGCGCCAAGATCGCCCTCGTCGTCCTCGACGGCGTGGGCGACATCGCCATCAAGGAAAACGGGGAAATGACCCCACTCGAAGCCGCCCGCACGCCCAATCTCGACGCGTTGGTCGCCCAAGGCGTCGCGCAGGGGCGCATGATCCCGGTGGCCCCCGGCATCACCCCCGGCAGCGGCCCCGGCCATCTCGGTCTGTTCGGTTACGACCCGCTGGAATTCCAGGTCGGCCGCGGCGTGATTGAAGCCCTCGGCCTCGGGCTCGAACTCAAGCCCGGCGACATCGCCGCGCGGGCCAACTTCTGCACGCTCGACAAGGCGGGCGTCATCACCGACCGCCGCGCCGGCCGCATCGCCACCGAGGTCTGCCAGGAGTTGTGCGGCAAGCTGACGAAGAAGATCAAGAAGGTCGGCGACGTCGAGGTCATCATCAAGGCGGGCAAGGAGCACCGGTTCGTCGTCATTTTCCGCGGCAAAGGTCTGGAAGGCCCGCTGACAGCCACCGATCCCAACCGCGAGGGATTGAAGCTGCTCGAAGCCAGGCCGGAGAATCCCAAGTCGGCCGGCCAGAAGAAAGCTGCCAAGGCCGTCGCCGAGTTCGTCAAGGCTGCCCTGCCGGTCCTCGCCTCGCATTCGAAGGCGAACGGCTTCCTGATGCGTGGCATCGCCCACCAGCCGGAGATTCCCCTGTTCCAAGACCGTTACTTGCTCAAGCCGGCCTGCCTGGCGGTTTACCCGATGTACAAAGGGCTGGCGCAGCTTGTCGGCATGACGAAGATCGAAGGGCCGACGACCATCGCCCAGCAATTCGAACGTTACCTGGCCGAATACGCCAATTACGATTTCTTCTTCATCCACTTCAAGTACACCGACAAATACGGTGAGGACGGGAATTTCGAGGCGAAGCGGAAGGCGATCGAGGAATTCGACGCTGCGTTGCCGATCCTGCTGCAGAAGAAGCCCGACGTGCTGGCGATCACCGGCGACCATTCCACGCCGTGCCCGATGAAGGGCCATTCGTGGCACCCGCAGCCGGTGTTGATCCACTCGGCGTTCAGCGGCTCGGACAAGCTGGACCGGTTTACCGAAACCGGCGCAAACCTCGGCTCGCTCGGCGTCTTCGAGGCGAAGTTCCTCATCCGGTACCTGCAGGCGAACGCCCGGATGTTCGACAAGTTCGGCGCGTGATCCCGTGGTGAGGCACGGCAGCGCCCGGAACACCCGCGTTGACGCGGAGCCCGGCGCCGCCTCGCCCTATTCCCCGTTCATGAAGGCCGTCATTCTCGCCGCCGGCAAGGGCACGCGCATGAAGGCGCTCACCCAGGAGCTCCCCAAGCCCATGCTGCCGGTTCAGGGCCGGCCCATCCTCGAACACATCGTTGCCGGCCTGCGCGCCACCGGCATCCGGCGTTTCTGCATCGTCACCGGTTGGCACGCCGAGATGATCGAGGACCATTTTCGGGACGGGGCGCGCTGGGGCGCCGAGATTACGTACGTGCGGCAGGCGGTCCAGGATGGCACCGGCAAGGCGCCCGAGCTGGCGAAGAACTTTGTCGGCGACGCGCCGTTTCTCCTGACCTACGGCGACATCCTCGTGAAGCCGGAAACCTATGCGCAGATGTTGCGCCGGTTTGGCGAGGGCGGTTTCGCCGGCCTGCTCACCGTCACCGCCGGCGAGGATGTCACCAAGGGCGCCATCAATTTCTTCGACGACCAGTTCTGCCTCCAGCGGCTGATCGAGAAACCCAGTCACGCGCAACTCGCCGAACTGCGCGCCGCCGGCTGGCTCAAACCCGGCGATCCGGCCTGGTACAACGCCGGCATCTACCTCTTCCAGCCCGTCGTGTTCGACTACACGGCCCGCCTCCAGAAATCGCCGCGCGGCGAATACGAACTGACCGACGCCATCATCGCCATGGTGGCCGCCGGCTTGAAAATCGCCGGGCTGAAGATTGTCGGTCGCTGGGTGGACGTGCGCGATCCGCAAGTGCTGGCCTCGCTGGAACGCGGCGAGGTCTGAGCGCGGCGAGTTGAATTTGTTCGCCTTTCCCCGGGCACCGGTGTAGCTAATTGAGTCAACTATGAAGCCCTCGATACGTTCTGCCTCCCTGTTGGTCCTGGCGGTCACCCTGCTTCTGCCGGCCCGATTTGCCCTCGCCGCCGATGCCAAGCTGCCGTCCGCCCAGACAGTTTTCGCCGGTCATGTCAAAGCCATTGGCGGCAAGGCGGCCGTGCTGAAGGTCCCTGGCGTGCGGGCCAAAGGCCAGTTCAGCATCGCCTCCGCGAACATGAACGCGGAGATCGAGATTATTGGCGCCAAGCCGAACAAGCAGGTTTTCCGGTTCACTGCCCCCGGCTTCGGATCCGTGTCCGGCGGCTTCAACGGCGAGGTGGGTTGGTCAATCGACCCCTCGCAAGGCCCGCTGGTCCTCAATGGCCGGATGCTCGACCAGGCCCACGACAACGCACAGTTTTACAGCCAGTTTCAACTCCATGACGGCGATCTCACCA
>Ga0187866_1001974_pt1 | contig 17847 bp, 16 predicted proteins | sample June2016WEW_11_1_3_FD_133013 | JGI IMG/M metagenome (GOLD analysis project Ga0187866, IMG submission 133013) | Peatland microbial communities from SPRUCE experiment site at the Marcell Experimental Forest, Minnesota, USA - June2016WEW_11_150 | ecosystem: Environmental > Terrestrial > Soil >...
AAGGACCGAAGATCCTTACTTCGGTTGCCAATCAAGACGGGTACCGCATTGGTCACAATAGTTGCTGTCTGCGCGTATCATTACGGCGCATGCGGGACAGGCACGTGCTGTGAAGTCGAGTATCTTGGCTTCAAGAGCACAGGTCCTCACCAAATCTATCGTGTTCTCGCATATCTGTCTCGATTCGAAGCCTTCTTCACTCGCTGCGATTATCTCTCCATTTGACGCAACCAGCCTAAACCTGAACTTCCCAGCTTTGTCCTTAAAGATCTCATAATTCCCAAGCATGATTCACTCACCTCTTCTTGGATTTGCCGACGACTCTCGCCTCTTCTATTATGACGTGTACGGGCTATTTCTGACTTCGTTTCTGTCATCGTAGCACGACGTTTTTCGTTGTTGGATCTCTGCTGTGCGTCGCCACTATTGTGTCAGGATCGGTATGGCGGTTGATGACAGGAAGTTGCATATGAAGCATGGAATCACAGCTGCGACGAGAACCATGTTCCTTACTGCGCTTCTCTGCGTCAGGGCACACCGTAGTGTGAAGATTCAGACTTTAGGGTTTGCGCGGACCTCGGTACTCGACGACAAAAACGGATCCTCCGATTTCTCGAAGGCTATGATGTACCGGGTCCAGTCTCGTTTACCTGCCACAGAATCTTGGCCAATGGTGTTTCGCCGTTCGTCTTCGTTGAACGTCGCTATCCCGGCGAGGCACTCGAACCGGAACAACTTGAACCTAAGAAAACTGTCTGATGACTCTTCCAGAGGCATCTCTAAACTCGTGAAGTGTCTCAAGACTCGGACGGAGGCTCCAACGCATGATGAGCCGCGTCTGGCCGTGCAACCGAGAAATTATTCGTGAGGGCAGATATGGGCGTGGGAGGGTTCCGTGGTCTGGGAGGTCATGATTTATGAACTTGGCTCGAATAGTCAGAGATGGTGTGTAGGTTTGCTGATTGGAGAAGTCAAGGATAAAGTGGTCTATAGCAAGAACATGATAATGTTGGGAAAGGCTAAGGATCTTGAGTTTGACCCAGCGGAGATGAAGGTGACTCATCTTATTGTTGAATTTGAGAAGGAAGTGGCGAAAGATCTGCTTGGAAAAATGATCGTGATTCGCCACGCCGACGGGAAAGTCCCCACTGACCTGATAGAGAGCATCGAGGACGCCATCGTTCTCAAGCAGCCCAAGAATGAGTTGAAGGGATCCATCGAGAGCCTATGACCCCTCCTCAATCACGACGAGGGGCGCGCACGTAGACTGGCCTGAACGACCTAGATCGACATATTAGCGGAAGCCAAACAAAGCCAATGCCCTCACTCCTCAACCACGGGTGAAGCCTATTCTGGTAGTTCCTGGGAAGACAACATCGCGCCAAGACGAATCCTCGGAGACATCGCCGTCGAAAAGGAGAAGCACCAAGAGCTTCTCCAACCGGTCGTGAACTCGATTTCTCGATAACTATCTGAAAACTGTTGGCGGGCCCGGTGGGATTCGAACCCACGACCTCTGGCTTTCCGCCTAGTCGTCCGCAGGCTTCCGCGAGGAGCTTAGGTCTCCCCTCAACGTCATAATCCTGGCTAGACTACGGGCCCGAGCAACCCGAGGTGGGAATTTCTCCCATTCGAGGCGCTGAAGTCTGGTAAGTGATCGTGTTGAGGCTATGTGGTTTTCGGAATCTGACTCGCTTGGCTTGTGCTCGCAAAGCTCAGTGCCCTTTCTAGGGCATCAGCAACATTCTCTCGCCCCATTGCTTCTATGTAGGGGCCGAGTCTAGGTCCCTTCGGGGATCCTAGAAGAATCCCATATAGAATCTTGAAGAACTCCGGTGGATCGACTCCGTGTTTCTTCGCGACTTCAAATATCGAATTCTGGAGGATGTCGGAGGATGCCTGCCCCCTTATGATAGTGGTCAATTCGCGGACGGCGTCCGCTTCCTGGTCGGAAATTGTCGGGGTGTGCTCTGATATTTCGGCGAAGTCTTCCGCCCAATTTCGCGCATATCCTAGGCGTGCGTCAATCCCCGGCGATTCCTGCCCGTGTAGGTAGCCGTACTCCTCCAGTTTCGTGAGGACGTACTCCTTTTCCTTCCCCTTGGGTGCCACCTTTGCAAGATAGACGAGCAGGTTGTACGGAATGTGCATGTCCGGCTGCTGTGGCGGCCTCAAGCACCAGACGTACTCATAGAGGCCTCTCAGTTCCGTGTGCTCGAACTCGTCTTGGATTACTTTCTTTCCAAAGTAGATGTCCTCGAGATTGTCCAGTTCCATCATGTAAGTTGGAACGTCATCCACGGAGAGCGTTCTCGCGCCAACTATTCGCTTCAGCATCAGTAAGATCAGAGACTGTGGTGAGGCGTAGCGCAGCCAGATCTGGGGGGTGAAGACATTACCGACTGATTTTGAGATCTTCTTTCCTGATTTGTCAAGGAACATCTCATATCTAACGTGATAGGGTGGAGCATAACCGAGTACGTCTTGGCAGATGCGATCATTGACTCGGACTGAGTCGAGTATGTCTTTGCCATATGCTTCGAAGTTGATACCTAGTGCCTGCCACCTTGCTGCAAACTCGCTTTTCCAACTCAGTTTGCCGTGGCCTTCGAGCACGTTCGCTTCGCCTCTGAACCCACACCCTTGAAGCTCCTGTCCGCGCATGTCGACTTGGCCTTCACACGAATAGAGGACTTTGTGTTCATCTGGTAGGTACTTGTAGGCGCGAGTCGTGTAGATCCTTCCACATCCGCCACATATTGGAAAATATGGGAGGACCTCGGTGTACTTCTCTTGGCCAAGTTCTTCCTTTATGATCTTTGCAACTTTGTCGGCATTCTCTAGGATCTTCACGATCTGTTGGTTGTAGAGACCTTCACGATAGGTCTTCTTGGCAGAGTAGAACGTGTATTCGACTCCGCATTTGTCCAAGGCTTCGCGGAGAAGTGAACTCATGTGATCTCCGTAGCTTTCATGACAGTTGAATGGGTCCGGTATGGACGTGACCGGATATCCGAGGTATGTCGCAAGGGAGGCCGGCATGCCCGCCGGGACTTTCCGAAGTCCGTCAAGGTCATCTGAGAAGGCTACGTACTCTGCCTTACGTCCGAGCGTTTCGACAGCGAGTTTGATAGCGTATGACCTGACGCCGTCGCCCAGGCTACCGACGTGCGGGATCCCTGAGGCGCCTAACCCGCTCTCGGTCCTGACAACGGCCGGTTTTCTCCCAAGCTCGTCTTCTCTCTCGAGGACTCTATGCGCGACGAGGTCGAGCCAGGTTCCGCGTCCAACGATCTGTCTCGACATGTCGTGCACTTCCGAATGGCGATCTGCTATGCCCCTTGCAGATCATAAAGCTTTGATGTGGTATGATCGATCATGGAAATCGCGGATTGCCTAGCCCCATCGAGAAACGCTTTTAGCGTGGCCAAGTTGCTACCAGCGGACATCTCACAGCTTGAGGAGTGAGACGAGGATCAGTCGCTAGAATCCGATACACGAAGGTCAATGAATTGTCCACCGCAAGAAATGCCTGGAACTGGCTTGTCCTGATCGTTTTCGTTGGAATCGTAGCTATGATGGACTACGTTCTCTTGAACTATCTGATGTCTCACGGTCTTGAGGCGAAATCGTATCCGATCCAGCTTGGGAACAATCAACTCTCTATCCCTCTCCTGAGCCTAACTTTCGCAGGCGTGATAATCGTGGCAATCGCTGCTTGGCGCTACATGTCAAGCACGATGTCCATCTCGGCTCTCAAGGAAATGTCGGAGCTCGAAACCGTTCGCATGTTAAGAGCGGCAGGAGTCACCCTGTTCTTCTTCAGTGCGGTGCTCTTTGGTCCGTATATTATTGGTGCGAGCGTCTTTTGGACACAGATGTCTTCCTTAGGGCGAGCCGTTCCCCAACTTGCGGGTCCTCTGCAAGGCCTATTGTCATCGATCCTGCCTGCCATGAATTTAGACGCCCTTACAAAGCTCGCCGTATCCCAGAATACGGCTGCTGCGGCACTGGTTGCGGTTTCAGGACTAATAGGCTACCTTCAGCGTCGGATAAGGCGGACGCGGTAGCCCCCCCAACGAGAACGAGCCCCGTAGGATTCGAGCCGAGTGAAGGTATTTTAGACTTCGAACATTCACTCGTCACACATCCCCTTTAAGCTGGTTGAAAGGATCAGTCGTGAGGCCATAAATGACTCAGTTCGCATGCAGGATAATTGACATACTGACCCATCGCCACACGGTCTTGTTGAACCGCAAGGACTGCGAAAGGGTGGACATTCGAGCACACGACCGCGTCAACTTGAGACGGGGCGACATAAACGTGACAGCAACGGTCGACACAACCTCAACAATCGTGAACACAGGCGAGATCGGAATCACAAGCGACTTGACCCCGGAGCTCAGTGTCAAGGAAGGCGACATTATCGAAGTAACTCTACTACCTGCACCCAACTCAGCGCTCTTCATTAGAAAGAAGATAATGGGACAAAAACTCACCCGAGACGAGATCTACTCAATTGTTCAGGATTCAGTCAAAGGAAACCTCAGTGATGTGGAAATGGCCGGGTTCCTAGTCGCAGAACAGTTTTACGGCCTTACAGACGAGGAACAAGTCTGGCTAACAAAAGCCCTAGCCGACACTGGAGAGACGATCGATTTCCAGAAGCCTGTCTACGACAAGCATTCGGTCGGAGGCGTTCCCGGAAACAAGGTGAGTCTCCTAATAGTTCCAATAGTCGCCTCCGCCGGGCTGTTGATCCCTAAGACATCCAGCCGTGCGATCACCAGTCCGTCAGGTACCGCGGACACAATGAGCGTCCTGGCACCTGTAGAGTTCTCCACCGTTGAGTTGAAGAAACTGGCCCTCAAGACAGGTGGAGCAATTGTGTGGGGTGGAAGTCTCCGCCTCGCGCCGGCAGATGACGTCTTCATCGGCGTCGAACATCCCTTACGAATCGATCCTGAGCCGCAGATGATCGCGAGCATAATGGCTAAGAAACTCGCGGTAGGAGCGGACTTCATGGTCCTTGATCTGCCGGTCGGGAACGAGGCCAAGGTTCCGTCTTCAGACGAGGGAAGGAGACTTTCATTCAAGTTCATCAACATTGGAGACAGACTTGGCATCAAAGTGCGATGCGGAATCACATACGGCGGTCAGCCGGTCGGGTACACGATAGGTCCGGCATTAGAAGCTCGGGAGGCTCTTGAAGCGCTAGAAGGGAAAGGCCCGACTAGCCTAATCGAGAAGTCCACTGCACTTGCGGGCATGCTGCTTGAGTTTGGCGGGAAGGCTGTTCGCGGGGAAGGCCAAGCACTCGCGAGGCAGATCCTCGCATCGGGCAAAGCCCTAGAGAAGATGTGTGAGATAGTTGACGCCCAAGGGGGAGACAGCAAGGTCCGGTCCACCCAAATCCAGGTAGGCGAATGCCGGGCTGAGATCATCGCGCCATGTGACGGCTACATAACGCGCGTCTCAAATGCCGCCATGAACCAAATCGCACGTGCTGCCGGTGCCCCAGTCGAGAAGGGAGCAGGCATTTTGCTCTACGGAAAGGAAGGCCATAAGGTCTCAAAGGGAGAGAAGGTCATGGAGATTTTCGGGGAGAGAGACTCCCGGGTCGACGAAGCATACAATCTGGCCATAAAGCTGTCCCCTATCAGCATCGAAGGTATGCTTCTACAAGAAGTCTCAGGCGACTAGTCCGACGAATAAGCGGGTCGACTGAGATTTCAAGTAATCAGACCGGCCGGGCCACGTCGATTCCGCTGTGGCGTTCGAGTTTGTCGCCAAAAAGGAGAAAGCAATGCCACACACCTAAAGGACCACGTGTTCGGAATGCTTGTCGTCCATGTCCACGTGCATGTCAAACCCGAGTATGTGGGAGCTTTTCGCAAAGCATCGCTTGAAAACGCTTCAAAGAGCATCAGAGAGCCTGGAATTGCTCGCTTTGATATCATACAGCAGGTAGATGACCAAACACAGTTTGTTTTGGTTGAGGTTTACAGAACGCCTGACGCCACCATTCGACACAAAGAAACCTCACACTACCAGAATTGGCGGGATACAGTTGAGGGCATGATGGCCGAACCGCGTAAGAGCGTCAAGTACGCCAATGTCTTTCCCGTTGACAAAGAGTGGGGATAGTCAAACGCAGTTCGAGTTCGCTACGGCAGCACGGATACTTTTCGGGACAGGTGCACTACGCCAAGTCGGACCAATCGCAGCCGAAATGGGTCGGCGCGCTCTGGTCGTGACCGGGCGGACATCAGCACGCGCTGGTTCTCTGCTTGATGAACTCGCCACGCACGGAATCGAGAATACCCTGTTCCATGTGGTCGGCGAGCCAACAACAGCTGCTGTCCGCGAGGCCACCGAGCGTGCGAGAAATGCGAATTGTCATCTGGTCATTGGGTTCGGCGGGGGCAGCTCGCTTGATGTTGGCAAGGCTGCTGCTGTACTGCTTACGAACGAGGGCGATCCCGAGGACTATTTGGAAGTTGTCGGCAAAGGGAAACAACTGACGCACCAATCGGCACCTTATATTGCTATCCCGACGACCGCAGGAACCGGTTCTGAGGTAACTCGCAATGCGGTGCTAACTTCACCCCTGCATGGCGTTAAGGCTAGCATGCGGAGCTCACTCATGCTACCCAGAGTCGCGTTAGTTGACCCCGAGGTCATGTATGATCTTCCGCCGGAAATCACCGCCAGCACCGGGCTGGATGCGCTCACTCAACTGATAGAACCATACACGTCCGGTCGAGCTAACCCGATCACCGATACGTTGTGCCGCGACGGGATACATCGAGTCGCCCGCTCGCTTGCTCGTGCATTTGAGAATGGCGATGATCTCGCCGCACGCGAGGACATGGCCTTGGCGAGTCTCTTCGGAGGACTTGCACTGGCCAACGCCGGGCTCGGTGTAGTGCACGGCCTTGCTGGACCGATTGGTGGGAAGTTTTCTGCGCCACACGGTTCGATCTGCGCAGGTCTCCTGCCGTACGCCATGGAAGTCAACGTCGCGGCAATACGGCAGCGACTGCCTGCCAGCGAGGCCTTGCGACGCTATGAGGAGATAGCTCAAACCCTAACCGGCAGCGAGACCGCCAAAGCAAGCGACGGCGTAGAATGGGTGAAGGAGTTGCGTAGGACTCTGCGAATTCCATCACTCGCGGCGTATGGCGTGCGATCAGGTGATTTCCCGGAACTGATCGAAAGAGCAGACCGTGCAAGCAGCACGAAGGGGAATCCAATCCGACTGACCAAGGACGAGATGCTGCAGATACTATCGCGAGCTTTGTAAGAAGAACTCGCAGTTATGGTCGTGAAGTCCGGCATATCAAACAACAAATTCGTCAAACGACTTAGCAAGATTCGGTGATGATCGCCCATGCAAGATGTCTGCCCGATCTGTAATGGCACTGTGTTTGAAGAATCACGATTCTGCAAGCAGCACGGTCGAGCCAACATGCAGGTGGAAACGGCCTTCGGGAAATGGAAGTCAGCTTACGGGGATCAACTCGACAAGAATGCGTTTCTTGGACGGGTCCTGCAACTTCCCGAAACAGGGCAGAAGGTGAAAGAAGTCATCCGCTTTGTTCTGGAGAAGGAAACATCCTGATCACCGTACTCGTCGTAACCGAGAAACCGGATGCAGCGGTCCATGTTGCTGAAGCGCTTCACACGAAAGGAGAGCCCAAGAAGTTCATCTTCAAGGGGGTTCCGATGTACGAGGCCGAACGTGCCTCGGAAAGGCTGTTAGTATGCTCAGCGCTCGGTCACCTGTACAAAGTTGACCAGACCGGCCGCTCCCGGCACAGAGACTATCCTGTCTGGGAATACGACTGGAAGCCAATCCACGCAGCTGAGCGCAACCGTGAAAGACAGGAGAAGTGGCTGAATGCCATCACCGAGATCGCGAAACAAGCCAAGGCGTTCGTAAATGCTTGCGATTTTGATGTGGAAGGCTCGCTCATAGGGTACATGATCCTGAAGTACGCATGTGCAGGAGCGGACGCCAAAGCCAAGCGAATGAAGTTCAGCACGCTTACTCGTGAAGAGCTACAGTACGCCTACGAGCACATGCTTCCGCAACTTGATTTCCCTCTCATTAACGCTGGGATCTGTCGTCACGAAGTTGACTGGCTCTACGGGATCAACCTCTCCCGTGCCCTAACGGAGTCGGCGAGGAAATCCAGCGGAAGATACGCAACTCTAAGTACAGGGCGTGTCCAAGGACCTACGCTAAGATTTGTCGTTGATCGGGAACAGGAAATCGAGACGTTCGTCCCTCTGCCATATTGGGATATTCAGGCCATTGTGGAAATCGACGGAGAGAAACTGCGCGCGGAATTTGAGATCGAAAGGTTCAGTGTCAAGACGGAGGCCGAAAACGTTGTATCGCTCTCAGATGGCAGAGAGGGGTTAGTAGAGGAAATCGAATCCAAGGTCGTTTCGCTTGCTCCCCCGTTCCCGTTTGATCTGTCTTCGCTCCAAACAGAAGCGTATAGGCACTTTAGAATTACGCCACGCCACAGCCTCGGAATTGCCGAGCGTCTCTACCTTGATGCTCTACTCTCCTATCCCAGAACTTCGAGCCAGAAACTGCCCGCGTCGATCGGTTATCAAAGAGTTCTCCAAGGTCTAAGCAGAGACCCGAACTACTCGCAGTCTGCAACGAAGCTATTGAGTCAGAAGAATCTTCACCCAAACGAAGGTAAGAAGGCTGACCCGGCCCATCCGGCAGTATACCCGACCGGCACGATGCCGCGACGATCTCTTGAACTCAAAGAATCGAAGCTGTACGACTTAATCGTAAAGCGCTTCATGGCAACCTTCGCGCCACCAGCAACCCGGGAGACGGTGAAACTCACAATCAAGGTGAACAATCTAAGATTCTACCTAAGAGGCTCCCGCATCATGATCGCAGGCTGGATCGACTTCTACAAACCGTACGCGAAGTTCGACGACGTCAACCTCCCTCAACTTGGCAAAGGTACTCGCGTGAAGTTTCTCTCCGTCGAGGCTGTTGAGAAGTTCTCGCAGCCTCCGCCGAGATACAACCCAAGCAGCTTGCTACGGGAAATGGAAATCAGCGAGATAGGGACAAAAGCTACGCGAGCTGAGATAATTGAGACTTTGGTCCGGAGAGCATACATCCGTGGGGACAAGATCGAGGTCACTCCTCTTGGAGTTCACATAGTCGACGTTCTTGAGAAGTTCTGTCCGAGAGTCCTAGACGTGGCGTTCACTCGGGAGCTCGAAGAGATGATGGAGAACATCGAACTCGGGAAGGAAGAAAAGCAGCATGTGGTCAGCGAAGCGATCAATCACTTGAGACCAATCATGGAGGAATTGAAGGCTCACGAGCAAGAGGTAGGCGAACAGCTAAGTCAAACAATCAAGCAAGCCCGGATCGCAGAGATGACCCTATCCGTTGCATGCCCAAGATGTGGTCGCGGATTGCATGTTGTCAAGAGTCGGAAGAGTGGGAAGAGGTTCATCGGATGCCTCGGGAAGTGGGAAGGAGGGTGTGACTTCGCGCTTCCGCTTCCGCAGCTCGGGACGTTGACTCTGCTTGATAGCAAGTGTAGCAAATGCGGATTCCAGCTTGTCAAGGTCGTGTCGAGAGGAAGGCGTCCGTTGGTCACGTGTCCGATGTGCTACGTCAAGAAATAGCATGCTCATTTGGTAGATGCAATCCTACTCCATGTTGCGTGCTGCCTGCCTTCCCGCAGATCCAGCCAAGCAAGCAGTCTGACAACAACCTCAAGCTCAAGCAGGAACATAGCGCGGACTACGCTCATCGGATGCGAGGTAGCCTCACGGATCATGGCTCGCGCCAGGATCAGAGTATGGTCAAGAGCAATTCCTTCAACGTTCGCGAATCTTCCCATCTGTGTTTTGATCAATAGGTGCCCGTAGGTCACTCGTCGCCGCTGGGCAATGTAGTCCGGGATCGATGAAGGGACCTTGAGAACGAAGTTGGCGTTGGCCGCATGAACTACCTTAAGGCCTTTGTCTCGAGCGAGTGTGGCTATGTAGGCGTCGTCATTCACGACCTGAGAAGGTATTCGCTCAAGAAGGCTGGTTCTGAAGCAGTACAACTCTCCCATGACGAAAGGTAGTTCACCTGTTGAGCCAAGTTCAGTCATCGTCTGTCGCATGACTCGCCATATGATCGCTGCAGACTTGGCAACTGTCCCGTTCTCAGAGTTCTCAACAACTGGCAATCCGCCCACGACAGCAACTCTCTCATCCGAGATTGCTTCTAGGATTTCACCAATGGAATCCTTGGGGAGTCTTATGTCGGCGCTCACAAGCACGAGGAGCTCGACGAGACAGTTTGCCAGGATAATGTTGATTGCGTTTGTCTTGCCAGCTCGATTCTTCTCTTCAATGAGTTCGACTTTGGGATTCGAGTTCGCGATGTCACGAACAATGCTCACAGTATTGTCAGTGCACCCGGATGCGACCACGACCACTCTCGCGCCTTGAGGCAGATCCTTCTGGTCCAGAATATCCCCGAGTAGCGTCTTGATTTTTCTCTCTTCATTGTATGCACAGACCCCGATAGTCAAGTTCATGGGCGTGCCTCAAGGGGCCACCGCCTCTCATGCGGACCCAGTGAAAAGGGAAGCCAACACGCTTATCAATAGAACTCTGACGCGGGAGCTTGCCCACAACGGGAACCGGTCTGTGGCACTCGGAGGCCCGGGAGCGGTTCCCTGCTTGTATAGAGGTAGGCCGGTCGAGTCATCAAGGCGACGGCTCGGAACTTTTATGTAGAGTTCGACGTGCTGGAATGTGTCGGTCGTAGATTGGTGGAGTCTCCTGTCGGCCTTCGCGTTTTCATCTCTCAATTTGTCGCAACAGATTGTTCTGGTGCTTTCCGCAGTAGTCTCCGGATTGCTCGGAATCTATGCCATCCATGTTTGGTTGCTTACGTTGTTGGCATTTCGGAGGAGAACACCTAAGGTGGCCGTGTCTCCGGCTGTTTGGCCATCTGTGTCCGTGCATCTGCCGGTCTATAACGAGAAGCGGGTCATAGCGAGGTTGCTTGATTCAGTCCTTGCATTTGACTATCCTCGTGACAAGCTTGAGGTCATAGTGGTTGACGATTCAACTGATGACACACCACACCTTCTTCAATCCTACCGAGAGAGGTATCCGGAGCTCATTACGATAGTACATCGGGAGAACCGCGATGGATTCAAAGCAGGTGCGTTGCAAGCAGCTCTGGATAGGACCAGAGGCGAGTTCTTCGTTCTCTTCGACGCTGACCACGTGCCCGCCCATAATTTCTTGAGAATGATGGTTCCATACCTGTGTTCTGACAATATGGCGGCATTCGTGCAGGCGCGTCAAAGCTACCTGCATGATGTTGATTCGTGGGTGGCACGTGCTCTCGGCTTAGGGACCGATGCCTATGCGTTCGTTGATCAGGAGGCTCGATTCTCGGCTGATCTTCTCACGCACTTTAGTGGTAGTGGTGGCGTCTTCAGGAAGACACCAGTGGTCGACGTGGGAGGGTGGAGTTCGGACACGCTTGCTGAAGATCTGGATTTGTCAATACGTCTACGTTTGCGTGGTTGGCGTTGGGTGTACGACAGATCGATTGAATGTCCCGGCGAGCTTCCCGCCTCGTTCACAGTTCTTCGCCGACAGCAGTTTAGGTGGGCCAGCGGTTTCGCAGGTTGTCTAAGCAAACACCTACGGAATCTGGTCACGACTAATCAGATGTCACTGATGCAAAAGGGAGAGGCTATGATCTACTTATCGGGATACGTTGCTTCTCCCCTGATCGCTATTGGTGTTGTTCTTGCGATTCTCTATTGTCTTGTGTTCCCACTAGATTTCGTATTGAATGGGTTCTGGCACAATGACTTAGCTGCGTTCACGGTCGTGATGTCTGCACTAATCTACACAGCACCACTGGCGATGTTCTCGGTAGCGGTGCATAGATCCACGAATGGCTGGCCGGAGAGGATGAGGCGTTTATCAGACCTGTTATGTCTGGGGGTCCTCTCTGTGGGGATCTTCCTGACAAGCGCCAGAGCGGTAGTAAGTGGCTTTCTTAACAGAGCTACTTACTTCCACAGAACACCAAAACGAGGTTTCGCGACAGTGTCGAAGTCAGGTGCGTGAGGATGGGTTGGATGTCTAGGATCTGTGTCACGATTCCCACGTATAACGAGCATGAGAATATTTCAAAGTTGATACCCACACTCCTCCATGTCTTCGAGGACAACGGGATAGATGGATGGGTGCTTGTGGTGGATGACTCGAGCCCAGACGGAACCGGTGATATTGTGGAAGCGTTGTCTCGGGAGCATCCGAGCATTCGGGTAATGCACAGAAAGGGAAAGCTGGGACTCGGAAGCGCCTACAAAGACGCATTTCGTGAAGCACTAATGGATCGTGATACTGACTTCGTCGTCGAGATGGATGCTGACCTATCACATGACCCTGTCTATCTCCCCGCCATCCTGCAAGGCGCTCAGCGCTCCGGCGGAGTCGGACTTGGATCACGCTACGTGAAGGGAGGACGCATTGTCGGCTGGCCCATGAAGAGAAAGATCGTAAGCTGGGGCGCGAACTTCCTCACTCGCGTAATTCTCGGCATACCCGTCAAAGATGCGACGAGTGGGTACAGAGCGTTCACAAGAGATGCTCTTAGTAAGATCGGGTATGCAGATGCCGGCACAAAGGCCTACGCTTTCCAAGTCGAAATTCTTTACAGATGTCGACGAGAAAGCTTCTCGATCGAAGAAGTACCCATCACGTTCTATGAGCGTCAGCTGGGCAAGTCGAAGCTATCAAGCGGTGACATGTTCGATTTCTTGAAGACAGTCCTTCGGCTTCGCTTCAGTTTCTGAAGCTTGCTACTTGAGCTGGCTTCGTTTGTCTATTACCAAGAGAAGCGATATGATTAAGCCCGCTGCGTACAGTACGAGTGAGGCGTTGAAGGCCGCAACCATGTCGTTCGAATACCAGCCGGCCAGTGTCACCGAGTAGAACAGTGTCGCAATTGCTTCAACGATGCCGAGCGGAAAGAGCAGCAGCGTTAGCCACAATCCAAAGCGGCGTCCAAGAAGGACTCCAATTCCAGTAGCAAGTGAGACCACGCTCAGTGCTATGAGAGGAATCAGTCCCATGTCGTAAAGGGCAGAGAAGACAAGTCCGTAGGCGCCTAATACGAAAAATATCGCACTGGCGACGAGCAGTCCTGTCGCATGAGTACGCTCTAGACCCGCTTTTCCAGCCAACGCTTTCAACTCACGGTCGGACGCATAACACAGGGTCACGTATATCATTTTCACTCATAGGCACGACCGGCTGGAGGTGGGCAAGCTTCTTCCTCCAGTGTGTAACTCCCTTCAAAAATGAACAAATAGCGCGATGATGTGCAGAGTTGTGCAATGTCGCACCATGCGAGCTGGTACCGTTGGTTCCGGACCAAATTGAATTGCATGTTTCCCGATCTCAGATCTTCTCGGGATTCACGAGATCGTTTGACGAGGCGGAATTCGTTCTTTTCGGAGTGCCCTTCGACAAGACGAGCACCTACCGGGCTGGCTCCAAGTATGCCCCGGCAGCCATTCGAGAGGCTTCATTGAACATAGAGACGTACAGTTTCCGTTCCAAACTCGATCTTGAGGATGTGCGCATCTGCGACATAGGTGATCTGCACGTTGTCGATTCCGTCGATGAAACGTTGCGTCGTTTATCGGTTGTGGAACACGAGATCCTCAAGGCGTCAAAGATCCCTATTGCCATTGGTGGCGAGCACACAATCACGTTCGGTGCAATTCGCTCTTTCCCAAGAGATGTCGGCATCGTATGTTTCGATGCTCACGCGGACATGCGAGATGAATACATGGGCGAGAAGCTAATGCACGCAACGTTCCTCAGGAGAATCATCGAAAGCGTTGGCTCGGATAGGATTGTACACATCGGGCTAAGGGCGGTGTGCAGGGAAGAACTTGCCTTCATTGAGAAGAACCATGTAAGGCACTTTTCTATGCAGGAGCTCAAAGGCCATGGCCAAGAGGAAGATGCCAGGAATATTCGACGGGCGGTCTCTGAATTCGAGAAGCTGTATGTAACAATTGACATGGACGCTTTCGATCCAGGGTTTGCTCCAGGAGTTGGAAATCCAGAGCCGGACGGCATGTGGCCTGACCTCTTCTTCACCATTCTGACAGGACTCTGCGATGAAAGGGTGGCTGGACTAGACCTTGTCGAGCTTTCTCCGAACTGCGACAATGGAGTGACTGCGCCGCTTGCTGCGAAAGTGCTCTTCGAAGCGATCTGTGCAGTCGAGTCGGCAAAGGGCAAGACCGCGGGAAAATAGGTTCAATCGGTCCGTGTCATCTTTGAAAGAAAATGGCCGTTGCAATCGTGGGTGTGAGGATATAGACGCTGGCTCATATCTGAGCCATAGAGACCCGGGAGGCCGATCCTTGGGCTTGAGTCAACAGCTCTGAAGTCGGGATTCGCTGCCAGAAAACTGTTGACAACATGTTCATTCTCCTCAGCCAGAATACTGCAAGTGCTGTAGACAAGTGTGCCTCCTTCGCGCACAAATCGTGACACGTTCTCCAGCATTACTCGCTGAGCCCGTGAGAGCACGTGTATCCGCTCCGGTGTAGTTGTCCACTTTTCAGCAGGAGACTTCCAGAAGGTTCCAGTATTGCTACAAGGAGGATCTAGGAGAACGACATCGACCTGTGTGATCAGCGGAAGTGATTTTCCGGCATCCGCGAGCAGTGGATACGCGATCTTGACTCCAAGCCGAGCAGTTTCTCGCTTCCAGAAACTCATTCTTGGAGAGGACTTGTCGATTGAGCAGATCGTGCCTTTGTTCTCCATCAGTTCGGTTAAGTGCGCGGTCTTTGCCCCAGGTGCTGCGCACACGTCGAGGACTGAATCTCCCGGCCTTGGAGCGGCTATGGCGCCCGCGAGAACACTGGCCTTGTCTTGGATCGCTATCCTTCCTTGCCTGTAGGCCTCGGTCTGCGTGATAGGTCGCTTGAAAGACAGAACCTTGAAAGTCAGCGGGAGGTTCTGGACTGGTTCCAATTCTGTCCCTGTCTCCTCGATCTCGCGGAGACATGCCGCTTCGTTCGCCAGCAGCGTGTTGATCCGAATGTAGGACGGGGCTCGGTACGCGTTCCGTTGCATCAACTCCAGAGCCACGGGTCTCCCGAGTAGTAATGTGGACGCAGATACGAACCAGGCAGGGTGAAAGAGGCTTAGAGCCGCTGCTTGATCATGGGTGACTTTCCTCATCTCCTCAGGGATTTCTAGGGCAAGGATCCGTCCGAAAATGGGCTCGATCGGCTGTAGAGTCCTCCAGCCAAGTGCGGAGCGTGCGGCGTGCAGAAAGCGGACTGTGTCATGATCGTCCGCTCCGTGCAATCTCGTCCAATAGCAGAACAGTCTGAGAAGGCTCGCTATGCCATGCTGAAGAGAGGCAAGATCAAGCTTCCCGTCACTTGCCCTCATGATGAGGTAGTCTATAAGATTTCGACGGCGAGTCGTCTCCAGGATGAGCAACTGGGCTGTTCTCAACTGGTGGCTTCTGGTGACTCCCAGTTGTTTCGAACTTCTTGCGAATGCTGTCCGTTCACTCAGTCCTTCAAGTTCCATCCAGCTCAGGGATTCGATGGCTAGGGCAACAGCATCTTGCACGATTCTCATCCACTCAGGAAATGGCCCCGATCGCCTCGGATTTCATTCGTGGCAATTGATCTCCATCACTATATGTATTTCCTGATTCTGACAGTGTCCGCCAGGCAACCGAATCAGTAGACATCCACCTGTGATGGAATACGGAGAGAAGAATCTATGCCCTGGTATTGGGCCAGAAGGAAGCACAGGACACAAACGATTTCTATCGGAGCACTGTCCCAAGTACGTTGGAGTATTTCGCTGCATGCAGACGCTCGACCAGTTCGTTTCTCCGGCGTCAGGACAGAAATCCAAGCCGGCATCTTCGGAATTGGTCGAGCTGAGATCCCCTGCAGCTCCGCGTGAGATCCCGCCCTCGTATTTTGTCTCGATCGGCTATGATGGTCAGAAGCGTAGCTGCTATGTCCGACTGTACGAGCCAAAGAGTCATAGACTCTATGATTGGTACGACGTCTCTAGTCATAGGCCCTACTGTTTTTCAGACAAGCCAAAGGACGAACTCGAATCCATCGACGCCATTTCGAAGAATCCCGGATTTGAGAGGTTCGATTCAGTGGAGAAATACGATGCACTCCGCTGCAAGCAAGCGACACGCACTATGATTGTTGCCAAGGATCCGCTGACCATCGGAGGCAAGCCCGTAGGTTCGATACGAGATGCAATTCGCGCGTGGGAGGCCGACATAAAGTACGTGGAGAATTACATCTACGACAATAGCCTTGAGCCTGGAATGATGTATGAGGTTAGAGAAGGCGTTCTCAAGAGAATCGAGTATTCGCTCGCCAAAGAAGCGACCGTCCAAGTGGCGCAGCTGCTCAGGGAGGAATCAGACGAATACAGGAAACTGGCACTCGAATGGATGCGTCTCCTTGAGTGTCCTGTGCCGACTTATCTAAGAGCAGCGATTGACATCGAGGTATTCTCTCCTGTAATTAATAGAATTCCAGATGCAGAGATTGCCGATCAAGAAGTGATATGCGCCAGTCTCGCCGGGTCAGACGGGAAGGCGCGTGTCTTTCTTCTAACCAAGGATGGCAAGAAGCAAGGAACGACCCCCTATCCCCCAAATGCGTCAATTGAATTCTACGCCACGGAAAGAGCGCTGCTCGCCGAATTCTTCAAGGCCACAGTCGTGTACCCCGTCATCCTCACGTTCAATGGCGATGCCTTCGACCTCAGGTATCTGTTTCATCGTGCGCTGAATCTGGGTTTCGCAAAAGAGGAAATGCCCATCGAGATGGGTCGGGACGTTGGGTACCTGAGAAACGGTGTACACATCGATCTCTACAAGTTTTTCTTCAATCGATCGATTCAGATCTACGCGTTTGGCCAGAAATACCGTGAGAACACGCTTGGCGAGGTTAGTGAGGCGATTCTCGGCAGAGGAAAAATCGACACATCCGCATCCGTTTCTGAGCTCGATTACGGTGAACTCGCTGCCTACTGTCTCAATGATTCCGAGATCACCTTGGAGCTGACGAGAATCGACGATGACCTAGTAATGAAACTCATCACAGCTCTCTCACGGATCAGCTACATGAGCCTAGAAGACGTATCGCGACAAGGTGTGTCCAGTTGGATACGCAGCATAATGTACTGCCACCATCGAAAACGAAACTACTTCATCCCGCGAGCAGACGAGATCCAGGAGCTCAAAGGAGGCACAACAACCGAGGCGATCATAAAAGGCAAGAAGTACAAAGGGGCCACCGTCGTCGAGCCTCGTCCTGGTGTCCACTTCAAGGTGGCTGTCCTAGACTTTGCGTCGCTGTATCCCTCAATTATCAGAAACTGGAACTTGGGATACGAGACAGTTCGTTGCCCACACACTGATGAAGAATGCAAGCAGAACCTCGTGCCTGGAACATCGCATTGGGTTTGTAAGAAGACGAGAGCTCTTGAGAGTCTCTTGATCGGCTCTTTGAGAGACATCCGCGTGAACTGGTACAAGCCACGCTCTAGGGATTCCAGTCTCTCGAAGACACAGCTGAGCTGGTACAAGGTTGTCGCCGATGCGCTGAAAGTGGTGCTGAATGCCAGTTACGGCGTCTTCGGAGCTGACAGATTCGCTCTCTATTGTCCACCGGTGGCCGAGGCCACAGCAGCGATAGGTCGATACGCAATCTCCCAAACGCTGGAAAAAGCACG
>Ga0187866_1001990_pt1 | contig 17752 bp, 16 predicted proteins | sample June2016WEW_11_1_3_FD_133013 | JGI IMG/M metagenome (GOLD analysis project Ga0187866, IMG submission 133013) | Peatland microbial communities from SPRUCE experiment site at the Marcell Experimental Forest, Minnesota, USA - June2016WEW_11_150 | ecosystem: Environmental > Terrestrial > Soil >...
CACAACCACCCCAGTGGCGATCCGGCGCCGAGTTCGGCCGATCTCCAAGTAACCCGGCGCCTGCGGGAGGCGGCGCTGGCCGTCGATATCGAGTTGACGGATCATCTCATCCTGGGAACGAAGTCCGCGGATCCGGTGGGGCGCGGTTACTACAGCTTTCGCGAAGCCGGCCTGCTGTAGGCTCGGAAAGTAGGATGCCATGGTGGAGCCCGCACTCCGTGCGGGCTTTGCTCCGACGTCTTGATCAACCTGCACGGAGTGCAGGTTCCACCTGATGCTACCCGCCCGCACGGAGTGCGGACTCCACCATCCTTTGCGTGAGGCGACAAATCCGTATTCCGCAATCCGCCGTTCCACCAAACTGTGGTCCTTCAGAAGCTGGACGTCTTTCCCGCCCAGCCTTGTCCCGCTTCCGGGAATCACACTTCCCGCGAGCGAACGGAATCAGCCATCACCCAAGGATCCCCACCAACGGTTGATCTATCTATTCCCCGTGGAATCATTGACTTAAAAAATCCGTCACTACTTGGCACGACGCCTGCAATAGAAGCAGCAACAAGGAAACAATACTATGAAAACCACACTGAAGATCCTCATGCTTCTCCTCGGGGCCAGCTATCCGTGTGTCATGTTCGCCAGTCTCATCGGCATCGCTTCGCCCTCGGCGTTCTTCAGCGGTGAAGTCGCCTTCTCGCTGTTCGCCATCGTCGGTCTGATGCTCGTTGGATTCAACGACTACTGCCGCCGTCCGATCACCGTCCATTCTGCGGCGGCCAAGGCGGAGCCGGTTGTCGCGGTCGGCTCTGGCCTGCCCAATCACACCCGCGGCATTCACCCTTTCGAATGCGCCTAGGCCTGATCCCCGCCGCCGGCGATCGTCAAGGCGGCCCCACCACCGAAGCCCATGCTCCCCGTAGTCATCGTACTTTCTGCGCTCGTGCTCCTGATGAGCTATGACTCATCGGAACAGTAATCGCTCCGAAAAAACCACCCAACCGTGGCGTCCATCTTCAATCTTGCGTCTTCAATCTTCCCTCTTGAATCGGCGCCGGCACGGCGCTGGCCCGAATTAATTCCAGGTTTCCTCGTGCCGCGACATTGTCCGGACGCAGTCGCAGGACCTCCTCATACTCGACGATCGCCTCGTCGATCCGTCCGCTCTGCAGCAGGGCGTTGCCCAGATTGTTATGCGCCTCGACGTAGTCCGGGCGGAGCCGCAACGCCTCATTCAACTCCGCGATGGCTTCGGGGAGACGGCCGCTCTGCCCGAGAGCCATCCCCAGGTTATTGTGCGCCTCCACCAAATCCGGCTGCAGCCGCAGTGCCTCGGAGTACTGCTGGATCGCCTCCGGCGTCCGCCCGGCCTGCCCCAAGGCCACCCCGAGGTTGAAGTACGCGCGGGCGTAATCCGGTCGGAGTCGCACGGCTTCGTTGAGGTGCGCCAGGCCCGCCGCGACCTGCCCGCTCCGGCAGAGGAGCACGCCCAAGTTGTTTTGCGCCTCGGCCAGATCCGGCTGGTTCCGCAGGGCCGCCTCGTACTGCTTAATCGCCTCGGGAATTCGTCCGGTCTCCTCAAAAGCCACGCCCAGGTTGTGGTGCGCCGTGGCAAAATCCGGTTCGATCCGCAGCGCCTCCTCGTAGTGTTCAATCGCCTCGGGGGTGCGCTTGGCTCGGTGCAGAAGGTTGCCGAGATTATTATACGCCGCCGCATAATCCGGCTTGAGGCGCACCGCGATCTCAAAGCGCCGGATCGCCTCGGCGGTCCGGCCGGCCTGATCCAACGCCCCGCCGAGGTTATACTCGGCCTCGGCAAAATCCGGCCGGAGGCGCAGCGCCTCCTCATACTGCTGGATCGCCTCGGGGATCTTCCCAAGGCGAAGCAGCGCGTTGCCCAGGTTGCTGTGCGCCTCGGGGAACTGCGGCTTGAGCCGCAGCGCGGTTTCATAGTGCTGGATCGCCTCGGCAATCCGGCCCGCGTGCTCCAGCGTCACGCCCAGGTTGTCGCGTATTTCGACGTCACCGGGTGACAGGCGCAGCGCCCGCTCCAACTGCCGAATGGCCTCCGGCGTCCGCCCGGCTTGATCCAGCGCCAGGCCCATGCCGCTCCTCGCCCGCGCGCTGTCCGGCCGCTTCGCCACCGTGTCGCTCCAGATGGCCAGTTCACTGCGGTAATCCGTGTTGCGCCGGGCGGTGAGCACTCCGAGGGCGAGCGCCAGCAGGGCAAACACCGGCCAGCTTCGCCGCCCGACCGCGGCATAAAGCCCCAGCACGGCCGGCGTGATGACCGCGGCCAGCGGCAGATACATCCGATGTTCGACGATCATCTGGATCGTGCCGGGCACGAGGCTGGTCGGAGCGAGGATTGCAAAGAACCATGCGCCGAGAAAACCCAGTGCCGGCCAGCGCCAGAGCGCCCACCCCGTGGCCGCCGCCAGCGCGACGACGACGAGGGCGTACGGCACCACCTCGGCAGCGTGCTGCACCCAGAACGTGCCGTATTCAAACACAAGCGGATGCGGCCATACGGACAGCCACAGGTAACGGCTGACCGCCTCGAACTGCGTCAGCCAATACGCCAGCGGCGCGATCCCCACGTTGAAGCCGGCCGTGCCGCCGCGATTCCACCCCGTGCTGGCCACCATTCCGGCCAGTGGGAGCCACGTCGCCATCAGACTCAAATGCAGCCACCGGCGGCGCCGCCAGGCTTCGCGGAAAGTTCCCGCCACAAACGTCCGATCATAAAGCAGCACCAACAACGGAGACGTCGCCATCACCTCCTTCGTGGCCATGCCCAGCAGGCAGGCCGCGATGGAGAACGTGAACCAGAGATTAGCGGTCAAACGGAAGCCTGCCTTAGGCAGGCTTCGTTCTGCCATGGGTAGGGGCGCGATCTTGTCGCGCCCTTGGAGGGGGGCGCAGCCCCTCGACGGGCTCGGGGCCCTGAGTTGGTCGAACGGGCAAGTCTGCGCCCCTACGTTTCCGCCACCAATAGCTGGATCGAGTCGGGGTTCCTCTGAAGCCACCGCGCGGATGAAACCATACAGCGTCAGCAGGTAAAACAGCCCCATCAGCGATTCGACGCGCTGAATGATGTACGTCACCGCCTCGGTCTGCAGCGGGTGCACCGTCCACAGCAGCGCCACGGCCAAGGCCACCAGCCAGCCATCCGCCCTGAGCCTCTCACCCATCGCCGGTCGTTCCAACGTGCGTCGCACGATGCCAAACAGCGTCAGCCCGCTGAGCATATGGATCAGCAGATTGAGCGCATGATAGCTCCAAACGTGGGTTCCGCTCAGCGCGTAGTTGATGGCCAGGGTGAAATTGGCCACCGGCCGGCCGCTGACCGACAGGCCGGGCTGGTGCAGGGAGAAGATCCCCCACGGGGGCCACAACCGCCGGATGCTGAGGTTCCCCAAAATCGCCAGTCCGTCATCGAACAGGAACGGTACGCGGAAAGTGTTGTGATACGCCGCCAGCGCCGCCACGACGATCACTCCAACCGCCGCAATCGTTCTCGCGCGGTTCGTTATCCGGAACGAAACCATTGTGGCGGCCGCCGGGCTCATGTCCGCGTGACTCCCGTGGTACTTCGTCCGGAATGGGTCTGATGGCTGCGCGTCATCATCAGTCGGAATCGTGGCGAGTCCTTTCTGCCGGGCCGCCCCGGAACAATCGATCCCAAAGAATTCCGCGGCGGGTCAGCACCGGCCCCACCGCCGCGGCTGCTGGAGTTATGCAGGACCAGCCGTCGGCCGATGGCTTCGCCTCCGCGCTTTGGCAGTGGGTCTCCGCCGAAACCCGCAATGCCATCCCCACGCGGCTGCGTCACGATGACGACGGCTGCAAACTCACCAGCTCGATGCCGGCGCCGGTGCCAAGATTGCGGCTGTATTTTTTCTCGGCGGCGTTGTTCCAGTGTTCGTGCACGCCGAGGCTCTTCAGCGGCTTGCCGTCTTTCTCCGGGTCGTAAACCGTTTTCGACGGCGGCTGGTTCGCGAGCGCCATTTCGTGGAGATAATTGTCGACGGCGCCGGTGACGATCGACGCCAGCGTCGGCTCGCTGCGCAGAAAATCCAACGCCACGGAGTCGATCGCCACGCCGTCCTGCGAGGCGAAAAGGCTCGAGGTCCAGCGCTGGTTGAACGGCGCGCTTTCCCAGCGGCATGACGGATCGAGGCGGTACTCGTTGTGCTTGGCGGCGTAGAGGGCATCGACGAGGTACAGGATCGTCTTGCCGCCGATCTGCTCATGGCCGTTCAGCTCCACGAGACCGTTGTAAACGCCCATGCCTTGCGCGGGGGTGGCCGGGCCGCGGCCGCGACCCCGGACCGCGATCGACGCGTGCATCTCCCGCGCGCCGGGCGCGCCGTCGGCCGTGAAGAGCGAGCCCAGGTGGTTTTTGGCGCAGACGGTCATGCCGGCGAGGGTGTGGCCCTTCAGGCCGGCGACATTGATCAGGTACTCGGCCTGCGTGACACAGGTCGGAAAATAGAGCGTGACACCGCCCTGGGTCAGCGTGAGCGGCTTCGTCCTGTCGGCGACGGCCCGTTCACGGCCATCCGTGCCGGTCGAGTCGGCGAAATGGACCCCGGGAAACGCCTGCGTGCACCGGTCGAAGATCGTGGCGGGCACGCAGCGGATGGCGTCGTAAAACGTGATGTCCGCCGGCGCGACACCCGCTTCCTGCACGAGTTCGCGTAGCAGGGCCTCCACGAGTTGCGGCGCAATGTAGGACGCGTTGGCGCCGTTGCCATGATCGTGCACCTGATTCAGGTTGAGTTTGATCGCGATCTTTTCGCCGCGCTGGTAACCGACGGCGCCCCGGCCCTTGCGTTGGTTGAAATCAACAAAAATCTTCCGCCAGGCGTCGCGATCGTCCGCGGCGTCGCCCACCGCGCGGAGCGTGGCAGAAAGCATGTTGGCGACGGCATCGGGATGCGTGTTGCGGTCGTCCCACCAACCGGGGGCGTTGGTCGTACCGTTCCAAGTGGTGGCGGCAGGATCGAAGGCCCAAGCCACGCGGCCGGGTTTCACCCCGAATGCCGCGCCCATCGGCTGATTGGCCGGCTCGGAGGGAGCGAAGGTCGGCTGGGCGCGGGCCGGGGCCGACAGGAAGAGCAGCCCGGCGACGGCCAGCGCGGGGACGCGGGCCACGGGCCGGTGGCAGGTGACGGGATGCCGGCGGGAGAGCGTCATGGTTGATAGGTCTTGGAAAAGTTGTTCCGGGTGTTGGTCACGGTGAAGGAACCATCGCGGCAGGCGGACACCTTGATCAGCTTGGCCTCGCAGGCGGCGTCGGGATTGGCGATGAAATCGACCGGCGCGTTCTTGTTGCCGGCCGCGGGAGAGAAGTGCAGCTGCCAGAGGTCCTGGAACCCGGGCGAACCCTGGAGAACGTCAAAGACCTGCAACTCGCCGCCCTTGCGCGGGCCGTTGTTCATGATCGCCACCTTCGGGCGGAGCGCGTGCACTAGCAGCCGTGAGTTGGAGACCTTGAAACCGTGGTGGCTCACCATGAACACGTCCACGGTGCCGACCCGATTGTCGGGGACCATGAGCTGGTACTCGACGCGCTGGAGCAGGTCGGCGAGGTCGAGGAGGCGGAACTTGCCGAACTCGTAGAGCAGACCGACGGAGGCGGCGTTGTCGTAGTTGTCGAGCGGCTCGGGCTTCGCGTCGCCGACAAATTCGTTGTGCTGACCGGCGCCCGGCAGCGGCTGCGCTAGCACTTCGCCGCCCGCACTGACTACGGTGATCCGCACGCCCTTCAGCGGAATCGTGTCGCCCGGATGGACGATCAGCCGCGGCCGGCCGCCAATGGCCTTCAGGTACGGTTCGTAGAACTCGCGTTTGTTCTGGGCGTTCGCCGTGGGCAGGATCGCGCCGTGATCGACGAAGGTGCGGCCGGGGATTCTAGCGTCGACGCTCGGAATGTTGCCGGCGTGGTCCATGTCGTAGTGCGTGGCGACAATGTAGTCGAAACGCGTGATCCCGAGCGCCTGCCCCGCGGCGACAATCCGGTTCGTGTCGCGGTTGTCGGGGGTCGGATAGCCGGCGTCGACGAGCATCGTCTCTCCGCCGGGCGGCACGACGATCACCGCTTTGCCACCCTCGGTGTCGATCACGTAGAAGTCGAGCGTGTCGGCGGCGCGCAGCGGGCCGAGCGTCGCAGCCGCGAGGAAAAAGGAAATCAGCAGACTTTTCATGAGCGGCAGGGCGGGCGCGCGGCGCGCGGGCTATGGTACGTCTTTCGTGACGGCTTTTCTGAGGTCGCGCAGCTCCGTCCTGATGACTCGAAGTGCGTAGGACATCAAGAGGAGTGGGACGATTATGAGCCACTTGGCGGTGCTGGCATCCCAGAAGTTTGGAATGAGCTGCCCGATGACAAGGAATACCATGCAGAGCCAAAGGATCAGCGAAAGTTCCCGGAGTTCCTCGAGTCTCACGGCGGCGGGATTGGTGCGGAGATTACGCTTCAGGATGAGGATGAATTCGCGGAGTCGGTTGAGTTTCATGTGGAGAGGGTTCGTCGGCAAACTACGCTGCAGCGGGCAGGCGGCAATCTGGAAACCAGGCAAATGCTGCCTCGGCTCTGTGCGCACAAGCGAGAGGCAGGCGCGGACATGCGGAGGGCCCTACAATCACGCACGCCCTACCGATTCAACTGCATGGATCCGGCTACTAACACAAGGGAAGCACGTCATTAAATCCCTTGCGAATTCAAGAGCTTGAAAGACACCTCTGTATCCCAAGGCACCCGCGGGTCGTCATGTACTTCAAGAAAGAACAAACGAGAAACAAGATTTCGCACCCAGGGTCCCAAGCAAAAACGCCATGAAAACAAAGTTCACCGCCATCGCCCTCACCCTTTGCACCGTCCTGACCGGATGCGTCGGCACCGGTCCCAACACCCAGCAGGGTGCCGTTGCCGGCGGCGCGGTCGGCGCCCTTGCGGGTGCCATCATCGGCAACAACAGCGGCAACCGAAACGGACCCGCCGACGCCCTCATCGGCGCCCTGGCAGGGACCGTCGCCGGAGGCACGATCGGCAACTCAATCGACAACCAGAAGGGCACCTTGTACGGACGTCCCATGGCGGCCGTCCCCGCGTACCCAGCCAACGCCCCGGCAGCAGACGTCGTCATCCCCCAGCCCTCCCCTTACGCAGTATGGGTCCCCGGATACTGGGACTGGAATGGTTACCAGTACAACTGGATGGCCGGATGCTGGGCCGTTCCACCGCCCGGATTCCATGTCTACGTCAGGGGCGGATGGATAGTCCGAAACGGCGGCTACTTCTACCGCCGCCCATACTGGCGGTAAAAACCGCCACCCGACCCAAAGGCGGCCCACACCAGGGCCGCCGCCGCTTTCCGGTTTTCGGTCTCTGCCAGCAAAACCAGTCGCCAGTTTCTTCACCACCAAGGCGCCAATTTTCACTTCGTGATCTTCGTGCCGTCGTGGTGTGATGCCGTTGATGACTTCGCCCGACGTTCCGGCCGGAGCGACCAACGAGCGAGATTCCATGGATCTCGTCGAGGCGGGCGTTTATTCGGCACCCGCCGAGGGTTTCGAGCACGGCCTGGTGGTGCTCGCGATGGGAGGGTCGTATTACCTGGCGCCCTCGGACACCGGTTACCGCCTGCTCGTTGAGCCGGCGGCGCTCGCCGCGGTGCGCGAGCAACTCGCGTGCTTTGATCGCGAGAGCATCGGCTGGCCGCCCCGGCCCGCGGTCGAAGAGCGACCGGCGCGGCGACTCGAGCTGTTCACGCCGCTGCTCTGGGCCCTCCTGGTCATGGCGGTGTTCTGGGGCCAGGGCGCGTGGCCGGGGAGGTGGGAGGAAGCGGGCGCCTTGGACCCGCGGGCGGTATTTGACCAGGGCGAATGGTGGCGGCTGGCCACGGCGCTGTTTCTCCACGCCGACGTTGGGCACCTGGTCGGGAACGTGGTCAGCGGTGTTTTCGTTTTTGCCACGGTGGTCTCGACGATCGGCCGGCGGCGCGGGTGGCTGCTGCTCGCGCTCGCGTCGCTCGCGGGCAGCCTCGCCGTCGCGGCGCTGAATTATCCCGGGCCGTACCGCTCGCTCGGGGCCTCCACCGCGGTTTTCGCCGGGCTCGGGCTGCTCACCGGCCGCGCGCTCCGCGTGCTCCAACGGCCGGGTCGGCCGCACCGCTGGCGCACGGTGCTCGGGCCGCTGGCGGCGGGCCTCACGCTGCTGGGGCTGTATGGCGCGGGCGAGGCGCACACCGATGTCGGAGCGCATCTCACGGGTTTCGCCGCCGGCCTCGTCCTCGGCTTCGCCGCCGCCCTGGCGCGCCAGGCTGACACCGCGGGAAGATCCTCGACGTGACCGGGCTCACCAAGCTACGTCAACGGCCACCTGAAGATCGGCATCGCGGCCCTGAAAAAACTCATCAACCATGGCCTCACGGTGAAGCCTCTGCGGTCCTATGTCGTGTTTTCAAACCGTCATTGCGAGGAGTCCCGCTGGGGCGGGGCGACGAAGCAATCCAGCTTGATCCCGCCGCCGCGGCGGGACTGGATCGCCATCCTCCTTCGCCAAGGCTACGGAGGACAGGCCGGCCCATTCTGCTGGCCAGCAGAACGTGCCTCGCGATGACACGAGGGTTTGAAGACACGCTATAGGCCCCCGGTGCTGAAAACATCATGAACTTGCTCAAGCCCATTGGCGCCCGCCTCGGCTTGCCGCCCCCGGCTCCCGCCATCAACGATCCCGCCAAGGTCGACCGGCTCTACCGCTACTGGCGGTTGCGGGTCATGTATTCGATGACCACCGGCTACGCCCTCTACTATCTGGTCCGGAACAATCTTTCGCTCGCCGCCAAGCCCATCATCGACGAGTTCGGTCTCTCCAACACGCAGTGGGGCTTGCTGCTGAGCGTCGCCACCATCGTCTATGCCTTCTCGAAATTCTTCTGCGGGATCGTCGGGGACCGCACGAATCCCCGTTACCTGATGGCCGGCGGCCTGCTGCTCTCGGCGCTCGTCAACGTGTTCTTCGGCTTCGGCGCCGGCCTGGGTGCTTTCGTCTTCCTCTGGGCGCTGAACAATCTTTTTCAGGGCGCCGGCTCGCCGCCCTGCTTCCGGCTGCTCACGCATTGGTTCAGCCCGACAGAAATCGGCCGCGCCTGGGGCATTTGGAACGCCTCGCATCAGGTCGGGGGCGCCATCATCGCCGTTGCCGCCGGTTACCTCGTGGCCCACTATGGCTGGCGCTCCGCGTTCTGGGTGCCCGCCATCGTCTGCGTCATCGGGGCGGGCTGGCTGCTGAACCGTCTGACGGATTCACCGGAGTCGATGGGCCTGCCGGCCGTGGAGGTTTACCGGGAGGGGGCCCGCCCTGCGCCGGCTCCCGCGCCCGGCGGGGAGTTCTGGGGGATCTTTCGTGAGCACATCCTCACCAACAAATGGGTCTGGATCGTGAGCATCGCGAATTTCTTCGTCTATATTGTGCGGATCGGCGTGCTGGACTGGGCTCCGAAATATCTGGTCGAGACCAAGGGCTTCACGCTGGCGGATGCCGGGGTCTCGCTGTCGGTCTTTGAAATCGCGGGCCTGTTTGGCGCGTATGCCGCGGGCTGGATCTCGGACAAGCTCGATGGCCGGCGCGGGCCGGTGTCGGTGTTCTTCATGCTGTTGTCGGTCGTGGCGATTGCCCTGCTGTTCATGGTGCCGCCCGGGCAGCGTCTGACCATGGCCGGTCTCTTCGGTGCACTGGGATTTTTCGTCTACGGGCCCCAGATGCTGGTGGCGGTGGCGGCGGCGGATTTCGCGACCAAGGTGGCGTCCGCCAGCGCGGTGGGACTCACGGGCCTGCTCGGTTATCTCGGCGCCACGGTCTGCGGACTGGGCACCGGCATGCTGGTCGATGCCTACGGTTGGAATGGCGCCATCTGGTTCTACGGCCTCTCCGCCCTGATTGGCGGCGCGCTGCTGGCACTCACGTGGCGTCAAACGGCCGCCACCGCCTCCCGCGGTGGTCTCAGTACCTGAAGACAACCCCGGCTTCCAGCGCTTTGGTGTCGGTATTGGCGTCGGTATTGAACAGCCTCACATTGTTGATCGAATCGATGTAGCGAAACCCGGCTTTGATTCCGAAATACGGTCCGAAATTGCATTGGAGCCCGGCCGCCAATTCAACGCAAAGTTCCGTTTCCTGCTGCGGCGCGAGCGCGGCGACGCCGGTGGAGGTATTGGTCAGTGTCTGCCGGACGCGGCCGAGTCCGCCCGCGCCGCCGAGATAACATTCGAAGGGCGGGTAACGATGGTTGCCGCCGAAGATGCCAAGCGGAAATGAAAAGCGGTAGGCGAGCTGGAGGGTCTCGATCCGCTCATCGACATGAGCGGATCCGTAGATCGGGTAGGAATAGGTGAACTTCGGATTGAAGGCGGTGAACTCGAGACCGAGGAAATGCTGGCCGGCGAGCAAGCCGCCGAGATCGGCGCTGAAGCCGGTCGTATTCCATTGGTGGAGGGCGTGAGGAAAGGAGACGTCGGCTTGCAGCGTTTGGGCCCGTCCGGCTGCCGCCGCGATGGAAAAACCAAGCACGAAAAGGAAGCCCTGCCTGAGTTTTGTGGCCATTCTCTGCTTCCACGAAGCGTCTTCGGCTTTGTCCCTCATGATCAGGAGTCAATGCCCTTCCTGCCCCCGTTGCCAGCCTCTTGGCAGGCGGGTAGTGGGTCAGTTTCACATGTCATCGCGAGCCCCGCGGAAGCGGGGCGTGGCGATCCACATGGCATTTAGCTGGATTGCCTTGTCGCTCTGCTGACCAGCAGAGCTCCTCGCAATGACCATCAAGAATCAAACTGACCCACTACCGGCAGGCGGTGGTGCGGCCCGTGGTGTCCAAAAACTCAACCGGATGCCCAAGCCGCGTGGGATGCACACTTCCGATGGCTGGCATTTTACGCAACTGCGCGTTATTCGGTGCGCAAAGCCGTGATCGGGTTGACCCGGGTAGCGCGGCGGGCGGGCAGCCAACAGGCCGCGAGTGCGGCAGCAGCGAGCAAGACGACGGCAACCAGAAGTGCCAGAGGATCGACCGGGCTGACCTGATATAGCATGTCCGAGAGGAACACGCCGACGACCATTGCGAGCACAAGCCCGAGACCGATTGCGACGGCGGTTTGCCTGGCACCCCGGAGCAGGACCAGGGTGAAGATGTCGCGCGGCTGCGCACCCAAGGCGAGGCGGATGCCGATCTCCCGTGTGCGGCACGCCACAAGGAATGCCATCGTGCCGTAAACACTCACCACGGCCAGCACAAGGGCGAGGGCGCCGAGCAGCACAAAGACCTCCGCAATGCTGCGCGCGATCCAGAGATCAGCGCTGGCGGCGAGGTGCTGACGGAACGTCTGGACCTTGAAGACCTGCACCCCGGGGGCGATGGTGGCCAATTCCTGGCGCAAGGCATCCATTCTGATCGCTCCGGATTGTGTGGGCCGGACATGGAAATACACCTGATCCTGGAACCCTTGGGCAAAAGGCACATAGATGGTGCTGCCGACTGAGGCAGTAAATAGCGTGTTGCGAACGGCTGGGACAACGCCGACAACCTCCAGGCTGGCGGGATCGGACGGGCGGGCCGGTACATCCTCCGTCTCCCCGAGTGGCGCTACGTCTTCACTTTCACCGGCGGCGGAAGTTTCGACACTGAACCCGTCAGCCGCACGCGGCGCGTCACTGCGCGCAAAGCGGATCCGCTGGCCGAGCGCATCCCCATCCGGCCAGAGCTTCTTCGCGAGCACTTCATCAATTATCGCTACCGGCGGCGCGCCAGCCGCTGCGCACTCGATGGAGTTGAAAGGGCGTCCACGCAACACCGGCAGTCCCATCGTCGCGAAATAATCCGCGCCGATGCTGTTCCAGCGCGCATTGTAGGCGAGCCCTTCGGCCGCGGACACCGGGCGGCTCTTGGCGGCCGGTCGGATGCCATATCGCTGCACGGGCCGGCTGATGCTCAGCGTCCCGAAAGGCAGTGTGGTGGCAAGACTCGCGGAGCGGACGCCCGGCAGGGCGCCCAGCCGTTCGCCAATCAGCCGGTAGGCCTGAAGGCTGCCTTCCTGCGTGTAGCCGCCGAGGGCGGCATTGGCCTCGATGACGACGGTGTCATCCGCTGCTTGGAAACCCACATTTACGGTGGCCGCACGGTAGGCACTGTGGACAAATAGTCCGGCGACGGCCAGGAGCGCGAGCGAGAGCGCCAGTTGGGCCACGAGAAGCGGGTGGCGTGGCCATAGCGGTCCTCGGCGGACGGGAGCCGGGTCTCCCGCCTGCTGCTTGAGATCTTCGGCCGGATTGGCCAGCGAGAGTCGCAGCGCGGGTCCAAGGGCGGCGAATAGCGTGGCAAGGAGGCAAAACCCGAGGGTGGCTGAGAAAATCGGGAGGTTAAAACCGCCGTGAAAGAAGAGAGGGATCGGCAGCACCACGGCGACCATTCCGGCGAGCAGATGCGAGGACCAGATCGCCAGCACCAAGCCGAGGGCTCCGCCCGCGAGCGCCAGCACGAAACCCTCGGCCAGCATCTGCCGAACCAGTCGCGCACGGCCGGCGCCGAGGGCGATGCGGACTGCGAACTCCCGGCGGCGCGCGGCGCCCCGGGCGAGCAACATACCTGCGAGGTTCAGTCCGGCGACCAGCAAAACCGCCCCGCCGGTCGCGAGGAGAAGCGCTCCGACCAAGCCCAGTTCCTCCTCGGCTGCGGGGGTGCTGCTACTGCTCAAACGTGGCAGCGGTCCAGCCAGAAACGTCTGATTCTTCAAAGTGAGCGGTTGCTGTTCCTCCAGGTGCGCGGCGAGCGCGGCAAGAGCGGGGGCTGCGCTCTTGGCCGTGAAGCCGGGCTTGAGCCGGCCGATGACAAAAAGGCGGTAGGCTTGGGGGTGGTCCAGGGTGCGGTGCGATTCATCCTGATAGTCGTTCGCAATCGTGTCGAACACGCCGAGCGGAAAGTAAAGTTCGGGCCCAAGCAGCATCATCGTGCCGCTGAAGCCCTCCGGGGCGACACCCACAACCGTGAAGGCGCGGTCATTGACGCGGATGGTTTTGCCGACGAGTTCGGGATCGGCACCGGTCTTTTTCCAGAAGACGTGGCTGACGATCGTCACCGGGATGTTTGCCCCTGGCCGCTCTTCTTCCGGCAGAAACGCGCGACCGCGGGCCGGCGCGATGCCGAGTGTTGGGAAATAACTTGAGCTCACCTCCGCCGCGAACGCCCGGCGCGCTTGCGCACCCTGACCGACCCCCACCATCGTGATGTTATGCGCCAAGAGGTCGGTGAATACGGTGTTTTGCTCACGAATATCGCGATAGGTCCGATATGAAAAATTCCGGAAGCTGAGGGGATTGGTCTTATCTTGCGAGAATAGCTGCACGATCTGGCCAGCTTCCGGATAGGGACGCGGGCTAAAGACAAGTTCACGCACGACACTGAACAAGGCGGCATTGACCCCGATGCCCAGGGCCAGCACTGCGACAGCGGTTAAGGTGAAGCCCGGTGTGCGCAGCAATCCTCGCATGGCGTAACGAAGATCGGACATATCAGGGGAACCATAGTCGCGCTAATCGGGAGGTAAAGCGGGGTCTGCTTTGTCCCCTTTCCGTTCCCTGCTTTTCTGCTACCTATGAGACTGGTGCCCAGGGGGGACTCGAAGGTCCGAAAAACGAATCTGAAGAGGTTGAGTCCAAAGGGGAAAGCGCCAGCGAGAAACCGCCCGTTTCCCTCGGAGCCTCACAGAATTCCGAACCGCTCTGTTTCGAGCTGACTGAGATGGTCTCGGCGTGGCCAATACTCTTGCCTGAAATCCGCCACGCGATTCTCACGCTGCTACGGGCGACGCGCGGCGGCGCGTGACGGCTCTGCCGGCACGGCGCGCGGGCGGCATTTGGCCGTTGGATATCAATATCCGCAGCCCGACCCTTTCCCGGCCCGCGATTTGCTTCCAAGGCTTCGAAAAGAGTGAACCGATCAAAATCTATGGGTTTGAGATGCCATTGCGGCAATCATGATGACAACCTTTGTTCGGGTATTACCCCATACTCACCGTTCGACTAATCGATGATACTTCAGGACCATTCTCCCATGAAAACACAACGTTCCCTATTCCTGCTCATCGCAACCCTGAGCCCTGCGGCTCTTCTACTCTCCGGTGGCTGCTCCAAAAAAAACAACGCACCGTCGGTCGTGCAGGACACTAAGGCAGCCCTGAAGGACGCCGCTGCCGACGTCAAAGAGGCGGTCTCCGACTCCTGGAGTAGCATCAAGGATTTCACCTACGAGAAACGCACTGATTTCTCCGCCGCCATCGACCGCATGGCAAAAAAATTGGACGACCAGTCCGTCGAGCTGAAGGCTAAGACCGCAGATGTGTCGGACGCCGCGGCGAAGGACCGGGAGCGCGCGCTGAAGGAGTTCAACGAAGCGCGCGCCGATCTCAAATCCAAGCTCGCCGATCTTGGCAATGCTACGGCCGACACATGGTCCGATGCGAAGGCGAAGGTCGTCCAGGCCTGGCAAAAGGTGCAGGCCGCCTACGACAAGGCATCCAAGTCCGGTGCCGGCTCCTGAGCCCCTGGCTCATTTGCTTCTGGTGTGCCAGCGCCTTAGATCGAAGTCCCGGCGCGTTCAGCGCATCGCCACTCCCGGTCGCGGGTGCGTCTAGACGCTGAGAGAGACAGGGATGCCGCTGCCGCCGCCACCAAGGCAGAAGCGGATCGAAAGGCCCGGTACTGACCAGCGCTGCTGGAACCCGCAGCATCTTGAATCTTTCTTCTTGAAACGCGGTGCCGCCGCGCCGCTCCGCACACCCGGCACTTTCACTCTCACTCACGCCGCGCCCTCTCTTGAATCTTCCCTCTTCCATCTTTCCTCGGCGCTCCGCGTTAGCGGGCGCCCCCCTATGACCACACCATCCGCCGACTTGCTGACCATCCATACCGTTCGCGGTACCAAGGTCGTGCTCGATGGCGACCTCGCGCGGCTTTATGGCGCGCCGACTTTTCGGCTCAACGAAGCCCTGGTCGCCTGACTGGACTACACTAAATTTGATGTGGCATTGCCATGGAGTTCACCGTAGAGTTCTATGTTACGAAGGAAGGACGGTGCCCCGTGCAGGAGTTTCTCGATGACCTTAAAGCCAGCGATCCCGGCGATTTCGCCGCGGTGCTCGCCGGGCTGGCCAGATTGCGCGATCGCCAGAATCATCGCGAACCGCTGTCCAAGCCACTCGGCGACGGCCTTTTCGAGCTCCGACATCTGGGAAAACTCAATACCCGCGTTCTCTGGTTCTTCATGAAGGGCCGCCGCATCGTCGCCGTCCACGGCATCCGCCACAAAGGCCGGGCCATCCCCGCCCGCGACCTCGTCACCGCTCGCGCCCGCATGGCCGACTGGCTGCAAAGGACGGTGACATGAGTTCGATGTAGGGCCGGACCTTGTGTCCGCGCCGTTTTCCAAGCCCACGATGAAAAAGACCAATTTCGAACGCTACCTTGCGGAGCAGCTCAAGGATCCGGACTTCGCCGCACGATTCAAACGCGCCGGCGAGGCTTGGGACGTCGCCCTGCAGATTGCCGCCTTGCGCGAACAGGCAGGCCTGTCACAAGCACAGCTCGCCGTGCTCCTCAAGACCTCGCAGCAGCAGATCAGCCGCTTGGAATCGCCCGGCTACGAAGGTCACTCGCTCAGCATGCTCCGCCGTGTGGCCAAGGCGCTCAACGCCCGCGTACGGGTGGTGATGGAGCCGGCGGATTCGGCGAAAGCCTGGTCAGTCGCCGAGCCGCCCGCGAAGTACCGAACCCGCTGACGAAACACGAGCTTCGACCCCTGCCATGGCTCACGCGAAGGTGCGAAGGTGCGACACCGAAAGGAGGAAAACCTTTCATTGATTCGCGGCGGTCGGCGGATGATCTCCGGCCTTCGCTCGCGCACCCAGAACCCTGAACTCAAAACCCAGAACCACGGCGCAGCCGCGCCTCCCCTTATGCCCACGCTGCCGGAGCCGAGCAGAGAATGTCACCTATTAAGTGACATGTGACTGGCGCGCGCCGCGACTACCTCGCCCAAACGCCCGGTGGGCTTCCGCCTCGATCACTTCGAACCGGCCGGCATCTTAGTCGCCCCGGCCCAGCCACGACGGCCGATTGCGTTTGCCGGTGGAGGCGCCGGGATGTACTTCCGTCACGAGGAACCACGTCATGCACGCAAGGATCGACGAGAGGCTGCAATTCATTTTCGGCCGGCGGAGCATCCGCACCTACGCGCCGGGAGAAGTCAGCGAGACCGCGGTCACCCAGCTGCTGCAGGCCGCCATGGCCGCGCCGTCGGCGGCCGCCAGGGACCCCTGGCGCTTCATCGTCGTCAGGAAACGGGAGACGCTCGCCAGGGTCGCGGCCGCGCTCCCTTTCGGGGGGATGCTGGCCCAGGCCTCCGTCGGCTTCGTGGTTTGCGGGGATCTGGATGCGGCCCACGATCGCCAGCTGAGTTATCTTCTTCAGGACTGCTCAGCCGCGATCGAGAATCTGCTGCTGTGCGCCCATGCCCTCGGCCTCGGGGGCTGCTGGCTCGGGGTGCATCCGCGCGCGGAGCGCATGCAAAAACTGAAGGAGATCTTTTCCCTGCCCCCGTCGGTTGTTCCCGTCGCGGTGGTCGCGATCGGCCTGCCGGGCGAGAAAAAGGAACCGCGGACGCGATTCAATCCCGCCCATGTGCACCGGGAAGCGTGGTGAGCACCAGGCCAGCCACCATCGCCGGCGCGCGAACTGTTGAGGACATTGGCCGCCATCAGCGCCCCATGCTCGGTGAAAACCCACGGGAGTTTGCGGCGGCCGCCATGGGCGTCACTTGAAGTCGCAATTTGCGACTTCAAGTTTGCATCTTCCTTACGGGTAAGCTGAAAGCAAAACTCGTCCGGGAACCGATCGGCATTGCGCCGAGTGGCCTCGTTGAGCCTTTTGGTGAGAACTCCGTAGAGTCTCGCGAGGTCGCAATCGAGGATGACCTTGGTTTCTCGGATAGTGTGGATGGTCAGCAAGTCGGCGGATGGTGTTCGCTCCATCCACATGTCACTTATTAAGTGACATCTTTCCCGTCGGTCGCTCCCAGCCACATGTCACCTATTAAGTGACAAGTCTTAGAACGGCGAGAAAGGGCCAGATTTTAGGTCTTTCAACGGGACGGCGGAGTAAGCCCGCAGCGCGGGCCGGCGGTTTCGAGCAGCGGGCGCGGGCAACTGCCATGGTGTTGGATGGTCCTGTCCCCTTGGTCCTGAGACCTTCTCTCTCCGTCGCTGCCTCTGGGACCTTCGATTGGCCGCAGTAAGAGGATGGTCCCCTATCTCGCTGATAATTAGTCGATACTGGAGACCGGGAACCCAATTCAGGCCTCGGGGTGCACGTTACCGGTGACTAGGATCACGATCCTGATGACCGGGATGACGATCCCGACGACTAGGATCGTGATCCTGATGACCGGGATCAAACATCCGGTGACCAGGACCGGGCACCCCATGACCGGGTTCGGCGACCCAAAGGCGAGGATTGCGCTCCCGGGGCCGGGGATCGGGATTCCCGGGCCGGGGACCCGGCTCCCGAAGGCGGGACGGGACCTACCAAAAATTGAGTATTTCGAGCGAGGCTGAAACGGGTCTGGTTTAAACAATTGTGATCGGAGAGCGGCGGAAGGGGCCGGTGCGCGAAGCCTTGAAACCGCACCAGTTTGTCCGAAATGCGGCGCGC
>Ga0187866_1001992_pt1 | contig 17727 bp, 16 predicted proteins | sample June2016WEW_11_1_3_FD_133013 | JGI IMG/M metagenome (GOLD analysis project Ga0187866, IMG submission 133013) | Peatland microbial communities from SPRUCE experiment site at the Marcell Experimental Forest, Minnesota, USA - June2016WEW_11_150 | ecosystem: Environmental > Terrestrial > Soil >...
GCTTCCTCGGAGGCGAACGTCCGCTGGAACTCGATCAGGCTGCGTTCCGCATACCCTCTGGCCATGGCCCCTCCCAGTGCTGGTCAGAGGATAGCGGATATTAGGAGCTAAATCCATAGGCAATTGTGCAAAACATCCTATCCCCGACCGGCAGGCAATAGAAAATTGATTGCCGTGCTGCCTAAGTAATCCTTTCTCTAAGCTCTTCCCTTTACAACCCAATCGTTTCGGGGCTGCGGGATCGACTGCCAATTGCCCAAAATCCCTTCCATAAAGAACGGGACGGTCGTTTATCCGTCACCGGTCGTTTATGACGGGGTCCGGAGTGGTCTCGACTCGCTTCCACGACCTTCGCCACCATGGGGCGACCAGAGCCCTCAATGCTGGTTTCCCCGCGCCGATCGTAATGGCGCTCGGGCGTTGGAAAACGGAGCAGATGATGCGGCGGTATGCGGCCGTGACCGACAAGACGCTTCGCGCTGCGGCGGAGGCGGTAAGTGGCAACGTCAAGAGGCAACATGAGCATTAAGTCTCCAGAATTGCTGGCTAGGTGACGACCTCTGTATCGTCTGTTCCTGGACCGAGCCCCGATTACCCTGTCAATTGCCCGGGTCGTGATCGCACTCGAAAAAAAGGGAAGCAAGCCCGAAGGAGCTGTGCTATAAATCGGCGAGGACTAAATGCTGCAGGCCGCGTTTGAGGTGCTCTGAGTGGCAACATTCAGCGGCAACAACCGTAGAAGTTATCGATTTCAAAGGCTGCGGGCACGCCTTGCCAAGGTTGGGGTCGCGGGTTCGAATCCCGTTTCCCGCTCCAGCGATCATCCAGAGGGGCTGTGGACATTCCGACCACAGCCCCCGTTCTTTTCCGCCCGCCACCCTCTCGCCATAGGCAGACAGTTCGGAATGCCACTGTGCAGGAAGGAAACGCCTCGCCAATGAGTTCACCCATTATCTGAGAAGCCCACTACTTGGACAGGAGGAACCTATGGAATGCCGCAGGCTGGGGAGAACCGGCGTCCTGGTCAGTCCGTTGTGCCTGGGAGCGATGAACTTCGGCGGTCCCGCCAACGAGGAAGACTCTCTCGCCATCCTCAACCGCGCCCTGGAGGCTGGCGTCAACTTCATCGACACCGCCAACGTGTACACCGGTGGTGAAAGTGAGCGCATCGTCGGCAAGTTCCTGAAGGAGGGCGGCAAGCGTGCCCAGGTGGTACTGGCGACGAAGGTCCACGGCCGTGTAGGTACCTCGCCCAACGACGCTGGTGTGTCCCGCTATCACATTATCAAGGCCTGTGAGGATTCGCTCCGCTGCCTGCAGACTGACCACATCGACCTGTATCAGCAGCACCGCCCGTCGCTAACCATCCCCCAGGACGAGACGCTGCGAGCCTTCGACGACCTGGTGCGCTCGGGCAAAGTGCGCTACATCGGCAGCTCCACCTTCCCGGCCTGGATGGTGATGGAAGCGCTGGCCATCTCCGACCGGTACGGGCTGGCGCGCTTCATCAGCGAACAGTCGCCCTACAATCTCCTCGACCGGCGATTGGAGAACGAGATGATTCCGCTGTGCCTGAAGCACGGCCTGGCGGTGCTGCCCTGGTCACCGCTGGGGGGAGGCATCCTGGCCGGGCGCTATTCGGCCTCCGAGACGTTTCCCGAAGGCTCGCGCGCGGCCCGCATGGGGGCGATGTTCACCGACCGGATCTCGCACCGGGGCAAAGAGGTGGCGGTCGAGCTGGCAGCGATGGCCCAGGAGCGCGGGATGACCGCCAGCCAGCTTGGCCTGCTGTGGGTGAAAGACCAGCCGGGGGTGACTTCTCCCATCATTGGGCCGCGCACCCTGGCCCACCTGGAGGACGCTCTGGCCATTCTGGATAAGAAGCTGGACGACGCCGACCGTCCGTTGTTCGACGCTCTCGTGCATCCCGGCAACGCCGTCGCCGACTTCTTCAACAGCAACGAGTGGATGAAGGCGCGGATCATGAGCCAATCAGCGTGAGGATCCCGCCTTCTCGCGCCCGCGTGGCAGAACGCTGTGGCAGAACACCCTATGATCCACATCAGGCGAGGCGGGGGAGGGGCGAGGGTCCATCCGCTCCACCGGTGGTTGCCGTGAGGGCGGCAGAATCATCGAGAGGGCAAGAGCTGAGGTTCCGGCGCATCAGGCAGGCGCGCCCCGCGGCAGGAAATGGAAATTAAACTTTTGGAGCAACGTCCCGGCTGAAAAGAGGTAAGCCGGGCCAAGTTGACATACCTGGCAACATCCCGGTTTAAAAGGTGATCGAGGCGCGAATGGTTGTGGACAGGCTCGTTCCGACCATGTACCGTAAGGGTGCCGGGTCCACGGCTGACGACGTGATACACGTAGGGGAGCGGGGAAACGAATTCCTCACCCCTTGCCCGCGAGGCGTGGCGCGCGTGTAGAGTCAGTTGTAATCCGCGGAGGTTTTATCCGCGTTGAGGGAGGGGGATCGGTGCATCCGGCGAGACCGGGTGAGCTCTGGCCAAAGAAAGGAGACAGCAACCATGCAAGGTGCATTCGCCGGTAAGTATCTGCGCGTGAACCTGACCGAGGGGACAACCGCCGTTGACGAGTTTCCCGAACTGACCTACCGCATGTTCATGGGCGGGATCGCCATGGGGGCCTCGATCCTGATGCGAGAGCTCAAGCCCGGGGTGGATCCGCTCGGGCCCGACAATATCCTCGTGTTCGCGACCTGCCCCTTGAACGGCATCCCGCTCTCGGGAACGAGCCGCTTTGCCGTGGTCACGAAGTCACCCCTCACGGGCGGCTACGGCGAGGGAGAGGCCGGCGGCTGGTGGGGGCCGGAGCTGAAGTTCGCCGGCTTCGACGGGATCATCGTGACCGGACGGGCGCCCAAGCCCGTGTACCTCTGGATCACGGACGGCAAGGCGGAGATCCGGGATGGTTCCCACCTCTGGGGAAAGGTGTCGGGAGAGGTCCAGGACCTCCTGGTGGCCGAGACCGACACGCGGGCCCGCGTCCTGCAGTGCGGCATCGCCGGCGAGCGGGGCAACCTCATGGCGAACATCGTGAACGAGCTGAAGCACTTCAACGGCCGGAGCGGGCTGGGCGCGGTGATGGGCAGTAAGAAGCTCCGGGCCATCGTTGTACGGGGTCACGACAAGCTCGAGCCCAAGGACCGCGACGGGCTGCAGGCGGTCCTGAAGTGGTTCCGGGAGCACTACAACCGGGAAGCCGACACGCTGCACAAGTTCGGCACCTCGCGGAACGTGATGGTCATGAACGCGGACGGGATCCTGCCCACGCGGAACTTCCGCGAGGGGCAGTTCGAGGATGCGAAGAAGCTGAGCGGCCAGTACCTGGCCGAGACGATCCTGACCGACGAGGGGACCTGTTTCGCCTGCGCCGTGGCCTGCAAGCGCGAGGTGGATCTGCCCGACCTCGGCGTGAGCTCCAAGTACGGCGGGCCCGAGTACGAGACCATCGGCTCCAGCGGCTCCATCTGTGGGATCGGCGACCTCAAGGCCATCGCCAAGTTCCACCAGATCTGCGGCGAGTACGTGATGGATACCATCTCCGTCGGGATGACCATCGGCTTCGCCATGGAGTGCTTTGAGAACGGCATTCTCACCAGGGCCGACACGGACGGGATCGAGCTCCGCTTCGGCAACGCCGACGCGCTTCTGGCCATCACCGACAAGATCGGCAAGCGCGAAGGGCTGGGCGACCTCCTGGCCCTGGGGTCACACCGGGCGGCGGCGCGGATCGGCCGGGGGGCCGAGCAGTTCACCCTGACGGTCAAGAGGCAGGAACTCCCCATACATGAGCCGCGCGGGAAGCAGGCGCTCTCATTGGCGTACGCCACGTCTCCCACCGGGGCGGACCACCAGCGCGCCCCGCACGATCCGGTCTACGAGGGCTTCCACCCCGGCGGGGCGCACGCCCTGGAGCCTCTCGGTCTGGCCGAGGCCCTCCCCCGGCTGGAGCTCAGCCCCCGCAAGGTCCGCGCCTTCACCTACGCCTACCACTGGTGGGCCATGTCCAACTGTGTGGGGATCTGTAACCTGGCCGCGGTGCCCATGAACGTACTGGGAATCACCCCCGTGGTGAACGCCATGCGCGCCATCACGGGCTGGGACACCAGCTTGTGGGAGCTGATCAAGGTGGGTGAGCGCGCCAAGGCCCTGGCCCGCGCTTTCAACTGCCGCGAGGGCTTCACGCCGAAGGACGACCAACTGCCCAAGCGGCTGCACGAGGCCTTCACCAGCGGCCCCCTGAAGGGCGTTCGGGTTGATCCGGACACATTCGCTCGCGCGCTCCGGCTCTACCACCAGATGGAGGGCTGGGACCCGGAGACCGGCTGGCCGACATTCGCCAAGCTCGCTGAGCTGGGGATCGAGTGGGCGGCGAAACCGGGAGATACCTGGTAACACAGTGTGGGGGCTGCTGGGGCCTTCGTCTGGTCAGGCTGGGTGCGGTTCTTCTTTGTCGGATCCGATTTCCTGGACAGGGGGCGACCAGGTTACGCCGCGCATTCCCCGATGAAGGGGGCCACAAAAGCTTCGTCCTTACATGAGGAGTACCAGCGGGCCCTCGGAATCGCGGTGCGCCACATCTACCGCGCACTGACGGTGGGCCTACCGTAGCCGTCTCTTGTCAGCCCGATCGAGCGCGGCGGCGCCACAGCGCGCGTTCCGGCGGACCCTCTCCATCTGAGGAAGCGGGTGTCGCTCGACCCGCCCGAGAAGCGCCGCCAGTCACAGCTACTCGCTGCAAACGTTCCTTCCGTTCCCGTTTGTCTCCGCTAAGCTCCCGTGAGGATCACCGGATCGCCAGCAAGGGTCCATCAGGGAAGGGTCGATTTCCCGGATAGGCGCCGCGCCGCATCTTGAGCTATACTCTCAAGACACAGGGAGGCGACCATGGCCAAGCAATGGACGACGGACGAGTTGATGGAGCTGGTTCGGGGGTTTCAACCGGCCTGCATCGTGATCGCGGCGGCGGAGCTGGACGTGTTCACGATCCTACACGGCCAGCCGATGGACGCGGCGCGCCTGGCAGGTCGGCTCACGAGCGATCCGCGCGCCACGGCCGTCCTATTGGACGCCCTGGCGGCGATGCGGCTGCTGCACAAACAGGATGGGGTGTATAGAGTGCCCGCCGACGTTTCGGCCATGCTCACCGAGACCGGCGCCCACTGCATGCTGGGCATGGTCCGCCATCAGGGCAACTGCCTGCGCCGCTGGGCTCAACTGGCCAAGGTGACCTTGAGCGGCCGGCCCGCCGAAGACGTGAGCATCCGCGGCCCCCAGGAGGATTCGGCCTCGTTCATCCGGGCGATGCACGAAATCTCCGGCCCGGTCGCGTCCACGCTGATTGAGAGCCTTGGGCCGCTGAAGTTCAATCATCTGTTGGACCTCGGCGGCGGCTCGGGCACCTGGACGATTCCGTTCCTGCGGCTCCACCCGACCGTCAAAGCCACGATCTTCGACCTGCCGGACGTCATTCCGATGGCCGAGCGCCTGCTGAGCAACGTCGGCATGGCGGACCGCGTCCGGCTGGTGCCGGGGAGCTTCTACACCGACGAGCTTCCGGGCGGGGCCGACTTGGCCTGGGTGAGCGCCATCGTGCATCAGAACTCGCGGGAGCAGAACCGGGCCATGTTCGGCAAGGTGTTCGCGGCCCTGGTGCCTGGCGGGCGCATCCTGATCCGCGACATCGTCATGGACGAGGACCGCACGAGCCCGCCGATGGGGGCGTTCTTTGCGGTCAACATGCTGGTGGGCACGCCCGGCGGCGGGACCTTCACGTTCTCCCAACTGCGTGACGACCTGGCGGCCGCGGGATTCTTCGGCGCCACGCTCCTCCGCCGGGGTGAGGCGATGGATTCCGTCGTCTGCGCGACGAAGCCCGGGTGAAGCCGACGGCGGGATGTCGCATTACAGGTTTGAGGATTGGGTGACGGGGCTTCGGGATGGCCCCTGACCGTGAGGCCCTCCACCTCCCGCGAGAACCTCGACCGAGCGGACTCCATCGCCTGCCTCCCACAGGTGCAAAACAGGCCGCTCAGATTGCGCTGGCCCTTCCTGCACCTTTCCCGGTAGTTGTTATTTCTGGCAACGTCTCTCAATACACACGGACGCCGAAGCCGACAGCCCGGATTTCCGGTCCGCCGGAGCCGAGGGGGTGGGTAGGCGACGTCATGGTCTCAGTCTCACCTCCGCGTCGGCTTGAGTTGTCAGGACAATCTTGCCACGCGCATGGCCGCCCGCGCTGATTTCCTGGTCGCGACGCGCCTCGGAAAGCGGCAGGATGGTTTCCAGGATGGCCTTGAGCTTTCCAGAATCGACCAGCTTCGCGATTTCCGCCAGCTGCGACGCATTCGGCTGGACGAAGACAAATGCCTGCCGGACGCCGTGCGCTGCAGCCTCCTCCGGCGAGGGAGGGGTCAGAATTGAAACCAGGATTCCACCCTTCTTGAGGACCTTCCAGGATCGAGTCTGAGTGTCGCCTGCCATCGTGTCAAGGACGACATCCACATGGTGGGCAACGTCTTCAAACCGCGCCTCCGTATAATCAATAGTCTCGTCGGCTCCCAACGTCCGCAGGAAGTCGTGATTGCGTTTGGACGCGGTGCCGATTACACGCGCGCCTTTCCACTTGGCGAGCTGCACCGCAAAGCTTCCGACGCCCCCCGCGGCAGCATGGATGAGGACCGTCTGACCCGAGTTGAGTTGAGCCGCATCGAAGAGTGATTGCCACGCGGTCAGTCCCGCGAGCGGTATTGCGGCAGCGTGAGTGTGGTCAATGGATCTCGGCTTCAGCGCCACCTCCGATTCCTTGACGGCAATGTATTCCGCATAGGCACCGTCCCGCGAGATATCCGGGCGGCTGTAGACTTCATCTCCCACCCTCAATCGGGTAACGCCGGGGCCGGTGCCCTCAACAACGCCGGAAAGGTCCCACCCCAGGATCAAGGGGAGCGGGTGGCCCAGGATCTGTTTGAGGTATCCTTCACGAATCTTCCAGTCCACCGGGTTGACGCCGGCGGCGCGGACCCGAATCAAGACTTCGCCGGGCCCCGCCTTCGGGCGTGGCGCGTCCTCGTACTTCAGGACCTCTGGACCACCATATACGTGCATTCGAACTGCCTTCATTGTTCCCATTGAGATCTCCCCTGTGCGCGGATTTGTGAAACCTCGGCTGCGCTCGAATTTCGCCGGCAGCGCGTCTGGTGAACATCAGTCACGACGCAGAGACGAGCGGAAGAGCACGATCACCAGGAGCCCGCCAAGGCGTACGCCATGTCTATTCCGTTTCGTCAATATCGCTGGAACTCACATCATCCCATCGCAGTTCTATCGCTCTCGTCCAAGCGCGATCACCGTCGTCCGTCGTGTGGCCTCTTGCTGCTTTGGTTTCCGCTCCGGTCTAGGGAGTTCAAACCGTTCCGTGGTCCGGCTGTACTGCGAACCGCCCATGCGGGCAACCAAGTCCAGCGACTGCGGATCAAGACGCCCCTCGCGCAACACTTCTTCTTTTAAGTGGACGGAAACGATTTCACCGATCACGAGGCTTCCGCCGGAGCTCTCGGTACCAAAATCAAGAATCTGGTATACCCTGCATTCAAAGCTGATGGGAGATTCGGCTACCTGGGGAGGGCTCACGTGCTGCGACGGGCGGATCCTCAGCTTGGCCAACTCGAACTCGTTTACCGAGGGCTCATACTCCCCGCTGGTCAGGTTCATGGCTTCGACCGAAGGAAACGTAACCGTATTTACAACGAATTCCCCGGTCTCGCGAATATTCCGCAATGTGTCCTTGACCCCCGTCCCGAGTGCTTTCCGATCTTCGGCCTGTCTGATTGACGGACAGAAACCAAGCAGGGGCGGGTTAACACAAATCGCGTTGAAGAACGAGAAGGGCGCTATGTTGGGAATTCCATCCTTGCTGAGCGTGGATACCCAGGCGATCGGTCGCGGAGCTATCGAACTGAGAAGGATGCGATAAAACTCATGCGGCGGAAGCTCATGCGGTTGGACGTTCATGGATTTCTCCTGTCACTTCAGCTGGCAATATGACTGACCAGTTTCGATCCCCCGAGTGACAAAGGCCTAGGATTCCCCGCGGCGCGTTCAGATTCTGCTCCTGCTCCATCCGGACACCTGCCTGCTTCAGGTGCCGCGGCCTACACGATCTGGCAGGCCTCCTCAAATGCGAGGCGCGGCCCCCGCGGGAAGAGCTTGCTCGAATCCCCATACCCCAGGTTCACAAGGAAGTTGGATTTGACCCGCCCATCAGGAAAGAATTCGGCGTCCACTTTCTCGTTGTCAAAGCCTGACATGGGGCCGCAATCGAGGCCCAGCGCCCGCGCCGCCAGGATCAGGTATGCCCCCTGCAAGCTGCTGTTGCGAAACGCGGTACTTTGGATCAGCTCGGGATTCCCGACGAACCAGGATCGGGCATCGGCATGCGGGAATAGCTTGGGCAGCTTCTCATAAAACTCCGTGTCGTAGCCCACAATGACCGTAACCGGCGCCGCCATAGTCTTCTCCACGTTGGTCGGCGCCAGGCACGCTTTGAGTCGCGCCTTGGCCTCCGGCGATTTGACGAAGACAAACCGCGCCGGCGAACCGTTCGCGCTGGTCGGACCCATCTTCACCACGTCGTATAGCCGCCGCAGCACCTCGTCCTCTACAGTCCTTGCCTGCCACGCATTGTGGCTTCGGGCCTGAGTGAACAATTGATCTATTGCCTTGTTGTCGAGAGCATTTGCCATTAAGGATCCTCCCTTCTTGAGTGTCCCCCGATTCCTGCGGTCCGCATGGGCTTGATCCGCTCGTCCCGACTGGTCCTGGCCGAAGTGCCTTCACGTGTCCGCTCTCCAGTCCGTTGGATCGAGAGAGGACCTCGGAGAGCGTCAGACGTCTGTCCCCGCCACTGGTGCAGCGACCTCCTTGAGCAGGTCGGGGAGTGCGGGGAGACTCTCCGCATCCACCGCCGCGTAGTCGCCCGAGGTCTTTGCCGCATCCACGAACCCGGTGTCCACATACGATCCCTGGATCGTGGTCTCGTCGGAAAAAACCATGATCAGGATGATGGGATCGGTGGTCAGCGACCAGGTGTCCGTCCCGTTGCGGGCATCCAGCCCGAGGAGGAGCGCCTGGGGCTGTTCCCCGGTGGTGTTCACAAGAAGGACCACCGGGAAGTCCGGATTTTCGCGCAGGTTCCCCACCTCCACGGGCTGGAAGTGCGCTTGCACCTCGGGATCGTAGATGTTCGGGACACCGGCCGGCAGAGTCGGTTGAGCGGCCCAGGCCGGCATCGCGGTCACGAGGACAAACCCCAGCAGCAGCGGCCAGATGCTTGTTCGGGCTGGAGGCGTCCGTCGGGTCGTACCGGGTGCCGACTGGCGTCGTCCAGGGCCGGGGACGAGAGCGATGCTCTGGGGGAGGAAGGTGAACCCTCCGACGAGCTTAACGAGATCTTGGAAAAATTCCACGATGATGCATAAGCTTCGCGACTTGCGTCGATCTTTCATGGCCCCCTTCCCTTCTCGTCGGTTGTTGCGCCTCGGCCCTACCTCGTGACTGTTCTCTTGCGGAATCCACCGCCCATCCCCATCCGAAGATTTTACAAATCAGGCACGTTCCGCTGGAACGAGGTCTCCAAAATCCGCCGCAGCTCCCCAATCAGGGCCGCGTCCGGGATCTCTTGCAGGATCATGCGTACGGTGAACCCGCACGTCCGGCAGCGTTTGTACTGATAGTTCCGGTGACCGTCCTGCTGGGCGGGTCCAACTTCCTCCATGTCGGTGAAGCAGCACGGCTTGGAATGCGAGGGAGAAATGATTCGCTTAGGATAGAGATTCTGGGGTGCCTTTACGTCCGTGTATTCAACGATGGTCGGCATAATCAGCTCCTGTAGGCATGTTGGTTACACGGTGTGATGACCCGTCCCCGAGAAAAGAAAGAGGCAAGCGTGTCCATGAGGGATCGGGGCGGCCGCGGGGGGAAATCGAAGGCCCGGAGGGGATCCCCCGGGCCTTCGACCTACGGGCACAGAGGCTGGATTCCTCCTGGTCCCGTCTCGATCCAGAACGCGCTTAGTTCCCGCTGTCGCCAGCTGGTCCCGCGTCGACCCAGAACGCGACCAGCTCCTTCTGCCCGTCCTTCCCATCCTGATAGGAGACGGTAACCTCTTCGCCCGGCGTGAGCGATTCGGTCGAGAGGTTCGAGGGGATCCTGAGCGCCATCCCGTTCACGAGCGTCAATGTCTTGCCGGCGGGATCCACGCTTTGGACCATGCCCTCGGTCGCCTTCAAAGAAGCAAAGGCGAAGGCCGTTGAGGCGGCGAGTACGGTGGCAATCACGGTTGCAGCAAACAGCTTCTTCATCGGTGGTCCTCCTTTGTGGCTTGAGCAGGGTCGCAAGCCTGCTCGGTTCCAAGAGCGGTGCGCCCTCGGCGCACCCGACGCGTCCATGGTCAGGTTGGCTGCCCTTCCTCATCGAGGGGAAGCCGGCAGATGCGAGCATCCAGGCGGGCGCTGAATTCAGCGATTGCCGCGACAGGCAGTCGCGAAAGCGCGTCCAGTTCGCACCGGGAGAGGTCGATCCCGGCGGAGAAGCTGGCCCCCGCCGGGTCCCGGAAGAACCGAACCCGGAAGGTCTCATCCGTGACCAGCTTCCCGAGGAGCCGCTCTACTGCCACCTGGCTCATGGACTCTCCTCCTCGCTGCGGCAGAAGGGGAATGCAGGGCCGGTGCCAACTTCCGGTAGCGCCGCAACTCAATGAAAAGCCGGCATCGGGGCCGACGCCCGCAGGGCGAGACGGGGCGCGGTGTGTATGGGTACGCGGATGGCTGAGCAGTGGTGGACGGATCGTGCAGGATTAAACGGCCGACTCTGCGGCAAGCCCGAGTCGTTTCAAACGGGTGTGGAGCTGCGTCCGGGTGATCCCGAGGAGAGCCGCGGCCTGCGTCTTGTTGCCTCGGGTGTACTCCAGGGCGGCGAGAATGGCGCGCTGTTCCAGGGTGGCCAGGGATTCAGGAGCGGTCTCTTTGCCATTACCTGCTGCCTGGCCGCTCGCGCCCTCCGGCCGTTGCTCCCCCGCCCCGCCGACGCCCAAATGACCCGCCGTGAGGAGACCTCCGTCGGCCAGAATGAGGGCGCGCTCGATGGCGTTCGCCAGCTCCCGAATGTTGCCGGGCCACCGATAGGCGCGCAGCACGTCCTGGGCGTCGCGGCTGAGCCCCGGCTCGCCCGTGCCCAGGCGCGCGCCCAGCTCCCGCATAAAGTGGTGCGCCAGGAGCAGGACGTCGTCGCCGCGCTCCCGCAACGGGGGTAGATGCACCTGGAACACGTTCAGTCGGTAATAGAGATCTTCGCGAAACTTCCCAGCCTCGACCGCGAGCGCCAGATCCCGGTTGACGGCGGCGATGAGACGGACGTCGGCCCGCAGTGTGGCGATCCCCCCCACGCGCTGGAACTCGTGCTCCTGGAGAACCCGGAGGAGCTTGGCTTGGACACTCGGGGGAAGCTCGGCGACCTCATCCAGGAAGAGCGTCCCCCCGGCCGCCAGCTCGAACCGGCCGGGCTTCTGCTTGTCGGCGCCGGTGAAGGCCCCGCGCTCGTGGCCGAACAGCTCCGACTCCACCAGCGTCTCGGGGAGGGCCGCGCAGTTGATGGCGACGTAGGGGCCCTCAGCCCGTGGGCTGCTGTGATGGATGGCGCGGGCGACCAACTCCTTCCCGGTCCCGCTCTCGCCCGTGAGGAGCACGGTCGTTTCGGTGGGAGCCACCTTGGCGGCGCGGTCCAAGGCCTCCCGGAGGGCCGGGGCCCGGCCGAGAATCCGGTCGAAGCCGTACCGGTCGTCCAGTTCCTGGCGGAGCGTGGTGAGCCGCTGTTCCAGTTGGCGCGCCCGCCCCTCGACGCGGGCGCGCTGTTGCTGCTCCTCGGCGAGCCGCTGGTGCTGGAGCGCCACCACGACCTGGGCCGCAATGGCGAAGGCGATCTCCACATCGGATCCGTCATACCATGCGGGTTGCCGTTTGGCGAAGAAGAGGGACCCGCCGACCTCCTCGCAGAACCAGAGCGGCACCGCCAGGCAGGCGCGGTTCCCGCGTTCAATGATGTCGCGATCGCCCGGCCGGGCGGGATCGAGCTCGACCCGGGCGTCGCGGATCAGCACCGGGTTCCCCGCCTCGACCGTGGCCGAGAAGGACAGATCGCCGAGCGGGATCCGCGAGGGCCCGGCTGGGCCGGGGCGGTCGTCCACCTGGCCTACGATTTCCAGATCCCGCCCGCTTTCGCCGAGGAGGCTCACCCCCATCGCATCGAAGTCCAGAATGGGTCGCACAGCCTCCGCCACCTGCTTAAAGCTCTCCTTGAAGTTCAGGCTGGCGCCGAAGACGCAGGCAAGACTCGTGAGGGCAGCCAGCCGGCTCCGGCGGCGCTGCTCCCGATGGAGGAGCACGACGTTTTCGATGAACGGCGCGATCAGGTCGGCCACCTGGCGGGCGGCGGCGACGTGGGCCTCCGTGTAGGCGTCCGGCGTGAAGCTTCCCACGAGGAGGGCTCCGATGATCCGCCCGCCACTGTGGAGCGGGACCGCGATCCGCGACCGCAGGCCGATCTTCAGCACCTTCAGCAGCCCGGCGCCCGGCTGGGCAACCCGGGGGTCGTTGTGGAAGTCTCGGACCCACATCGCCTCCCCGGCGAGCACCGGCTCCAGGGTCAGTTCAGCCGGCGTGTAACGGCCGCCCGGATCGAAGGCGATGGTATAGCGGCCCTCGTGGAGTAGCGGGCCCCGCAGGGCATGCTCGGCAAAGATGGAGAGGGACCCTCCTTCTTCAAGGTATGTAATGATCAAGCGATCGTGGGGGAGCAGCCGCTGCACCTGGGCGGAGAACTCCGCGAGAAAGCGTCCCGGATCAAAGGCTTCCTGCACGGCACGGCCGATCGCCGTGACGGCGGCGAGAAGGTCGGTAGGCTCGTTCGTCATCGTGTCCTTCCGTGAACGCCCAATGCCTGGCAACTGACCGGCCGCCCGGCTCCCAAGGTGCCGTCCTCATCAATCATTGGCATTGGTGAGGAACAGGATCAACGGCAAAGGCATGCGTTCAGCAGCGAGGGCAAAGCCAATTGGGGGATAAGAGGCCTATGTGGCTGAACATATCTGCCACATTCTGTAATTCATTAAGCGAATATCTGCAAGGGCATTCTGGCGGAGATTGACCCTCCTCCGGTTATAGGGCCCGATGTATCCAGCTCCCTGAGGTCTATGCGAGAACCGGTGCAATTTGCGGTGCCACGGTCCGGCGGGAACTGCGAGACCAGCATCCACTATTAAACTTTAACGTGCGGTTTTACTTGACCACCCCTGCGCTCCAGCCGTCATAAATCCCGCCTTCCCTCGTGGCGAGTTCATCAAATCTGGAGCGGAGTGATTTCAGCTCGGACAGGAGAGGAACCATTGCGCGGGTAGCTCGGACAATATATTGATTGCCTTGGACAACTTCTTCAACTGATACCTGGAAACCGTCCGCCCTGAGGGTCGTGGTCACCCTTTCGGCAAGCTCGCGTGAGGGAAAATAAAAGCGGAACTCAATGTTGTGAGGACGGGCCAGGTTGGAGCCCCCCTTGGTCAGTTGCTCAATTACCTGAGCATCCGAAGCCTTCCTTGGAGCGGCTCCTCTCGCAAACAGAAAGACGGCGACAGCGACAATGATCAATACGATTGCGTAGATCGCCCAACCACTCATGTGAGGCCTCCTTTCACGTCACACTCGCAGTGTCGCGGCCGGCCGGGCAGACGCGGAGGCAGCGGCCCACGCAGGCCGCCGCGACCCGGCTCTTCCGGCAGAGGGACCAATCGGTCCGCGACACGGGGTCGAGCCAGACGCCTTTGGAGTTCGCCCCCGGCTGCAGCGTGAACGCGCCGGCCGGACACTCCTCCACGCAGAGATTGCAGTCGGCGCCGAGGCACGTCTTGGTGTGCAGGAGAGGAGACCCGACCAGGGGGGCAGTGGTGATCACTGAGTTGAAGCGGATGCGAGGGCCGTAGCGGCCCGTCACGACGACGTTGTTGAGCCCGAATTCGCCCAGCCCAGCCCGCACGGCCGCATGCCGTTGGGAGAGCATCCCGGGCAGCTGGCCCATCTTCTCCGGCGTGGCGCCATAGGTGGCCGGGAAGAAGAGAGAAGGGTACCCCAGGTCTTCCAGATGGTTAGCAAGCCTGAGGGCGATCTCATTCAGCCGGTCGTTGATGATGTCGTAGCCGGAGCGCCTGTAGAAGAGTGAGTCAAGCGCTTCCAGGCGCAGGTCATCCGGGAAGAACGGCGAGCCCTGCAGAAGATCCGGCCACTCCAGGACTCGGTCCAGGATGCGGATCCCGAAGGTGAAGACCGCTTCTGCGCCCGGGAGCAACTCGCGCGGGTGGTGACTCTTGGGAGCGCCATCGAATCGCTCGACCGGAGCTACCCCTGCCAGGCTCGCCCCTGCCGCCCTTGCCATGTCATTCAGTTCGCGTGTGGGGTCCATGACGTCCTCCGTCAGCGCATAGCCATCTCTATACCCGTTCCAGTTGGTCAACGCAAGCCATTTCGCTGTGATGCGCTGGTTTGCATCCCAGCACCGCGACGTTTCGAGACGCCTTGAAGAGATTCGAATAGGAGCGTGAAATCCAAAGCTGCTGTGGTAGACTTCTCAGGTCGTCAGGCGACGCTGGCGGCAAGCCGAGGGCTGGCAGGGCGTCGAGGGAGAACTGAACCGCGCGGTTCGCCGAGGGGGCGGTAGGGGGAGGCCGTGCATATAGCCGTCACTGGCTCCAGCGGTCTGGTCGGCGCCGCTTTGGTTTCCTTCCTCACGGCGGATGGGCATCCTGTGATTCGGCTTGTCCGCAAGCCTCCGAGCGGGGACGAAGTCCAGTGGGATCCGACGGAGGGTGTCAGGGACCTCTCGCGACTGGAAGGGGTTGACGCCGTAATCCATCTGGCCGGGGAGAACATCGCCGCGGGCCGTTGGACGCCCCGGCGGAAAGGCGAAATCCATCGCAGTCGCGTCGAGGGCACGCGGGAGCTTTGCGAGTCGCTGACACGACTCTCGCGCCGCCCCGAGGCCCTGGTGAGTGCCTCGGCCGTCGGATTCTACGGGGACCGGGGGGACGAGATTCTGGCCGAGGACAGCGCGCCCGGGAGGGATTTCCTCGCCCGGATCTGCCAGGAGTGGGAGGCGGCCACGGAGCCCGCGTCGCGCGCGGGCATCCGCGTGGTGCATCTCCGCTTCGGCATGATCCTGAGCGCGGCAGGGGGGGCATTGAGAAGGATGCTCCTTCCCTTCAAGCTGGGGGCGGGGGGCCGGATGGGGCGAGGGACGCAGTACGTGAGCTGGATCGCCATAGACGATGCGATCGGGGCGATCCATCATGCGGTCCGCACCGTGTCACTGCATGGACCAGTCAATGCCGTCTCGCCCGCACCGGTAGCCAATGCCGAATTCGCGCGGGTCCTGGCGCGGGTGCTGTCCCGGCCGGCGATCTTCCCGACGCCGGTATTCGCCATGCGACTCGCATTCGGCGAGATGGCCGATGCCCTGCTCTTGGCGAGCCAACGAGTCGTGCCGAGCCGCCTGCAAGCCTCGGGCTACCGGTTTCGCTACCCAGAACTCGCAGGTGCCCTTCGACACCTCTTGGGTCGGTAGGGCGACGAGTAAGAAAGGAGGGACCCATGGCACGCGTTGACTGGAGTTATCATCGTCCCGGGTGAAAGACCTGCGCCAAGACGCAGGGGTTCCTTGCGAAGCACAAGGTGGAGACCGCAGCGCAGGTGGATGCGAGGAAGGCGACCCTGAAAGAGAAAGAGGCCTTAGCCCTGGCTCGTGGGGTGGACGAGATCTACGCCAGCAAGGGGAAGCAAGTGGTCCACCTGGACCTCAAGACAGACAAGCCCGACGCGGCAACGCTCAAGAACCTCCTCCTCGGGCCGACGGGCAATCTGCGGGCACCGACCCTCCGGAGGGGCCGCACGCTGATCGTCGGCTTTGACGAGGCGACCTACGCGAAGCTGCTGAAGTAGGACAGAGAGCCGAGTGCCGAGAACCGAGAGCCGAGAACAGAGCACAGGGAGCCGGGTGCCGACGCCACCCCCATCCATCCGCGTCGGGATCAGCGCGTGCCTCCTGGGACAGGAGGTCCGGTTCGACGGAGGACACAAGCGGGACCGATACATCACGGACACCCTGGGCAAGTTCTTCGAATGGGTGCCGGTCTGCCCCGAAGTGGAGATGGGCCTGGGGACGCGCCGGGAAACGCTGAGGCTGGTCGGAGATCCCGGGGAGCCGCGGTTGGTGTTCCTCAAGACACACGGCGACATCACCGATGGTATGAAGGCCTGGGCCGGCTCCCGCCTCGCGGCGTTGGCTGCGGCAAACCTTTCCGGGTACATCCTCAAGAGCGACTCACCGAGCTGCGGCATGGAGCGGGTTCGCGTGTACCGGGCAACCGGGGCCCCCAGCAAGGACGGGGTGGGCCTCTTCGCCCGCGCCCTGATGGACCGGTTTCCGCTCCTGCCCGTCGAGGAGGAAGGGCGGCTGCATGATCTGCCGTTGCGGGAGAATTTCGTCGAGCGCGTCTTCTCCTATCGCCGCTGGCGGGAGCTGGTTGCCGGCGGGCTCACCCGAGGGAAGCTGGTGGCCTTTCACACCGCCCATAAGCTGCTGCTGCTCGCCCACAGCCCCAAGCACTACACGGAGCTGGGCCGGCTGGTGGCCGGCGCCAAGGGCCTGTCCCCGAGGGGACTCGAGGCCCGCTGCGGCGCGCTGTTCATGGCGGGCCTCGCGGTCAAGGCCACGGCCAGGAAGCACACCAACGTCATGCAGCACATCCTGGGGTACCTCAAGCGCGACCTGGATGCCAGGGACAAGACGGAGCTGCTGAGCGTCATGGCCGATTACCATCGGGGACTCGTCCCGCTGGTGGTCCCCCTCACGCTGCTCACGCACCACCTGGCGCGGGTGACCGTGCCCTACCTGCAGGACCAGGTCTACCTGAACCCGCATCCCAAGGAGCTGATGCTCCGCAATCATGTGTGATGGAACCGCTGGTACCAACGGCACCGCCGTTGGTGCGCCAATCCGCCAAAGGCGGATAAGAGGCTCCCACTCTTCTGGGGCATCGGGTGGGAAACCCTGAGGGGCTAGGCCGAGCATAACCGACCGGATCTTTGATCGGGATTGGCGGGGTGAGACGGCCCCTCGGAATCTTGGCGGCCTGGCGGTAAGATCTTCGAGTTCGGGTTGACGGCCCTGGCGAGTTGACTTATTATGCAGCCCACGGCGCGGTACCCAAGAGGCTAAGGGAGAGGTCTGCAAAACCTCGATTCGGCGGTTCGAGTCCGCCCCGCGCCTCCACTCAAGAGCAGCCATCAGCCGTCAGTTTTCAGCCGTCAGCAGCCGACCTGAAATCCCTGGCTGAGAGCTTGGCGGTTTTGGAGCCTCCTGGCCTTCCAGCCTTCCAGCTTTCCAGCCTTCTTGAGTGAAATCCTTGACTTGCATTGAACCGGATGTTACGAATCCTCCAGAGAGCACATGCGGGAGTGGCGAAACCGGCAGACGCGCGAGACTTAAAACCCTTTCCCCCCGCTACGCAACATTGCGTGATTGCTGATTTTTCCAATAGTTAGGTCGATTGGCAGTGTGCACAGAATGGAGCAGAATGGAACAACTTTGAACCAGGGTGGGCAAA
>Ga0187866_1001993_pt1 | contig 17715 bp, 19 predicted proteins | sample June2016WEW_11_1_3_FD_133013 | JGI IMG/M metagenome (GOLD analysis project Ga0187866, IMG submission 133013) | Peatland microbial communities from SPRUCE experiment site at the Marcell Experimental Forest, Minnesota, USA - June2016WEW_11_150 | ecosystem: Environmental > Terrestrial > Soil >...
CCCCGATGTTACCCTGGCCGTTTGCCCGGACCCCGGCAACCCGGTGGTGTTCCAGTTGAAAAGGTTGAAAAAAAGCAACGCCGGAAAATAGTCCAAAATTTTCGCTGGTTTTAGCCGCCCCGCAACTTTTTCACCCCGTCGTTTTCCCGTTTTTCTAAAAACAAGCCTGAAAAAGGGCGTTATTACCGTTTTTCTGAAGCTAGCACGCGCTACAATCAAAATCTGGGCCTGTTCCCAGCCGAGTGAATGGAATTATACCTTCAAACCCCGTTTTTGAGGGGCCTTTCGCATTAAAATCATGGGTTTTCGGGGATTTGGGGGAGAAAATATTATCCGTCGATAATTTTTGGGTAACCTTCCAGGGCTTTCATGAAAAAAAATGACGGCAGGTCTATGGACTCATTATTTAAAAGTTGACGGTTTTTGCGAAAAGCTTATAATGGGGTTATGACAGGAACCGATGCCCGTAAATGGATGACAACGGCCGCCGGCAGCATCATGATTATCGCCGGTTGTCTGGACCTTTTTGTTTTTGCCTTCTTTGCCATCAACTTTATCACCGAGGTTTCCAGCGACTGGTTTATGCTGCTTCCTTTATTTTTGTGTGTTCTGGGCCTGGGTGTGGGAGCAATATGTTTTCACGGGGGACTGTCCGCGCTTAACCGGAACCGGTGGGTCTACACGCTGGTCAGCGCCATACTGGCCGGCCTGTCATATATTGGCGCCGCAGTTCTCGTTATCATCATTTATATCGGTAATAATAGCGGCGGGGGCGTTAATGTTGTACTACTTATTGTTTTGTTTGTCCTCATCGTAGCAGGGGGGCTGCCGCTGATATTCGTCCTGGAATCCAGGAAACAGTTCCAGTTGAAATAATAAAAATAAGGGTTGAATGTTTTAAGGATATGAATATAATGGGGTCTTTGGATATATTAAAGTGGATAAAAGATTGGGCAACACCTTTAAGCGCTGGGGCTACATTGGTTGCTGTGATTGTGGCATTGGGGGTAGGCGTGGCGTCTATCTTTCAAACCAAGAATATACAGAAAAGAGAACGGAAAGAAAGACTGATAAATGAAATCATCGATTGGTTATATGAAATACATAATAGTAGTCTTGATCCGAATATTGACTTTAGGAATCCCAACTTTATCACTAATGCACAAACATTACTAAGGTATGGAAAAGCTTTTTCTCAAACTGAATATTTCGGTAGACTGATTAAAATTTCATATCCTGAATTAAGCACACATTTTATGAGTTTAAGAGAATCATTTGTTAGTTTTCTGTATTTAAAACAGATAGAAATAGGCGCGAATAATCCTGAAGATAGTTTTGTGGGGGATGAATATTTAAAGATCATAGGGGAAACGAAAAATAAGTTAAGTGACAAAAACTCTAATTTACAAGAAATATTGAATCAACAAACGATTAACTTATCAAATAATATAAATGAATTGCTTATCCGATTAGCAACAATTAAAGCAAAACTAATATAAATCAAATTTCATATATTATTATGTTAACCCTAAAAGTGCCCCAGAACCCCAAAAACATGGGGCGCACAATATATGTTATGTAATATAGCGTACGTGTGGTGGCAGTTTGACATAATAGAGAGTCATTTTGACCCCTGCTCAAAATTGACGGTCATTTGATGTCCAGCGTTTTACCAATCAGCTTTTTCAGATCGTCAAGTTTTTCCCGCGCCAGTAAAACGGAAGTATCACCGGCAGACATGTGTAAAAGCAAGTTGTCCAACTCACTGATAAGCAGCTGAATTCCCAGGTTTTTTCTCGCGGCGACATTTTTCTGGGCCGGCTTTTTATTGGCCGCGCGGTTCTTGACAAATGCCTCGATGTCCCTGGTAAATCCCGTCCGGATTTTTTGTTTTTCGGGTTTATTGTCTGGCATGTAAAGGTTCCTCTGCAAGAAAGATTATCTGAATTTGGTGGGCTCACCCCGATGCAATCGGGAGATCCCGATATGATCGGGACCGCTCTGCCGCTTCGCTTTCTTTGTTTTGGTGGGCTCGTCCCGATGCAATCGGGAGACCAACCCCGATATGATCGGGACCGCTCTACCGCTTCGCTTTCTTTGTTTTGGTGGGCTCGTCCCGATGCAATCGGGAGACCAACCCCGATATGATCGGGACCGCTCTGCCGCTTTGCTTTCTTTGTTTTGGTGGGCTCGCCAGGGATCGAACCTGGGACCAAGCGGTTATGAGCCGCCCGCTCTGCCGCTGAGCTACGAGCCCCCGCGGCTTAAGATGGTGTCGCCGCCCCTTTGCCCTTCCCAATTATTTTACCTTGATAAACCTGCATAATACAAGGGTGTACGTTTGTATTACGCTCGGATTAATAGTAAGATAAAAGTGATTTAAAGCCGGACAGGAAGCCTCGATGGTTGATTGGGAAATTACCGCGACAACGATATTATGTGAAGATGTTGATGATGAGGTTACGCTCATCGTCAATCAAGACGGCAACGTAAAATGCACCGGCGAGAAGAAGTATGCCAGGCCGGACAAAGCAACGTCCAAAGCGATGAAAAAGAAGAGCCGGCGGCTCGGGCGCCAGGTCAGCTGTAAAGGGGTCGGCTGTGCCCGGGCGACGCAATACCGGGACGGATTATTAGGCAAAAAGTAATGACAACGGATAAAGCCATATCAACGGGAAATGACGCCAGGATAAAAATCGAGCATCTTTCCCTCTCTTTCGGCGGGGTGAAAGCGCTCACCGATATCAACATCGATATCCATGATAAGGAAATCCTGGCCATCATCGGGCCCAACGGCGCGGGCAAGACCTGCGTTCTCAACTGTATCAACGGCTTCTACAAGCCGCAGGCCGGTGAGATATATTTCGAGGGCCGGCGCATTACCCGTATCCGCCCCGATAAAGCCGCCCGGCTGGGCCTGGCCCGTACCTTCCAGAACATCGAGCTGTACACCGGCTTGAGCACCCTGGATAACATTATGGCGGCGCGGCACGTGGTGATGAAGCAGAACGCCCTGGCCAGCGCGCTCTATTTCGGCTGGGCGCATAAAGAGGAAGTGACGCACCGCAAGACCGTCGAGGATATCATCGATTTCCTGGAGATAGAGTCGATCCGCAAGCAAACGGTGGGTGTCCTCCCCTACGGCATGCGCAAACGGGTGGAGCTGGGGAGGGCTTTAGCGCTGGAGCCGAAGGTCCTGCTGCTTGACGAGCCCATGGCCGGCATGAACCTGGAGGAGAAAGAGGACATCGCCCGCTTTATCATCGATATCTTCGAAGGCCAGGGCGTCACCTACCCGGACACGCCGGTATTGCGGGACGGCGTCAGCTGTATCGTGCTAGTGGAACACGACATGGGGGTGGTTATGGACATCGCGGACCGTATCGTGGTACTGGACTTCGGCAAAAAAATCGCCGAGGGTACGCCGGAGAAAATCAAGAACAACCCGCAGGTCATCGCCGCCTACCTCGGTGAAGAGAAAAAATAGCAGTAACGCTTGAAATCTCCCCTATTTCGCCATAGTATAGAGGAAATTTGTCTTTTTAAGGGGTGCGAAACGGTTTATACTATCAGGAATTTCAAACACGGGGATATTCCTCAAATCATGGCTTTGCAGCAGGCCTACCAGCAAGTTTATCCTAAAACGGTTATCATCCCCGGCGAATCCTACCTCTCGCCGGCTTTTGCCAGCGGCGAAAATATCTTTTGCGCTTTTGATGCCGCCGATACTTTGCAGGGGTATGCGGCTCTCGTCCCTAATTTTGCCGTCGCCAAGGGTGTGCCGCACACGGTCTGGACCGGGATAAAGGTTTACCCATCTTTAGCCTCTCCGCGCCCCCTTCAGAATGCTCTTTTCCAGAAAGTCGTGCACCGGGCCGGAGAAATCACCCGCCCGTTGCCCGGCCACGAGACCCGGCTGACTTTCCAGCACCATGCCAGTGAAAGCGCCGTTATCGAATACGTTAAGTCTCAAGGCTGCGCCTATAGGGAAAGCATTTTTCATATGGGCTGCGACCTTTATCCAGAGCTACAGGTTTTTCCCATTCCGGCCGGTATCAATCTGCATTATTCTGCCATGGATGATATCGTCGAACAGGAGGCCTATGTTGCGGCCAGGAATGAAGCCTTTCCCGCTTCGGCGACGACCCTGGAAGGCTGGCAGTACTTTTTCCAGGCATTTATCCGCGAAAAGGGAAAGGTAATCGTGGCTGATGATGGTCGGCAGCTAGCCGGCAGCATTCTGGTGTACTGGGATGAAGTGCTTAACCGCCGGCTGGGAATAATTCTGGGAACCATCGGGTATGTCTTTGTCCGTGAAGGCTGGCGAAAGCACGGCCTGGCCGCCGGCATGCTCGGCTTCGGGCTGAAATACCTCAAAGAGCAGGGCTTCAAGTCGGCTGACCTGGAGGTTTATGCTTCCAACCGCCGGGCGCTGGGGCTTTATGAGCGGCTGGGCTTTAAAGTAATCGATGAGACCCAGCTTTTTGTTCTTAAGCTTTGATAGAGGTATTTTTAGAACAAAGGACAAAAGACCATGACGGAAAATAAAAAAATAGAAAAAACGCCACGCCTTTACTGCGACCTGGCCGGCTGGTTCCACCTGCTGACGGCGCCGGAGGACTACCAGACGGAAGCCGCATTCTACCGAGCTTTATTCCTGGAGAACTGCCATCCCCCGCCCCGGACATTACTCGACCTGGGCAGCGGCGGCGGCAATAACGCTTCACACTTCAAGTCCAGCTTTAAATTGACGCTTGTCGACCGCTCCGCGGAGATGCTGGAGGTCAGCCGCCGTATCAACCCGGAATGCGAACATATCCAGGGTGACATGAGGAACGTCCGGCTGGGCAGGCAGTTCGATGCCGTGTTCATCCATGACGCGGTCAGCTATATCACCACTAAAACCGACCTGGTTAAAACCATTAAAACGGCATACATGCACTGCCGGCCCGGCGGCGTCGCCCTGTTCGTGCCGGACTATGTGCGGGAAACCTTTGCTCCGTCGACCAGCCACGGCGGGCATGATGGCGGCAGCCGCGGCCTGCGCTACCTGATGTGGACGTGGGACCCGGACCCCGAGGATACCAGCTATATCATGGATTTCGCCTATCTGCTGAAAGACGGTGACGCCGTCACCTGTGAAAACGACCGGCATATCATGGGGTTGTTCGCTAAAGACGAATGGGTGGGGTTGATGGAAAAAATGGGATTTTCCGTTAAAGTAATCGAGCGACAGCCCAACTGGTGGCCGCCGATGGGAACAAGGCTGTTTTTGGGTATCAAACCCGAAAAGTAAAAAACGTTCTACAAGTTGATGCCGCCTACCTGGCAGAAGAGAAAAAGTAGCCCTACTTACTGGTTGCCACAGTTATGACAATTTTTCCCTTGGCGAGTCCTTCCTCAAGATAACCGAAAGCTTCGGGAACACCACTTAGCGGGTAACACCTATCAATAACGGGCTTAACTTTGCCGGCTTCAAAAAGCTCTTTTAAGAAATTTAAATCCTCTTTTTTATTTGGTTTCCATGCCCCTAGACCGATTTTCTTTTTACTAGTCATCATTTTCCCAAGAAGTATGTTTAGAAACACTCGAGTCATTGAACCTCCGACCATAACCACAATTCCCTCGCGAGTCAAAGCACGCTTGTAATCGAAAATCCAACGCAGTACTACAATGTCCAGAATCAGGTCATAATGCTGCCCATTTTTAGTAAAATCTTCCTGATTGTAATCAATGACATGGTCGGCACCGATCAAACGTAGCATTTCCAGTTTCTCCCCACTGTCCACGCCAGTCACTTCGGCCCCAAAGTGCTTTGCGATCTGAACCGCAAACGTACCCACACTACCACCTGCACCATTAATTAAAACCTTCTGTCCTGGCTGAATCGGTCTCTTAGCAAGAAGATGCTGCAAGGCGACGACTCCTGCTGTAGGTATGGCCGCTGCTTCCTCGAACGTCATACTGGCCGGTTTCAACCTTAATGCATCTTCAGGAACACATACATACTCAGCAAAAGCGCCGGAACCAAGCGGAAAAGATAAGTCCCCCCATATCTCATTACCAGGCTGAAACTGCTTTACCTTAGTACCAACCTCTTTAATTTGCCCTGCTATATCAGTTCCGAGTATCTTGTGCATTGGTCTCAAAGGCGCTACGATTCGGTTCACAAATACACCTTTCAAGATTTCTAGGTCAGCCGCGTTTAGGGATGACGCATAAACTTTGACAAGTGCCTCATTGTCCTTGGGCGCAGGCTTTTCTACTTCTTTGAGTTGAAGAACTTCCGGCGGGCCGTATTTTGTACAGATGATTGCTTTCATAAGATGTCCCACCCTATTCCCACTTACGCTCGTCGATGATGCCCGGCTGCTTCTCCCCTATCATCCCCGGGTTGACGAACTCTATCTTATCGATTTTAATGCGGCAGATGTCCTGGAACTTATTATTTATGTCAAGTGAAAGCTTGGCCGTGTCCACCCCGCTTTCTTTCAGTTCCACCTTCAGCATCATTTCATCGCGGTGCTCGCGGCGTCCCACGAGCAGCTGATAACAGGCTACCTGGCTGAAGCCCATGATGGCCTGGTCCGCCTGCTTGGCCACGATGAACATGCCTCGCACTTTTATGGCGTCCCCTGCTCTACCGACGATGCCGGTGATACGGTAGGCGGTGCGGCCGCAGGCGCATTTTTCGGTAACGTAAGAAGATAAATCACCGGTACCGAAGCGTAGCAGGCCCCAGTTTTTATTGTGCAGCTGGGTGGTGACGATTTCTCCTGTCTCGCCGGGGCCAAGCTGCTTGCCCGTTTCCGGGTCGACGATTTCCGTGACAAATTCGTCCATGAGGTGCATGCCGGACTTGTGCCGGCATTCGTAAGCGATGGCGCCGCCCGGCTCGGTGACGGCGTAAGCCTGGTAGGTATCGATGGCGTAGTCGTTTTCAAAGGTCTTGCGGAGGGAGGGGGGCAGCATCTCGCCGGTAAACCAGGCGCGCTTGATGTAAAAGTCGCGTTTGAAATTCTTGCCTGTTTCCTCGGTGCGCTTAATAATCGTGTTCAGAAAGCTGGGCGTTCCGCAGAAACCGGTGACCTTGAGGTCTTTTAATATTTGTATCTGGAGGTCGGTATTGCCGGTGCCGGCCACCACCACCGTCGCCCCGCAGCCGCGGATGCCTTCGTGGAAGAGGATGCCGGCGGGGGACAGGTGGTACGTAAAGGTGTTGATGACGATATCGCCCTTCCGGAACCCCGCCGCCCAGAAGCTCTTGGCGAACCATTTATAGCGCGACGGCTGGATTTCGTAGATGGGGCCGGGGGAAATGAAAACCCGCTCGACCTCCGCCGCCGGCATGGCGGTAAAGCCGCCATAAGGCAGAGACGCTTGCTCCATTTCCAGAAGGTCGGTCTTGCGGGTAACCGGAAGCTTTTCCAGGTCTTTAACGGTTTTGATTTCCGCGGGTCTGACGCCGGCTTTGTCGAGCAGTTTTTTCACCGCGGGGGCGCGGCGGTAGGTGTAAGCTACGTGCGCGGCCAACTTTTTATCGAGGTAAGCGCGGCGGGCGTCCGGCGCCATTGTTTCCAGTGCATCGTAAAATTCGCCTTTTTTGCCGCTTACAGCCATCGCTTTCTCCTCTTGTAATGCTTTACCTCGCGGTAGCTCTTCTTGGCGCCCAGAGCGGAAAGCCCCATGTAAAACTCTTTCACGTCCTCGTTATTCTTCAGGAAGTCGGCACTGCCGTCCAGCACGACACGCCCGTTTTCCATCACGTAACCGTAGTGTGCGATGCTCAAGGCGATGCGCACGTTCTGTTCCACGAGGAGGATGGAGGTCTTTTGCTCCGTGTTGAACCGCTTGATGATATCATAGATCTCTTCCACCAGCAACGGCGCCAGCCCCAGGGAAGGCTCGTCCAGCATCATCAGTTTGGGGGTGGCCATCATCGCCCGGCCGATGACCAGCATTTGCTGCTCGCCTCCGGAGAGATAGCCGGCCGTGTTGCGGCGGAGCTCTTTAAGGCGCGGGAAGTATTGATAGACCATTTCCAGGTCCTGCCGGACGGCGTGGCGTTCGCTGCGGTTGTGTGCGCCGACCAGCAGGTTTTCTTCCGTGGTCAGGTGCTCGAAGACATGACGGCCTTCCAGCGCCTGGATGATGCCCAGCTTGCCGATGTGCTCGGCGCCTTTCTTATCGATACGTTCGCCATTCCACTCGATGCTGCCGTCGGTTACCTCGCCCTCTTCGATGTGCAGCAGCCCGGAGATGGCTTTAAGCGTGGTGCTTTTACCGGCGCCGTTGGCGCCGAGGAGCGCGATGATGGCGCCGTCCTCGACCACCAGCGAAACGCCGTGCAGCACCCTGATGACATTGAGATAGGTTACCTCAATGCTGTTCAGCTTGAGCATCTACATTTCTCCTCCGCTTCCGCTATCTCAAATGTTCATTCTGAGGAAGCACATTCGCTTCGCTCAGTGTAAACTCCGCGACAGAGGAATCCCGGGGCGGGGCGGGGAAATAAAACCACCCCACCCCGGGATCCTTCGTTTCACTCAGGATGACAATATAATTAGCTGCCAAACCAGGAGTAGGTTTCGTACTTGATAAGCGGGGCTTCCTCCCACCCGGTGATGGCCGTTATCGTGCCCTGTTGTACCTGCTCGATCTTCAGCGATTTACCCAGCCGGTTATCGCCCTTGATATAGGTTACCGGGCTCTGCAGGCCGCCCACATCGTAACCGTTGAGTTTCTGGAAGCCGTACTTTTCAATATTAGCCCAGGCGCTGGCGTCGCCCTTGGCAATCTTGTCGTAGCCCACGTTATCCAGGGCTTTCTTGAGAATCTCCGCGATGATCAGGCTCTGCGCCCAGGCGGCCATGTAGTCGCCGTTATTGACGTCCTTGGGATGCAGGTTAGCGGCGTATTCCTTCATCTTGGCGATGGCGGGAACGTTGTCCGTCCAGCTTACCGTGGGGAACACGCCGTAAACGCCCTCAACCACATCTGCCCCGCCCAGGCTGACGAGGGCCGATGTCATGGCGGCATGGCATACGCCGATGGTTACGTTGGGGAACATGCCCAGGTCCTTGGCGTTTTTAATGATTACGGCCGTCGGCGCGGGGGTGCTGGAAATGTAGATTACGTCCGGATTCATGGTCTTAATCCTGGTCAGCGCTTCCATTTCCGAAGTGGTGGTGGCGGCATGTTCTTCGGTATCGATGATGTTTACGCCCAGCGTATCGGCCATGGCTCTAGCAGCGTTCTTTGCCCCGGCGCCGGTGGGATTGTTCAGCAGCATCAGCGCCATCTTGGGCTTGCCGGTGCCTTTCCAGATATTCTTCAGATAATACTGGGTAAAGGCGGTCCAGTCGTCACCGTAATCGGGTGTTTGACCGTAGATATGCTGCGGCGGGTGGTAGTTACTGGGAGATGAATAGGCCACCAGACCGGGGAACCCCGCTCGGTTGGCGATTTCCTGGACGTAGCCCATTTCCGTGGAGGAAGAGGTGGTGAAGAAGAGACAGCCGTCGTCCATGAATTTTTTGATGTCGGTGACAGCCTGGGTGTTATCGTATTTGCTATCCAGCCAGTCCACCTCGATCTTGTAGCCATCAACGCCGCCGAGTTCGTCGTTGATGTACTTGATGCAGTCCAGGTTGGCATCGCCCAGCGGCACGCCTTTTTCGGCGGCCTTGCCGGTCGTAGGCGTCATGATGCCCACTTTCAGCGTTTTGCCTTCCTTGCTTGGCGTGGAGCAGCCCCCGATGGCCGGTAAGGCTGTCACCAGCAGCGCCAGGCAGATAATGGCGGTAATGATGACCATTTTCCTGTTTTTCATTTTTCCCTCCTCAAGATTATGTTAAAAGGCCGTTGCCCCGGTTTTTAAACGGCTACATATAGCGTTCCTCCTTCATTTAGTATGAGAAAGGCCACAGACGGTAGGCGGCCTTGAAAAGCGCCCAGCGGTGTGCCAGCCCGCGCGGCTCCAATATCAGGAACAGGACCAGCACCAGCCCGAAGACCATCGGCGAGACGCCGCTGGCGAAGCCGGCGGGTAAATGGGGGAAAGCGTTCCCCAGCCAGGGAACGACCGCTACGGTCAGCAGCTGCTGGAGAACCCGGATAAAAACGACGCCGAAAATAGGGCCGACGGAGGTGCCCAGCCCTCCGATGATAATCATCCCCACGTAAAGTATCGAATCGGTAAAGGTAAACTGCTCGCCGAAGACCGAGCCGGTGTAATGTGCCAGCAGCGAACCCGCGATGCCGGCAAAAAAACAGCCGATGAAGAACGCCAAAAGCTTATAGTAAAGCAGATTGACGCCCATCACTTCGGCGGCAAGGTCGTTATCGCGGATGGCGATAAATGCCCGCCCTATTTTGGTGCGCGTGATATTCTTCGCCAGGAAAATACAGAGCACCGTGATAGTGATAATCAGGTAAAACTGGCTGGCTTCGCTGCGGAACACCAGCCCCCCTATCGAGGCATAGGGCACGGTAATACCGTTAAAGCCGCCGGTGTAGCTCCAGTGGTTGATAAACCAGATAATGATAAACTGCGCGGCGATGGTGGTGATGGCCAGGTAAAATCCCTTGACCCTGACGGAAGGCAGCCCGAAGATGATGCCGATGAAGCCGGCCACCAGCCCCGCCCCGAGCAGCCCCACCGGGAAAGGCATCCCCAGCCGGTTGGTCAGGATGGCCGAGGTGTAAGCCCCCACGGCGATAAAGCCCACGTGGCCGATGGAAAGCTGGCCGCAGTAGCCCACCAGGATGTTCAGCCCCACAGCGGCAATAAGCGTAATACCGATGGTGTTCATCACGCCCAGCAGGTAATTGCTGAAAAAGGCCGGCAAAGCGAAAAGGAGGACGAGAAAACCCAGCAGCAACGCCCAGTGCGTTTTAGTCCGCACGATGGCCATATCCTGGGCGTAGTTATAATTGCGTATCCCGCAGGGCAAACTCATTGCGCTATATCCTCTCGATGCGTTTCTCGCCGAAGAGCCCGTAAGGCTTAATCACCATGACAATAATGATAATAATGAAGGGCACAACGTCCCTGATGCCCCCCCAGTTGGACGTGGTCAGATAGCCGCCGCTGAGGCTTTCCGCCAGCCCGATAAGCGGTCCCGCCAGAATCGCCCCCCCGAAGGAGTCCAGCCCCCCGAGGATGACCACGGAAAATGACTTCAGGCCGGTATCCTCCAGCCCGTGGGTAATGCCGCCGATGCTGGAAATCAGCACTCCGCCGATGGCCGCCACCACGCAGGCGAACATCCAGGACGTGGAAAAAACGCGGGTTACCGGTATCCCGCAGGCTTGCACTGCCATCTGGTCGTCCGCGGTGGCGCGCATGGCGATACCCATTTTGTGATAGCGGAAGAAAAGGTTAAGCAGGATGAAAACCAGCAGGCAGATAATGATGACCCAGACTTCTTGCCAGCGGATGACTGCCGACCCGATGTGGATGACCGATGTCGGGAAAATGCGTGGCAGCGCGTCCACGCTCCACGGCCAGATGAAGGTAATAACGCCCTCGATAAAGTAGCCGATGCCCAGCGTCACGGCAATCAGCGAAAGGATGGGCTGCCCGATGAGACGCCGCAAAGCGAAACGCTCGATCATCCACCCGAGGGCCAGCGCGAAGATAATAACGAAAGGAAAAGCGATATAGGTCGGCAGGTGCGCTTGTACCAACATCGAGTAAGTGAACCAGGAGGTAAGCAGCACGATCTGGCCCAGTGCCAGGTTAGCGACGCTGCTGGACTTCCAGATAAGCACAAAGCCCAGCGCGATGAGTGCATAAACCATACCCACGGAGATGCCGGTAATAACGAATTGCAGAAATTCCGCCATAAGTTAGGCCGCCTCTTTCCGGATGCTCCGTACCTGGATGCCGGTGGTCACCACGCCTTTACGCCCGTCGCGGTAGGTCACCGTCGCCTGGACGTCGATTTTATCCTTGTCGCCGTACAAAGCATCGATCAGGTCTTTATAGCGCTGCTCCATGAACTCCCGCCTTAGCTTGCGCGTACGGGTCAGCTCCGCTTCATCGGGGTCGAACTCCTTGTGCAGCAGCACGAACTTGCGTACGCGGGACGCCTCCGGCAGATAGCCGTTAACGCGCTCCAGGTCACGGCGTACCAGGTCCGCCACTTCTTTTTTCTGGGAAAGGTCAACGAATGTGGTATAGGGGATGCGGTTGCGCTCCGCCCACTTGCCCACCATCGCGAAATCGATATTCAAAATGGCGGAGACATAGTCCTTGTCCTTCCCGCCAATGACCATCGCGTCTTTGATATAAGGGCTGAACCGCAGCCGTCCCTCGATGTACTGCGGCGCATACTTGGCGCCGGATTTCAGCAGCCCCATATGCTCCAGCCGGTCCATGAAAATAATGTGCCCCTGCTCGTTAAGGTTGACGGCGTCCCCGGTATGGCACCACCCGTCGATGAGCGTGACGGCGGTCTTGTCCGGGTTCTTATGATAGCCCATGAACATGCAGTCGTTGGTGACGAGCAACTCGCCTTCCCTGGTGATGCGCAGTGATGTCCCCAGCGCCGGCCGGCCGACGCTTTCGAACTTGATTTCGCCCTTGCCGTGGGACGATATCAGCCCGGCCTCGGTGCTGGCGTAGCACTGCCGCAGCTCGACCCCGATGGCATGGATCAGTCGGAAGGTATCCAGGCTCAAGACAGAGCTGCCGGTGACGGCGAAGCGTACCTTGCTTAAGCCCAGGCGGTCTTTAAGGGGGCGGAAAAGCGCCAGGTAAGCGATGCCGTGCCAAATCCGCCAGAAAAGGTTCGGGGTCTTGCCCTCGAACTGCATATCCGCTATTTTGTGGCCCACCGGCAGGAAAACCTTATAGGCGAGGCGCTTCAGCCAGTGGGCGTCCAGCATTTTTACCTGGATTTCACTGACCAGCCCCTCCCACTGCCGCGGCCCGTAAATGCCGAAGTTGGGCCCGATTTCCCGCGTGTCCTCGGCGATGGTCTCCGGCTCCTCCGGGAAGTTCAGCATGGCGCCCGTCAGCAGGTGCGGGACGGTGGCGAAAAAGCTGTCCCCCACCCAGGCCGCCGGGAAATTGGAAATCAGGTTGTCCTTTTCATTCATCGGGTAACGATCGACGAAGCCTTTGGCCGTGGTGATGAGGGCGCGATAGGTCAGCAAAGCGCCCTTGGGCAGGCCGGTCGTGCCGGAGGTATAGTAGATGAAGGCGACATCGTCACCTTTGCCGGCATCTACGTTCCACTCGAAAAGACCGGGGTGCGTTTTTTCGTACTCTTTGCCCCGCTGGAGAACATCGTTAAAGCTAAGAAGCATAGGGTCGTCGTAGTTACGCAACCCCTTGGGGTCCCAGTAGATGATTTTCTGTATTAGTGGCAGGTCTTCCTTGATTTCCAGGAATTTATCGGTCTGCTCCTGGTCGTTGACGATAGCGAATTTGGCGTCCGAATGCTCGGCGGTGTATTTAACCTCGGACGGGATGGAGTCCACGTAGATGCCGGTGGCGATGCCGCCGCTGGCCTGGATGGCGAACTCCGCCCAGAACCATTGCGGCTCGTTGTCCCCGATGATACAGGCCACATCGCCGCGGTTGAGCCCCAGGCTGGTCAGCCCCAGCGAGAAGTATTTGACGTTATCGTAATAGTCCTGCCAGGTGTACCGGTGCCAGATGCCGAACATTTTCATGGACATGGCGGTCTGGTCGCCCCACTTATCGCGGTTGCTTTTGATAATCTGCGGTATCGTTTCTCTTTTTTCCATTTTTCCCCGGTTAAAAACCCCAATAAAAAACCTCCCGCGCGGGGGAGGTAATCTAAAACTATTAGTTGCAGCTATAAACAGCTTATCAAACTATAACGAACCTTCAAAACCTCCCACGCGCACCTCCGGTGCGCCCGGTAAAGATGAATTTCTGTTTTTTCAATTCGCCGCGATAGATTGATGTTTCCATGATTTTATTCCGAACGTGACCAGCTTACCATATATAAAAGGAGGCTGTCAACAATGGGCAGTGTGAAATGTCTTAATTCGTTACCACCGTCGGTCCCGGTGGCTTTCCAACCTCACCCCCTTCAGTTCCCCCTCTCCGTGTACGGAGAGGGGGTTAGGAGGAGAGGTCAGTTTTTACTTTTACGTTGTGGTTTTGAGATTTGAGTTTTAAGATTTAAATTGTTACCCCGTCACTACCGTCGTCCCCGTGGCCTTGGAGAATTAAAATCCTTCTCCTGTCTCCCTTTATAAAGGGAGACGAAAGATAATATTTACCCCGTCACTACCGTCGTCCCGGTGGCTTTCCAACCTCACCCCCTTCAGTTCCCCCTCTCCGTACACGGAGAGGGGGTTAGGAGGAGAGGTCAGTTTTTACTTTTACGTTGTGGTTTTGAGATTTGAGTTTTTGGATTTAAGTTGTTACCCTGTTACCACCGTCGTCCCGGTGGCCTTGGCGATGAGCTTGCCGGCCTGGTTAATAACGGTCATCTCGGAGACGCCAATGCGCCGGCCGCTTTTAAGCACGCGGCATTCCGCGGTCAGCGTGTCACCCACGGCGGCGCCGGAAATCAGGTGGATATTGAACTGGGTGGCGATGGACGGGCTGACCAGCGAGTTGGTGGCATAGGCGAAAGCCTGGTCCGCTATCGCCATGACGATCCCTCCAAAGACCATGCTGTTAAAGTTAAGGTACTCCGGGATAACTTTCATGGTTACTTTGGCATAGCCCGGCGTCAGCTCCGCCAGCTTCATATTCAGCAAAGCCGCGATAGGCTCCTGCGCCTCGCCGGCCTTCAACTTTTCAATGTTATCGGCCACTTTTTTTCGTTCCTTCCGGTGATAATTTTATCATATTTCAGTATAGCATATTGTCATTGCGAGCCATTCCTGAAGGGAAAGCGTGGCAATCTCCAAGATAGCCTAAGCCGAAGTTTGAGATTGCCGCGGTCGCTGACGCTCCCTCGCAATGACATCAAAATAATGTTGACAAACAGCCTGCTCATGCCTCCATAATAAGAGCCAGATACTACACCGGAAGGAGGCCGAGATGTCTGTCTATCTGATGCTGACGACGCTGACCGATACAGGGAGGAAGGCTTTACAGGACGACCCGGAGCTGCTCAAGGAAATCAACAAAGAAGTAGAGTTCATGGGGTGCAAAATCGTCATCCAGTACGCACTGCTGGGTCAATATGACTTCGTGAACATTATCGAGGCCCCGAGCAACGAGGCTGTCGCCAAGTTGGCGATACGTTTGAGCGCCAAAGGCACCACCCAGACTTTAACGCTCACGGCCATCCCGATTGACGATTTGATTCACACATTAAAAAACCGGGACAATCCCTGGTAGGGGCAGGATATCGGCATAAAAAGGGGCGACATCCTGGAAATAAACAGATATGTCGCCTCGTGGTTACAGCCAATATTTGAAGCGGCCTTCAATTATCTGGATTAGTATTATGTCAACTACTCTTTTTCAACCTGCCGGCGTGCCAGCCGTTTAGCTTTGGCTTGCTTCATGGCATGAAAAACGCCGCCGACGTTGGCGTACCAGACATATACCGCCGGAAAAAGAATAATCGGCACGGCGATGATTACCGCGATAACCAGTTCCCACTTCACTTAGGTTTGCCTCCGATCAGGTTTAACACGTTCGCTGTAAAGAGATTATTTAATGTAACCCTTTTACAGCCTTCATCTTGATAATAACAGATGAAGTTCTAACAGAGCTTCCGACCGGATACCTAATTCCTCAAAAACCCCGTTAAGCATTATTGCTTAATGCCGACCGCAAAAGTACTAGCGGGCTTTGGGAACCTTTTTACATTAAGATGAATGCCAGGATTAACGCGGCTTTTCCGCGTCCCTGGCCGCCGGCTTTAAAGCCTTTTTACCCGTCGTGGGCATGACTACCACCGTAAAGACAGGTCTTTTAACGTTCCGCCATATCTGGGGAAAATGCGCCGTATTCGGCGGCACCCAGATGCTGGAAGAGGTGGTAAAGACAATCTTTTCCATGTCTTTCCCCTCCCCTATCCAGAATTCCACCTCCGCCCCGAGGTCCTGCGGGTCCTTGGGGTCCGTCCCCAGGAACAAGAAAATTTCCTCGTAGTCATGTTTGTGCTTGTTCACGAAGCTGCCGTCCCCGATGACCATGTCCCCGGAGACGATGCCGTACTCGATGATGGAGTTGGCTTCCGGCATGAGAGTCTGAGAGAAAATGACCAGCGGGCCGGTATCGAACGGCGTACGCAAAGGGACTTTATCGCCTTTGGGGATTTCTTCTTCATAATCGCCGGGCCTGATGATGGCCGGTTTCCTGGTGACGTATTTTTCATATTTAAATTTAGCCATGTGTTCCTCCTTTCAGGGAGCGTGAAAAAACTAAATGGGCAGGCGCATCAGCTTCCGGGCATTGTCTTCGTAAATCTTCTTCTTGTCCTCGTCGCTGAGGCCCATTGCCTCGATGGCGTTGATTGTCTGGCGGTAGTTGCGGTCGCCGTGCTCGGAATCGCCCAGCGGGAAATCGATGCCGAACAGCACGTGGTCGGCACCGAAGAAAGTGACGCCGCACGTTAGCGCCGTGGGGTTGCCGTAGATGGCCGTATCCGCATAGAACATGCGGAAATAATCGATGCAGTCTTTTTTCAAGTATAGTTTTTCCTGCCCGACGCGCGATATCTGGGTGAACTGGCGGATTCTCTCGGCGTAGAACGGCACCATGCCGCCCAGATGGTGGGTAACGATTTTCAGGTTGGGGTATTTCTCCATGATGCCGCTGAACACCAGCCGCGCCATGGCGGAGGTGGTATCGTAAGGCCAGCCGAACAGGCTGAACATGTTGTACCGCGAGACTTTTTCCGTAAGATAGTCCGGGTGGTCCATTTTTCTCATGGGATGGATAACAATGGGCAGGTCGTACTCCGCCATTTTCTCGTAGAGGGGCAGGAATTCCGGATTGTCCAGGGGCTTTTCGTCCACCGGCGTATGCAGGTAAACCCCCTTGAAGCGCAGGTCCTTGATACATCGGTCGGTCTCTTTAAGGGCAGCATCCATGTTGTTCATGGCAAGAGTGGCCAACGCCCCTACGAACCGGTCCGGGTATTTATGGACGAGCTCCGCCATTTCATCGTTCGCGCGCTTGGCGAGGTCGGCGGCTTTAGCCGGCCCGGTAACATGCTCCACCGGAACGCGGCCCAGCGTCAGAACCTGGCGGAGCGGCTCGTATTTGTCCATGATACGGAACCGTTTATCGAGGTCGTAAAGCGGCGGGCTGAAAAGAATTTGCTCGTCGTGGATCTTGGGGGCGACTTTATACAGGGCTTCCCGGTACTTGGGGGGGACGATGTGGGCGTAGGCATCGATTTTTAGCTCATAGGGTGGTTTCATTTGGGTTCTCCTTTCCATTGATATGTATCGTTAAGACTCCCGACATGGAGTGGCTTTAGTACTTTCTTTGATGATAACGCTTTAGCGCTATTCACCGCAATCTTTATCGGCTTGCCTCTCTCGCTTTTCAGATTGCTTCCAAATTCCATTCACTGCCAAGGTCGCTACTCAACTTTAGCCCTATTTTGCCACGATGCAGCGTGCCTTGCAAATTTACCGCTGCCCTGGGTCTGGTAGGAAGCCCTGCAATACGGTAGAATAGTGAAGACCCGGGGAGTCCATTTACCGGGCGATGTTTATGAATGACGAAAATGACCGCCCGGAAGTGGAACTGCC
>Ga0187866_1002003_pt1 | contig 17662 bp, 21 predicted proteins | sample June2016WEW_11_1_3_FD_133013 | JGI IMG/M metagenome (GOLD analysis project Ga0187866, IMG submission 133013) | Peatland microbial communities from SPRUCE experiment site at the Marcell Experimental Forest, Minnesota, USA - June2016WEW_11_150 | ecosystem: Environmental > Terrestrial > Soil >...
CTTCAGCAGAAACCTCAACTACATCCTAATCATCATAACAATCGCCCTAGCAATCACAACAATCTACCTCATAACGATAAAACCAAAACGCAACCAAAAAACCAGATAACCCCAACTCCAAAAAAAACCAAACACATTCAAACCTTAAACCCCAAGAACCCAAAATTGATAACCAAGAAACAGAACCAACAAACCCCAACCCTTGCAACACCAAAAGCGCTATGACACGGCCTTCTCAACACAGCGAGCGCGCTCAGCACCCAGGGCAACGTAGCGCATGCGCCACATGAATCCAAGAATCGTCGAGACTAGCTGTTAACCTCAGTCTCTTCTTCCAGCAGCACGACGCCAACCTCCACCCCGTCATCCCTGACAGTATCAGATACCGCTCTGTGCCGGCCACCCTCAGAACCCGTGTAATAGAGAACCCAGCCGACCATCCAGAAAACCAGTACAACGGGCAGAAGCAGCAAGAGGACAGGTCGATTCCGTATGCGCAAGTCTCTACGCACAGCCAACAAACCTCATCATGCATGTCCATCAAAACAACATATAACACTTGTTAACATCCAGATATATCCCAGCCAAATATTCCGTCCCAAACCGCCAGCACGCCCGCTCAAACGCCCACACAAAAACTCTAGAAGTTGCATGATCCGAGCAATAATCCAGCGCCGTGGGGCAATCCACAAGACTCGCGCGCGCTAAGACCAGAATCCCAGACTGTCTGTTAGCATGATGAGAGGGCTGTGGGTTTCTGGTCTCAGAAGATTCGTTTTATCCATGGAATTTTGTCGAAGTCACCGTCGTTTGAGTAGATTTCCTTTAGGTTGAGCCTCTTCATCTGTGCGGCGATTACCATGTCGTCCCACATGGACCATGGCAGGTTGAGTTGTGATTGGATGCTTCTGGCTTCTTCGAAGTCTAGCATGTGGGTTTCGATTTTTTGTAGGGTGGTTAGTCCTTTTAGGAAGGATAGGAATAGGGGTATTACGTTTTGCATTCTTTTCCATTTGAGATAGCTGCACACTTGGGCGATTACAAGCGTCGATGTGGCTGACTTTTCACCAGCTTCTATTTTTTCCATAAGGTTCTTGGCTGTTTGCCCATGAATGGGATCCGCGGCCAAGTGATACACGAAGACGTTTGAGTCTACGAAGCGCACCTAAGATTCCGTGCCGAGTGCTTCTTCTATCTCTTCGATTTCAACTTTCTTGAGCTTGGCTGCTCCCCACACTTCTTTTGCTGAGGCGCCTTTAGGCTTGAGGAATATGCCACCGGTTGCGATTTCAATGGTTAAACAGTCGCCTTCTTTTATGCCTAGCAGCATTCTTAATTTGAGGGGAAGGGTCATCCTTCCTTTATCGCCAATCTGGATTTCCATTTTGTATTCCCACTTTAAAGAGGGAATTCTACGTTTATAAGCTTTATGGTTTATGCGGGCGCTTTTGGCGTGTATGTTCAGGCGGGCCCCTACCCCGGGCCTACGATACAATACAAATATGCCTTAAGAATGGCGCGCGTTTTGTGGCTCTGATGGTACTTGACTAAGGGTTAGAAGGGTTGGAATACGCGCATGACGACGGTGGCCATGAAGCCTACCCCGAGTGCGAGGGCTATGAGTCTGAGGCGTTTCTTTTCAAGTATGATGCTGCGGGAGTATGTTGTTGAGGAGGCCAGCAGTTCGGAGGTGATTAGGAGTATGATTGCGGTGGCGGCGAGCCAGAGGCTTATGTCGGACAGTGTGAGTGGGAAGTGCATGTTGCTCAACTCTCTTGGAGGGTGTACGTGATTTCCACGGTTTCCGCGTTCGGAGAGATGTTGACTTGGTTCACGGTTACTGTTTTGCCTGAGACTTTTGCTATCGCGCAGGCTACAGCGCTGGCGAGGGGGCATCCCAGGATTTGCACGCTTTTCAGGCCTTGTTCGCGGTAGAGGTTTTTGTAGATGGAGTCTTCAATCTTTAGTGCTACTTGGCTGCCCGTCCCTAAACCCAGATGGGTTCAGAACCTGCCTAAATCGGAAGATTTGACCTTTCGATTTGCAGACAATCGGCGCCCAATGGCAGACTACAGGTCCACTTTGCTAAATAAACTATTGAAATGTCACCCCAAAAGCTGGTCCGGCGAGCATTGAACTAGCTAAACAAATTTTCCCCGCCTTCCTGAGTCCAAGAATCTTCCTCTTTTTCATTGAAGCCCCGTTCTGAAGACTGTTTGGGGCAATGGCTGACTAATTATCAGACTTCTTTCCACTAAGAATCAGTTTCATTCACTTATCATCAGACATTTTTCTAGTGCCCGCTCTTGGTTTTTTTGCATTCATAATACTCATGAAAGTCCATCGCAAAATGCGGGACCATTCTGCCACAGTAGTGACATCTCTCCATCTTAGCGCTTTGAACGAGCTTCAAACCACATCCACCGCACTACCATGTTGGAAAAGCACCGGGATCCTGAAGTCGCGGTTTACTGCTCGGAAGCCAGAGGATCTTTGGGCTTTGCGAATATCTTGCCGCACGCATTCTCAGGGAAGCTGCGAAAGATTTAACTGGTGTAACCAGTACTGTACATTTGGGACACTAATGCAGAAGATATTGTCGGTTATCCTTTTTGTTGCAATCCTGCTGGCGTGTGGGTTGTCAGTCCATGCCGCATCCGCTCAAGAAAACGAAAAGATTAGAATACTCAGCATCAGCATTACGGATCCCGCAGATGCCAATGGGACCATGGTTTTGAGTGTTGTACTGGCATCACAAGAACCCATCAGTTCTGTAACGCTTTCTTATGCGGATCCCCAAAACAGCCAGATGAATGTACCGATGGCCAAGAACGATATTGCGGAACGCCCATGGGAAGCAGACGCGGCCATGAGACTGACTCTCAAGAGCTACACACAGCAAAGCATGTGGGAAGCTGCAATACGCCCTGAAGTGCTTGACGAGAAGAAAGAGGATGCAGCCAGTGTTCAACAATTCTCACGGTTTTCCACAACGATAAAGTTGGACATCAAACTCCAGTCCGAAACAACAGAAGTATCAGTTCCACAGGACTATTTTCCGATGACGGCGAGCATACGCAGCAAGACGACGCCCTTTGCATTATTTCAGGACGGAACGCTTCTAGTAGAACTGCTTCTCCCAGTTGCTGTCGGCACCTCAATCATTGGAATCATAAAGTCCAAGAAATCGCATCCTCAAAAGAATCAATGACGCTTTCGCACCCGCCTTTTCCACCATCCTCGTTCCACCCACGTCTGCCTATGCGACCTTCCATCCATCTCACGTCCTCGCAGCGAGTCAGCGTGTGCTCCATCACCGCGTTAACACGCGAGGTGCCAAAAAAAGGCCCCAGCAAGTACAGACTGCTAGAGCGCGCGAGGTTCCAGGCGTGGTCGAGGACAGCTCTGGAAGTTTCCCGGTTTGTGCTGACACAGGACCTTAAGAGTTCAGCCCCGGCTCTTCACCTGCTCGTCCGCCGGCTCAACCGTGACTTCGAGGACGCAGCCTTCCAAACTTTTTTCTTCGCCCTCCCGCAGAAGCTTCAAAGTCAACTTCGGAACAGTCAAGCGACCATCCTTCGTCATCCTCGCAAGAAACCCCTCATCCACGAAACCACCCTCAACCCGAACACTGACCCTCAACACCTCACACGCCTCCATCTTGTACTGCCAACGAAACAACCTGGGAACCTGAATTCGGTTTTCCCTCTGCAACACCGCTTTAAAGAACACAGACTCAGTCAACGGCAACGAACCACACCCCTCCCATACATTCACGCCTTTCCCATACGATTCACACCTTTCCCATACGATTCAAGCCTTTCCCATACGAATCACGCCTGAACACGCCGAACCCAGACGTGGACAACCCATGACTTAAACCTTGCCACTGAAAAGAAGCCCAAAACACCCTTCTCCAAAAAAAGAAAAACACAACACTTTCTCTCACGTCGTTCAGGAAGCGCAGCAACGGCTCTCCAACCCAAACTATGGTGGGGCTGCCCGGATTTGAACCGGGGTCTATAGCGCCCGAGGCTACAAGCCTAGACCAAACTAGCCGACAGCCCCGCCCACACGCGCATACCCATCCTATCTTCAAAACAGCAAAATAAGCCTATCCCAACACCTTTAAACCCCCCACACCCAAAAATACTACACCCCCACAAAAAGAAGAGGCCCACAAACAACCTTGTCAACAGCCAGCCGCACCCACGGAATCAAAATCCTCAAAGCCGTCAGCTCACCCCTCAGACTGCAAATACTCAACCTACTCTTCGACAAAGGCCCCCTCAGCTACACAGAACTCATGAGCAGCCTGAAAATGAACCCAAGCCGAGACGCAGGACGCTTCGCCTACCACCTAAAATTCCTACTCAAAGCAGACCTCATCGAAGCCCTAGTGGACCAAAAAAAATACGGCCTAACCGACCTCGGCAAAATGGTCATCGACGTCGCCAACAGAATAGACAAAAAAGCCAACAAACCCAAAAACATACTCATCCGCGCAAGCAGATCAGCAATAGAAGAATTCGACCCCAACAAAATCGCAAACGCACTAATAAAAGAAGCCAAAATGCCCCCCGAACAAGCACAAAAAGTAGCCAAAGAAGCCGAAACCCAACTCCTCAAATCCAAAACCAAATACCTAACAGCCCCACTCGTAAGAGAAGTAGTAAACGCCATCCTCATCGAAAAAGGCCTCGAAGAATACCGCAACAAGCTCACACGCCTAGGAATACCCGTCCACGACGTCACCAACCTCCTCCACACAACACCACAAACAACAAACCCCCTCGAAGCCGCAGGACAAACAGTCTTCAAAGAATACACACTACTCAACACACTGCCAAGAGACATCGCAGACGCCCACCTCTCAGGCACCCTCCACATCAACAACCTCAGCACATGGATCCTCAAACCCACAGAAACCATACACGACACACGATTCTTCCTACAAAACGGCCTAAACCTAGAAACCATCAACCCCACCCAACCCAACCAACCCCCACCCAAAAACCTAGAAACAGCACTCACAACCATATTCAACGCCCTCCTACACGCAGCAAAAGAAACAGAAACAACCCAAACACTCGAATACCTCAACACCTTCCTCGCCCCATACACAAAAAACACCGAACCCACAAGAACCAAAGAAGCACTCCACCAGTTCATAACAAACCTAAGCCAACACACAGACACCGCCATAAACCTAGAACTCACAACACCCAAACATCTAGCTGACAAACCTGCCACCGGACCCAACGGCGAACAAGCCGGCAAATACGCAGACTACGCGGAAGAAGCGCAGCAGCTAGCATCACTGCTCCTCGAAGCATTCGCTGAAGAAAGCCTCCAAAAACCGCTGGCCAACCCCAAACTCACAGTCAAAATACGCCCAGAAACACTCAAAGACGAAACAGCAAGAGCCATCCTCCTCAAAGCCCACGCACTCGCAGCACACAACGGCACACCCTACTTCGCAAACCTAACCGAAAAAAACCACGAACAAACCGTCCACAGCCCCTCCGGATTCAAAATCGACGCAGAACCAAACGGCGACTGGGAAATCGACACCCTCCGCACAGGATGCCTGGGCACCGTAACAGTAAACGTGCCCCGCGTCGCCTACGAAACCGAAAAAGACCCCGCAAAATTCCTCGAAACCCTCAAGGAAAGACTCGAAATGGCAAACCGCGCCCTAGACATCAAACACCAAGCCCTCAGACAACACGCCAAAAACCTGCTCCCCTTCCTCACACAAGAAAACAACGGCGACCAGTACTTCAGACTCGAAAAAACCATACACACCATAAACCTCGCAGGACTAACAGAAGCAGCAGAAGCCTTCACCGACAAAAGCATCAACGACGAAAAAACCCAAACCTTCGCCGAAGAAACCGCACAGAACATCACAAGCTTCATAAACAAAATCGGAAAAAAACGCGGAAAACACGTCTACCCAGCAACAATGCCAAACCCCGAAGCCTCCACCAGACTGGCACAAATCGACATCGAAAGATACGGAATCGCAAAAGTCCACTTCACAGGAACAAGAGACAAACCCCACTACTCCACAACAGACAAACTCACCCTCCAAAACGGCAACCTCCCCAAAAAACCCCAAACCCCACAACACAAAACAAGACAGACCCAGACAGGCGGAAACCTAACCATAATCGAACTCGACGAAACAACACACGAACCAGAACAGCTCCTCTCCATAACCAAACAACTAATAGAAAACAACAACCCAGAATTCTTCACCTACAACCGCAAAACAACCTACTGCACAAACTGCAAAAAAACCTGGCCCGGCCAAACAAGCAAATGCCCCAAATGCAACGCCGTCAGCACACTCACCTACTTCGACCGCTCCAACGAAACCTAAACAGCAGCACACGCCCACTCCACACAAACTCGTGCTTTTCCTGTCTTCTGCAGGATTTTGCAGCCATATCCGCGGGTTAGTCAACCGCGCCCAGTATCAGAGCTAGAAGCGCCATTCGGACGACGATGCCGTTCCCGACCTGCTGGAAATAACGCGCGTAGGGCGTAGCGTCAACCTCGGCCGCAATCTCATCAACCCGCGGAAGCGGATGCATTATAATCAAATCTTTCTTAGCGTCATTCAAACTCTGCAAGTCCACCCTGTAAGAACCCTTAACCTTCGCGTACTCCGCAGGATCAGGAAAACGCTCCTTCTGAATCCGCGTCACGTACAAAACATCCACCAACGAAACAATCTTTTCAAGACTCGTCTTCTCCGTAACCGGAATCCTCTCCTTAATCGTCTGAAGAACCTCCCGCCTCATCCTCAGAGTCTCCGGCGAAACCAAGAACAACTCGATATCGTACAAAGAAAGCGCGTAAGCAAGCGAGTGCACCGTCCTCCCGTACCGCAAATCACCCGCAAGCGCAATCTTCAACCCGTCAACCTTACCCCTCTCCTTAACCATCGTGTACAAGTCCAGAAGCGCCTGCGTCGGATGCTCCTCCGCCCCGCTGCCACCGTTAAGAATAGGCACTCTAGAAAACTCCGCAGCCAACCTCGCCGCCCCCTCCAGAGGATGCCGCAAGGCTATCACATCCGCATAATTCTCAACCGTCCTAACAGTGTCAGCAAGGTTCTCACCTTTCTTCACCGAAGCAATCTCCGCCTCCGCAAAACCAATCGTCGAACCCCCCAGCCTCTGCATCGCAGACTCAAAACTCAGCCGAGTTCGCGTGCTCGCCTCATAAAACAACGTCGCAAGAATCTTCCCCTTCAACATCTGCGAACCTCTAGAAGCCAGAGGCTCCATACTCTTCGCAACCTTGAAAACATAGTTAATCTCCTCACGAGAGAAATCCTTAATCGAAATGATGTCTCTGCCCTTAAACTCCAAACTCCCACCCACAACCACTCTACAAAACAACTAGATAACTCTTGCCAACAGCACAAGACCTCGCGGCAACAGCAAAAATTAAAGTCTTTTATTCGCGTTCCAACAATAAACCACCTCTCAGAGGGAGAAACAGGCTTGAGCGAAACAGAGCTGCGCGTTTCCAAAATCAGAGACGGCACCGTCATAGATCACATCACGGGCGGCCACGCCCTGGACGTGGTCAAAATCCTCGGAATAACGGGCCGCGAGAAAGGGCCCATAACCATCGCCATCAACGTGCCCAGCAAACGGTTCAGGACGAAAGACATCCTCAAAATCGAGGGCAGAGAACTCAACCCCCAAGAAGTGCACAAAATAGCCCTCATCGCCCCACACGCCACAATCAACATAATCCGCAACTACAAAGTCATAAAGAAACAGGAAGTCAAACTGCCAAAAACCATCGAAAACATCGTTAAATGCGCCAACCCCGCCTGCATAAGCAACAGCAACGAACCCGTAAAACCCAAGTTCTACATCGAATCCGAAGACCCTCTGCTACTAAAGTGCCACTACTGCGGCAACATAATAGAAAAAAAAGACGTACTCCAACAGTTCTAGCGCGCAACCGACCTGCGAATCGGCGAAATGTTTATATCGTAAGATGGCATATTCTATAATTAGATATGTTTGAAAACAGACATATTGTATCCGTGCAGAACATAAATACAGATGGTGAAAACATGTTAGAAATGTTAACCTCCAATCTGTGGATAATCATGCCCTCACTGTGGGCCTGTTTCACAATGTACCTAGCCTGGTACTTCACAAAGGTAAAACGCTATTCTCCAATTACTCCGACCGAAGCTAGACAACTCTGGACCATTCACAGGCACGATACACGCTGCAACGGCAGGAAATGGCGCCAAGTGAAGAACGGAAAACAAACAGTAGGTTTCGAGTGCGAATGTGGATACAAGCACGTGCAGAAAAAACCAATCATGGCCCACGCACCCGTCACACTGAATGGACCCGAAGTCTCCGCCTTCGACAAACTGCACACGTCACACAAGTCAACATAAGCATTCACCCAGACAAGATGCGGCCGCCTCCAAGACGTTAGCGAAAGCAACAAGCTTTGCAGCTAAAGAGCGAGTCTGCCCCCACTTCAGTTTCAGGTCAGTCTAGACAGTATCCGCAACCGTGTCAAGAAAGGTATCTGTTCAGATTCCCTGTCTTCTATCTCCTCAGCTGATCGTAAGCCCGCTTGAACAGGTTTTCGAAATACTCTCTTTCCAGCCTCTTGCCTTTTCCAATTCCAGGGCATTCTCCTGTGCAGAAGAACCTAGGTTTCCCATCCTTCAGTGTCACTAGCTCGAATGGGTAAAACCTGCACACCAAAGGCCTCACCGCGTAAATGCTACAGTCCGTTCCCTCGAGGAAAATACATTTGCCCTCTCCCCGCGTTTTTCTCATTTCGTAAACGTAAGGCCCGTGGCCCCTGGCCTCCGTTGCGAAAGTCTCAACAGGCTTCAAAACGGCCTCAGATATCGTGCGAGCATCTTCCCTCAGAAGCATAATGCGCCTCGTTCGGCTTTTCGTGTCCCCACAGCAAAGTGCACATCTCGTGCACTGAAAGCACACACCTTTGGGGTAGCCAAAACCCACTCTCGTTTGCGACACCAGACAGTACCACGCCTCAAGACGTTTATGCCCGAAGCCTCAACGTTCTCTCTTCTATCGTGTACCGACAGCATCCCATTGAAAACGTCAGATATATACTTTCAAAGCGAAGAAAAATACGTCCAGTAGCAAAGCTAACCCTCGGATAGCGAGCGCACACGTTGGTCTGTTCCAGGTTATTTCTGTGCAAAGCAACATTACGAAAAACGAAAGATCAAATGCCGGCGCGCTCTCTCAAGGCGGTGGTCTCAGAGAGCGCGACGCCCTGCTTCAGGACAACTCTTCCACATCAAGCAGCCTCAACGCTGGCCCCCTCTATTCGTTTGCAAGGTCACATGTAATCTGTAATTGTGATCTGTGGCATGTTGTGTTCTAATGCTGCGTTGTCGGCCCCCCCCGCCTTTTTTTATTTACGTTTTTTGTAATGTTGAATTGTAAAAGTGTATTATTGCGTTGGCGATCCCATTTTGTTGGTAACAACCGTGGTAATGTTGTGTGGTAACAAAGCATGGAGAAATTCTGTGAAATCTCCTTCCTTCGGAGTCGTCCCCTATGTTTATTGGTAACAACCGTGGTAATGTTGTGCAGTAGCAGTTCTTGAATCATCGTTGCGCGCGCGCTTCTGAATTGCAGGGTGTCTTTCCGCCGGTCCTGACTCTCACGGGTAGTGCTGTCCGTAGTGTTGAGCCAGTATGTTCGCGTCAGATTGGTCAACGATTCCATTGCCATCTATGTCTGCATTGGGGTTCCATTTTGGCTGACCGGCCTGGCTTTGGAAGCTAAGCACTAACCGAATCAAGTCGACAAGCTCAACCTTTTCATTGCCGTCTAAATCTCCTGGAATGGTTACTGTCACTGAGCCAGCAGTGTACGTATTGTCCGTCGTGTTTGCCTCCCCAGGGATAGCCTCCGCTACGGCTTTTATGGTGTAGTTGCCTTTGGCGAAGCCAGTAGTGTTCCTGACAAAAGCCACTGTTGTGGAATTCCCGCTGGCAAGCGAGATTGTCTGGGAGTCCATGACGGACGCGTTGGCGTAAACAGTGAGAAGAAAGTCCTCGCTAACGCTGCCAAGGTTCGCGGCGGTAACGTTTATGATCATGGGATATCCTTCTCCGATCACGGTTTTCAGTAACGTAACGTCTGTCACGGCCACGTCGTGGGAAACCCTGTCCAGCGTTATCGTTGCATTCAAACAGTCGTGTAATACGCTGCTTCCGTTACAGTCAGTTAAGCCTGTGAAGGTGTAATCCATAGGCAAGCCTACGGCGTCTTTGCCCAAAGAAGATTGGGGCTGTTTTGTAATCTCGAACGTTAACACCGCCACGAGACCGTCAACACCGTTCCAACCAGTGCCCGTTGAACTTGCTGCAATGTCATAGCTCACCGCTCCGTCGTACGGGTAAGGCGTCTCATCCCCGTTCACACCGTGAAACCCTGGATTAATGGAAAAACGGATGTCGGGGTTGAGGACTCCCTCAGGGCCGCCGAACTCACTGGGTGCAAAGCTTACAGGCCGCACATAATCCAGAACGTTTCCGAACCAGAAATGCACCTCAATAGAGCCGACCCCAAGAGGCACGTTGCCTTTGGTAGCATTTCGCAGATGGAGTCCAACCGTGAACATGTCTCCAACAACAATCTGCGTAGGCGGAATCTCCAACCCGTAAGGGCGGGTGTTGACACCTGCAAACGGGGGCACTGCCGTTGGCTCTGCAGTCAAAGTGATAGGAAACAAATCAGGGGGCGGAGGAGCATAGGTGAAGTTGGCTGTTACCGTGTGGGCGCTGTTCATGGTAATGCTGAATGGATTTGCAGAGCCAGCATTTGCAGCGTCAAGAATCCAGTTCGTGAAGCTGTAGCCAGCATTCGGTGTTGCCGCCACTTGGACAACTGTTCCGTTTGAGAAAGTGTAGGGAGGTGTCTGATTAATTCCGCCTGCGTTGACATCCACCGTTCCAGAGCCTGCAGGACTCTCTTGAACTGTTAAGGTGTAGTTGTTGGCAGGAGGCTCGTAGTTGGAGTCCAATACTAGGCTCCCTGGAATGCGGTCGTGGGATACTGGCGCGGCCATGGTGTTGTTGGTGTAGGGATCTACGATGATGTTAGTCTCGATGTCTGTGAAGTCGTTTGCAAGCTGCAACGTAACTGTCGGCTCCCCCTGCGAACCCTGCGGCTGCTTCACGATTCGGAAGCTTACTACGGCCACCAAGCCGTCAGCGCCATTCCACGGCTTGTCTGATGAGGCGGCTCCAACTTCAAAGTACACGGCACCAGCGTAGGGCGGACTTGAAACCGGATTAACACCAGCATCAAAGAACCCAGGACCAAGGCCGTACAACACGTCTGGCCCTGTTAGCACTCCGTCAGGTTGGCCAATCTTGTTCACGAACCCGGTGGGCACAGCATACGCTAGAATGTTGCCGAAGTATAAGTGAACCTCAACACCTTCAACGCCGGTTGCAACGTTGGTCACGGTTGCGTTTCTCAGGTGTATTTCAACTGTGAAATTGTCTCCGATGGCTGAGGGTGTTGCCGGGACTTCCAAGCCGTAGACACTTGAGTTCAGATCGGTCAGTGGTGGTAGAGAATTAGGTTCGACGTCTAGATAGATGGGGCTTGATGAGAATGCGCGTTGCTGCAAAATGGGAAACAAAGCCGCGCAGACCAGCAGAATCATAAGTGCATGGGCTGCCAGATGGAAGCCTTTCATCTGACTTTTCCTTCGAGGGTACCTTTCCCTGACAGAGAATAAGAACCTTGGCGTGTCTCAGGTCACACTCTACACTTTTGACCTAGAAGGCAGCTCAAGATTCTCACGTTCTTGTTATTCAGTAGTTTGAATCTCGACTCCCACGTAACGCTTCTAGCAGTTTATTGTCCTGAGTTCGCTGAATAGATAGTCCTTGTCTCCTTTAACCTTGATTTGCTCTCCGGCCTTGTTTGCCAGTTCAATGTATTTCTTGCACTCTGTTTTTTGCCCCGCAACTGCGTAGGCTCGGGCCATTGCTTCATAGGCAAAGGCGATGTCCCAGTCTCCGATGTTGTTTTCTTTGCAGATTTCCAAGCATCTCATTGTGTGATAGAGTGCGGATTCAGGCCTTTTAACGACGGTGTACACTGGAAATTTGCCATTCGCCTCTTTCAAACTCGAGTGACGTTCCTATTTCTCCCCAATGAAAACGAGAGGCATGAGCCGCATGAACCATCTTGTCGTCTTCTTCTTTGGTTCTGTCCTTCTTGTCAATAAGAGTCCAAACAAGGTTGAAACAGTCGACTGCAAACTTTCTGTGGCACTCTTTTTCTGTGTATTTTTTCTCTTCAACCATTTTATCACCGTTTGCTAGATCTTTCTTTCCAACTGCTTATATTTCTATCATGAAGGGCGCACCGATTCGCTTTCCGGGCAAATGTGGGAAAGGAGAAGGATTGGCAGAGCAAACTCTTTAATTTAAGCAGTGTGGCTAGTTCTTCGGAGAGTCAGTGTGTTTGGATGACAAGGTAATTCTGACTGCTGACAGTACGTTGATGAGTGATTATCATCGTAACGAGTTCCTGGGTTTTGGAACGTGTGCTCCGTCGAATTTTATCCCGGACTTCTTGTTTGAACAGCTCTTCTTTCCAGCTATCAAGTCGATAGGGGGTGCGCCGGTTGAAGCGCCTTATGGATTGAGAAAAATCGAGGCGCAGCTCGTGAAAGAGGGTTTCAACGTTTCAACCGTGGCGCCGGACCATCTCAAATCACATGTAAAAGAGGCGAAGGTGCTTGGCATTACCGTGATGGATCCTTTCGGTTTGGGTCCTGCGTCAAGCACTTTGGCCGCTATAATGAAGAAGGAACCGTTCTTGGCCCGGCACTTTCGCAACCTTCTGGGTTCTCCCGAGATTAGGGAGGCAAAAGAACGGGGTTTGAAGATCATCGTGGGCGGTCCAGGCGTTTGGCAAATGCACTACAGACCGAACTTCGTTAAGAATTATGGAATAGACTGCATAATTGAGGGAGAAGCCGAAAACGTCGTTGGAAAAATCTTTAAGGCGGCAATCAACGGTGAGGAACTTCCTGCTAGCTATGAAACGAGCGTTCGGGAAACGCCAAGCTTGGAGGAGATACCGGAAATCATCGGACCTTCAATCAACGGTTTAGTGGAGATTGGCCGCGGATGCTGTCGCGGGTGCAGCTTCTGCAGCGTGACTCTGAGGCCGCTGCGATGGTTTCCGATTGAGAAAATACTCAGGGAAATAGAGGTAAACCGCAGAGCCAAGAATGGAGGAGTCATCCTTCACACGGATGATGTCATGCTTTACGGTTCAAAGAACACTCTGCCGAATGATGAGAAACTCTTCAGACTCCACGAAGCTGTTCTTGAGAGGTGCAGTAGCATATCCTGGAGTCACTGTTCCTTGGCAGCTGTTGCCTCGAAGCCGAAACTTTTCGCGGAAATAGCTGAAATGATAAGGCGGAAACAGCCTTGGTGGGGCGTTGAGATCGGACTTGAAACGGGTTCTCCGGAGCTCGCGAAGAAAATCATGCCTGCGAAAGCTCACCCGTTCAAACCTGAAGACTGGCCTGAGGTTGTGCGCACGGGCATGGGGCTCATGCATGACAACATGCTCGTTCCAGCGGGCACGCTTATTGTGGGGGTTCCGGAAGAGACTGAGAGCGATCTCGTCAAGACGATAGAATTGATGGATGATTTGAAGGCTTTCAGAAGCTTGGTTGTTCCTTTGTTTTTCGTTCCGATGGGCAGGCTCAAGGACGAAGACTGGTTCAGGGACACGCACCTGACGAAGCTGCATCAGGAGTTGTTGGCAAAATGTGTAGAACACGATGTGTACTGGCTGGGCAACCTTATCAACATGGGCTTTTCCAGCAACTGGAGAGAGCGTGTCATAAGTCCTTTCTTCAGACTGTTCGCAAGCATAGCCAAGTATAGGATGATGCAAGCGGGCATCAACGTGAAGACGTGAGCGGTCAAACGGTAGCGCGCCCGGGGTCTATGGGCAGACTTAAATACCGCCACAAAACTCAAAGCATGTGAGTCCCCAGAGAGCCGCCGTAGCTCAGCCAGGTAGAGCGGCTGGCTGTTAACCAGTCGGTCATAGGTTCAAGTCCTATCGGCGGCGCCACACATAAACCTGCGACAAGAACCTCAGAAGCCTGCCAGAATCTCCCCTTCTGCAGGAATGTACGCATCGCTTTTCATTTTCTCATCGCCCTTAATGTGCGAAAGTCGACTCCACCTCTTCATTTGTAGGGTCAGTTGCAATGTCGTGTTGTATGTTGTGTCGTCGCCCCCCCCCTTTTTGTTTGTAATGTCAGATGTAATGTGTATTGGTAACAAACCATGGAGAAAATCAGGCTGGACTACTGTTCAGAGTGGACTCAGCCCGTTTATTTGTAATGTCAGATGTAATTTTCAATGTACTAGTCAGGGATTGTAGGCAGGGTTGACTTTCTACTGTTCAGTTGTAACGCCAGATGTAATGTGAATTGTAATGTTTCTTCGTTAACCTCCTCCCCCATCAGTGACGTCAGAGCGCGCGTATCAAAGCCCCGTTACGTTGGCAGTTTGTTCTCCTCTTTAGCGAAACCAAAAACGTGAAAGGAATGAACGCAAAAGCCCACAGACTCACGTTGAAAAGCCTCCTCGCAACGATCTCTTGTGGAACTCACTTGCGAAACGCGCGCGGGAGTAGGCGTAAGAATGAGAGAGAGAAAGATAGAACTTTACCTGTGCGCGCTACGCGTGTGTCGATTTTCGATATATTCTGATTTTAGCAGTTGCCCATATATGTTTTGAGGCGACTCTGAACTGTTGTAAGTGATGCGTTGGAATGAGCCAGAAACTGTCCAGCAGGAAGTTCTTGGAATTGTTTGATGCATTATGGGAAGAAGGACCAAGAACTGAATACAGGAACCCTGACAATTGGGCTGCTCGTTAGCTCGGGAAGGCAGGAGGTTCCACGATGAAACAGAGGCAGTATACTGAGTGGATGGAAAGGCTAGCTGGACCCGGAACCTCGTGCATTGGGAATGTCAGCACGATTGAAGAATTTGCAGAATTGCTGCACATCTTTCACCCCAGCCTCGCAGATGAATGGAATGCCCTGAACCATTGGGAGAAACTCAGACTGATAGAGTTCATCGTGCAGGGCAGTGCCAAAATAAGCGCGCGCTCTCGTAACGGTTGCCACACTTAGGACACACGTATGCCTTTCTGTTGGCTCCGTCTCCGTTCTGATGTAGCCCTTTTCTATTCCAATGTGCATGCGTTCTGCCAAGGGATTCTGCCATTAGTTCAATGCGTTTTTGTTCGTCTATCTTCAACTGTTCTAGTTTTTTCTCAGCGCGCGCGCTAAACCAGGCAGATCCAGAAGCGTACGGTACTTCGCAGACTAATTTAGGACGCATTCGCGCCTCTCAGAACGCATCCAGTTTCTTTTGTTTCTGAACTTCCTTTCTCATAAGGTCTTGAAGTGCTTCGCTTATTCCGCCGGGGTATTTGGGCCAAACGACTGTTCGCATAAACTCTCTGAGAAGGCTGTCTGGAACGTTGCAAATCGTAAGGTTTCCAAAGAAGTCGTCTTTGAACTTGCCATCTTCAACGATGTAGTTAGTGAGAGGTTTGTTCTTCACGTTTTCATCTTCCTCTGTCTTGTTGGTGTGGGCGTCATCGTGGTTACCCTCACTATGCTGTCCTCACCGGTTCTTAGCGCTTGATTTCACCGACCCGTTAGGGCTCTCGCTTGAAGGAGAGCTTTCAAGAGTCTCAGGGTAACCGTGAGCGCGCGCTTGTAAAAGTGAGTTCTCAAGCCCATGAGAAAGACGCTTCTGTTGAAGGTTAAAAAGAGTCTGTCAATACGTTATTCTTCAAAGGGTGGAGAGAGTAAGGTTAAAGTCATCTTCACTTTCTCCCTTCTTTTTCCATGTTCCCGTTAGCGTGCGCTAGTGATCGATAAAGGAAAACGGGCAAGTGCGCAGCTAGAGGAATGTTCCAGAAACGTTTATTCTTTGAATGATGTCGTACATGGTAGAGCGCGGGCTAAGTATAATGAAACCCCCAAAGCAAGAGCAGCCCAGAACCTAATTGAAGCTTTTCGAGAGAGATTGCCAGAAGCGTGCGCAAAATACGGTTTTGAAATACATATTTGCAATAACTATTCCAAGTTCAGGTTGTCCGAGGGTTCAATATGAACAGGAACATGTTGCAAAGATGCGACGAAAACTTGTGTTGGCGCGGCAATATGCAGATATGAACCATAGTTTCTGATTCATAAACGGTTTATACTCCTTGTTCCAACTGGTGGAAGGTACATATGCGAAGGGTAGAATCATGAGACGTTCCAAACTCGAGATGTATGTAGACATTCTCCAAGTGCTATCCCGCCGTGGACCATTAAAACTGACGCATATAATGTATAAAGCGAACGTCAACTGCAAAGTCCTGAAAGAATACTTGGACTTTCTGACTAAGCAAAACCTGATTGAGGAAAGAACCGTTGGAAAAAGCAGAACAGTGTTCGCCATAACTCCAAGAGGCATAACCGTGCTCAAGTACTTCAGAGAACTGAAACAAGTGCTTCCGATAGTTGAGGAAGCAAGAAACGGCATGCCTATGCCTATCCCTCTTTGACTTCATAGCATGCGCGACCCATTGTCCAGATGTAATGTGAGAATTGTGAGGTGACGGGATAGTTTTGGTCTCAAGAGTGGCGCGCGCTTATCCTTTTTTCATTTTTTCCAATTGTTCATCGAGGCGATCATGTGATTCGTTGAGTCCTTCTTCCATCCCGCCTTGGAGCATTCCGTCTCGGTCAGCGATTGACTGGAAAACAACTTGAATAGTTAGCTTGGTTCTTCCATCGGGCAATTCCTCAAGTCTTAGCGTCTCCAGGCTTACGTGTCCTTTTTCAGGTAACCCTTCAAATTCAAAGGTGTCAATTAGTCGCTCAGGTGCGAGAACTTCATGATTCACGCCGTGAAATGCATACTCGTTGCCGTCTTTATCTTTGGAAACATACCGCTACATGCCGCCGCTTCTCGGTTCAAATTTCATAAGAGTCGTTGTGAATCTTCGTGGTCCAATCCACTGGGTGTAAAGCTTCGGGTCTGTGTGTGCTTTAAAAACTAGCTCTCGAGGTGCGTCAAACTCCCTTGTAATGAATAGCTCTTGTTTGCCGGGTTCTGCTCTAACTTTTGTTTTATTCATATTTTCTAACCCTCTTTCATAATTTTCTTTTTTCTACTTCAAAAACTTATCTCACACATTGAAGCGAGTATTCCAACGCCCAGTCATTTTTTGGACCTGCGCTTCGATTTTTGACTTAGCGTCTGGATTAATAGTTTATGCGCTGTTACGCCCATAGACCCCAAAAGAAGAATAAAAACCACTTAAAACCAATTTAGGAACAACCACGCGCGCTAAGACAGAATTTGGAACAAAAAGGGTCGTGAAAGAAGAATTTTTTGTTTGTCCATCAAGTTTTCTTATTGAGCGCGCTGCCTTGTCCCTTTATTATGTGTTGAAGTAGGTCGGTGAGACGGCTTTGTCTGGTCTTCCCGTGTTTTGGGCTGCTTCTCTGTTCAGAACTAGGCACAGTATGCTGAAGAGGGCATA
>Ga0187866_1002011_pt1 | contig 17623 bp, 16 predicted proteins | sample June2016WEW_11_1_3_FD_133013 | JGI IMG/M metagenome (GOLD analysis project Ga0187866, IMG submission 133013) | Peatland microbial communities from SPRUCE experiment site at the Marcell Experimental Forest, Minnesota, USA - June2016WEW_11_150 | ecosystem: Environmental > Terrestrial > Soil >...
AATGTAACCCAACAAAATCCCATATTCTTATGGACAGATCATCAGTTTATAATTTTCTTTTAAAAGCCGAAATACCTGTAATATCATTGCCCAAGATTAACGTATGGATGTCGTCCGTTCCCTGATATGTGTAAACTGCTTCAATATTCGCCATATGTCTAATTGGTGAGTTTTCCAACGATACTCCATTTGCTCCTAATAACTCACGGGCAGTACTAGCACACATTCTCGCAACAGCAATATTGTTTTTCTTCGCCATTGAAATTTGGGCATAAGTTGCTTGACCTTGATCCATTAACCTACCCAAACGATAGGCTAATAGTTGTCCTTTTGTTATTTCCATTAGCATGGTCACCAGTTTTTCTTGTACTAATTGATATGACGCTATCGGAGCCCCAAACTGCTCTCTTTCTTTGGCGTAATTTAGAGCTGTTTCGTAGCAATCCATTGCCGCCCCCATAGAACCCCAGGCTATCGCAAATCTTGCCTGGTCCAGACAACTTAATACAGGTTTAATTCCAATAGCCTCTGGCAGTACATTCTCCGCCGGTACTTGGCAATCAGAAAGACTTAATTCACTTACATCACCGGCCCGCATGGAACCCTTGTAACGTTCAAAGCTTTGAACAAAGCCTTTCGTGCCGTGCTCAACGATAAAACCTCTAATTCCCTCATCAGTCTGTGCCCAGACAATCGCAAAGTCGGCATCCGTTGCTTCGCTAATCCATTGCTTGGTACCGTTGATAATCCACTGGTTGCCAACTTTTTTGGCCATCGTGCTCATTGAAGCTACATCTGAGCCATGGTCAGGCTCAGTAAGTCCAAAACAACCTATCTTTTCCCCATTAGCTAACAGCGGCAGTAATTTTCGTTTTTGTTCTTCAGACCCATACTGCCATATGGGATACATAACAAGACCTGTTTCCTCTCTAATAAAACCTCCGACAGCGCTATCAATCCTTTCACATTCTCGAGATATTATTCCAAAGGACATATAATTCGTGCCGGCGCCGCCATATTCCTGCGGAATAATAGAGCCAATGAAACCCAGTTCACCCATTTTTGGACCAAGTTTACGCCATTCTAATGGCCTCTCAAAATGAAACGCTTCAGTTACGAGCGGTTTAAGCTGCTCTACAAATTCCCTGACAGTATTTCTAATTATTTTCTCTTCGTCAGAAAATAGCTCGTCTATGTTGTAATAATCGACCCCTATAAATTTCACGCGCTTTCCTCCTCTGCAATACAGGATCATTGGTTTTAATTAAATCGGTTGTTATCTAAACAGGTCTTGTCAGGAAGACACTGCTTGGATCAATATTTTCCCTTAATATTTTTATTTCCTCTTCTTTAGGTTTGGCTTCCTTCTTTGCTCGCGATATGTCAAGCTGAAAACCGGTATTCTCAGCTACATTTTCAGGGGTAAACCCTGGATAAAATGATGCCAAATAGGCTCTTTTGGTTATATCATTAAATCGCATAATTCCCATCGTGGTGACAATAGCTACAGGCCCTCCGCGGGAAAGACCAGCCTTCTCCCTGCCACATGGACCGTCAATCCAACCCGGACTGGTAATATAATCAACCCTTTCTGGGAAGCGCCTTTTTTCATGGCGGGCGATAATAACTATTCTTTTCGCAAAACAAGCCATATCGCAGGAGCCACCGCTTCCCGGTAGTCTGATGGAAGGGCGAAGATAATTGCCGATAGATGTAGAATTTATATTACCGTAAACATCCACTTGTGCGCCACCTAGAAAGCCCACATCGACATGGCCGGATTGAAGTGCAGAAAAAACATCTATCAATCCACCTACACTTGATGCCATATGAGTTGTCCTGGGGTCAGAAACACCGATCGGCAAATGCCTCAATTTGGGATCTACAGAACCGGCTTCAAAAATAAGAACGCAGTTAGGTGCGTGAGTCTGCTGGGCCAACATCCCTGCGAGCATAGGAAGACCGGTCCCAACAAACACTACTTCATTATCCCGGATTTCCCTGGCTGCTGAAATAATCATTAGTTCAGTCGATGTGTAATTCTCTTTCACTTTATTATCTGCCTTTTAAGTCGGCTCGATAGCCTAGAGTCGGATCGGCCTTGATTTCCAATAATTTCTTATCTCCGATTTTTGACAAGTATTCTTGGTGCTCCTTAACTGAATAAATGAATTCATTCAAATACTCTTCAAATCCTTGATCGGTTCCAGCTTTTTCATGATAGATACTAAATTGAACAGGGTCATAATCATAATAATTGCTGCATGCACAGGGATGAGCGCCAAATGGTACATGTACGATGTGGTCGACCCGGTAGAATGGAATTTGGTTTCTTTCCGGCTCATTTCTTAACTTTTCAGGTTCAACTACCTCTTCACAGGTGACAATTAACTTCTTGGCACAAAGAGCTTGCTGAATATCGCCAAAGCTCTGACCATATATCCTTACCGTCCCTTCCGTAGATACCTGCTGGACGTGAATAACACTTACGTCGACGTTGATCGCCGGAACCAGGATTACTTTTTGCTCGGTGAACGGGCACTGGATAATATGCATCTTTTCCCTGGCTATCTTAGGGTCGTTTTTCCTCAAGAATTCACTAAAACCGGCGAGGTTTAAAATATCACTCCCGAATTGACTTTTCACCGGGAAAAAGGGCAGTCCCATAGCCCCCGCCATAAACCGACAAATCATGCCGAAATTGCTATAGTCTTCCCACTCAATCTTCTTTTCCTGAATTGCCCGCCGGAACATAGGGCCGATATTACCAAAAGCTCCGTCGCTCTCGTAAGCTACTTCAACCCGTTTCACACATCCCGCTCCAATCAACATATCCCAGGCTATTCCAGGCGAATGCCCGTATAAATGAAGGTCCTTCTTTTTCTGACGAATCAACTCATATATGAAGGCCATTGGAGAGCGCACGATAGTGAACCCGCCGATGGCGATATGTGCGCCATCCGGGATTATCTCTACAGCTTGTTTCAACGAGATGAACTTGCTGATTGTCACCTTTTTTACCTTATTCCGCCGGATATCGATAGGAGTACAAATGAGTCAATCATGTTGTTTAGAATAGTCAGAATGTTTTTATTACGTTTACTTCTTTAAAAACATCCTCCATTACCTTGAATCCTGTCTCAAGCTCACGTTACTTTATCGTAAAAGGAGAAATAAGAAAGAATTGTGCCACGCCCGGCATCACAACAATATTAACCCGCATTCACGACATTTCCCTCTTATTTCATCGGTGGGGTCGGGAGTTGGCTCTTTGGTCGCCCGGTAATTTTCTCTTCTCACCTGTTTTTCCCCATTTTCAAGGTTAGCACTTTCTCAAGTATTGTGTTTCTTAATATTGAAACAAAGTATTATTACGACTCGTTTTCATATACAACTTTGCCGCCAACAATAGTCATTTCAACCTTAATATTTCCTATCTTATCTTTTGGCACGCGATAGGGGTCATCGGAAAGTACGACAAAGTCTGCTAGTTTTCCCGGTTCGATATTTCCCTTTTTATCTTCTTCAAATCCAATTATTGCCCCATTGATGGTGAATATTTCGATGGCTTCATGGACATCGATACGTTGCTCTTTAAGCGGATGGTTAGCCAAGACATGTATCCCCCCCAGCGGATTTACCCTGGTGACGGGCGTGTCCGACCCACCGGAAATTAGGATACCCTCGTTCAAAATTGAGCGATACACATTGGTCCTTTTAACCCTCTCATCTCCTATCCACAACCGGTAATAATCCAGGTTGGGGCCTTCAGCGCATGGAATAAACATGGGCTGCATAGCCACGATAACACCCAGCCTGGCCACCCGCTTGAGTTGCTTCATAGTAACCGTTTCAAAGTGTTCGATGCGGTGACGGTGATCCTTGCGAGGATATTTCTCCAGGACTTTTTCATAAGCCCAGAGAACTTGGTCAATAGATCTGTCTGATTCGGCATGAATGGAAATCTGGCAGCCTGCTCTATGTACTTTCTCGACAAAATCATAAAGTTCTTCATCGGTATGATACAGCATGCCCAGCGTCGTGGGGTCATCGGTATAAGGTTCATACATTGCCGCGGTGCGGCCTTCATGGGAACCGTCGACTAAATTGCATATACAGATATGGTCGCCAAGAAATTTACTGTTGATTACATCGTCTAGTGATGCCGCACCAAATCCAGGAAATACCATCGGACGGATACGCACGGGTATTTTTTTGACATTTTTCAGGATGAACTCCGCGTTCTCCAAACCTTCCTTGGCAAAGAGGGTAGTGATTCCAACGGAAGCCGCCTCTTTGGTTACCAGCATCAAAGCTTCCATGGCCTCATTTTTGTCTGAGTAATTGTCTCCCCCGCTTAAGGGGCGGGCGGAAGCCGGGTCTTTTATCAGCCCGGTAATTTCTCCCTCTGAATCTAACTCCACACCTTCCATCCCTGCCTTAAAATGAAGCAGTTCGATGGCAATTGTGTTGATCTGTGAATTATGACCGTCATAGTGCTGTATCCAGATTGGATGTTTGGTAGAAATGCTATCGAGTTCTTTTCTGGTTGGATATCTTTTTTCGGCTACGTTCAGGCGGCTATACTCCGGGCAGAATATTAGTTTTCCTGACGGGGTTTTCTTTACTTTTTCGCTTATCTTTTCCAGGGCTTCTTTTACCGTTTTGACCGAAGACATATCTACACCAAGCCGGTTTTTCCCCGTGCCCATCGGGTGAGCGTGGCTATCGATAAAACCCGGCAGGACGGTTTTTCTTTTCAAATCAAGTACCTTGGTGGTTTTTCCGGCATCTGCTTCGACCTCTTTTACCGTTCCTACAGATACGATTTTCTCATCTTTAATGCCTATAGCGTCCGCCCTGGGTTTTTGATTGACTACCGTGATAATGTTGCCTTTAATCATGAGATCAAGATTCTTAGCCATTTAACTCCCCTTTCATTTACGAGCTATCTTTAGTAGCTTTCGTCCGATCCATGGAAAAGAAAACCACTGCCTTTTAAGGGACTCCTATCTGTAAACCAGAAAGAGCTGTTTTCCACGTTGCCCACTTGAAATCAGGGTTACTCATATATAAAATATGCATGCGCTTCACCAAATAAACAATACTTAAAATGAGTTATCAAAGCTGAGATTGTGTATTAGTTAAACTATTGATTGTATATTTTTCACAGGACGAATAATCATGTATAACCTAAACAGAAATGATCTGGAAGATATTTTAAAGCTTGTGAATTTCTGCATGACTCATATTAAAAAAGGTACCCTGGATTCTAAACACCTTTTATCAGAGATGCTAGAGGTGTTTCGGTCGTATGATGCAGAATTCTTTCCTCCCAACCAGAGTTTAAATGGTGTGGATATGTCGAACTCGTTCTGTATCAAAGAAGAAAAAACAGATCTATTGAAATATGTTAATTACTACTGGCGTTATGACCCTCTTTACTCGGCTCAATTTAGCTTGAAACCGGTCAATCGTGTCTTTAAGACGGATGACGTAATTCCATATCCGCAACTAAAAAAGCTTGATTATTACCAGGACTATCTCAAGCATATCAATTGGTTTGGCGAATTAGTCATTCGCCTTTGCACCGATGATGGATTCTGGGGAACGATGTCTCTCACCCGTTCCCCCAAACAACCTTACTTTAATCGCAGTGACGTCCAGAAAGCCGAATTGTTGTTGCCTTATCTAATTAATACCTATGAAGCTACTGTTTTTTTCTCCAAAATCAATGAGGAACGAAAGGTATTTGAACAATGGTTAGAATCAAGGCCGGAAGGGGTCATTCTTTTGGATGCGGAAATGCGCCCTATATGTTATAACAAAAAAGCCAAGCAGATGTGCGGACCATTATCTAATGAAAAACCTAAATCATTACAAAAAAATCCGGATGATGAAATCAAACTTCCAAAGATGATAGTGGAAGATTGTAAGAGCCTGGTTGGTTCTCATAATACAAAGCAATACTTTTCCCACAGTAGGATCATAAATACTAAAAGCAGAGACAGGTTTTATATAAAATATACGTTAGTCAACCAACCGGGTAAAGATATTATCCTTCCTTATTGTATCGTCCATATTAATGGATTATCGAAAAGAGATGATGAAACAGGTGTAGTTTTGCCGAAGGATTATGGTCTGAGCAAGCGGGAAGAAGCAATAGCTCAGTATACAAGCTCGGGACTCACAAATAAAGAGATCGGTGAAAAGCTTGGTATCAGCACATTTACGGTTCAAACCCATCTCCGAAATATCTTCGAGAAAACGGGCATCAACACACGTTCTCAACTGGCTAATCTGGTAAAATAACTGCGGCGTGTGGATATCTGAGCCAATAATAGAAATTATGATTACACAATAACTATAAATCAATTAGTCACTTTCAAAGCCCCGCCATAACTATTTCAATTATTATTTCGGTTCTTTTCCTGTATCTGTCGTCCAATTTAAGTATTGATATCTTGATTTCCTGGCATTGTAATTAGTAGGTGTATTATGAATGCTTGATATTGTAAGGAGGAAATTATCACGAGTACTCACAATATTTATAGCTCGGCTATTGAGCAATCAGAAAAATATTTAGAATTTATAGCAAAAGACGAACTTACCGATAAGGAAAAAGACTGGGTAGTCAGCGAATCGGTAAAGGGATTCAGGGAAAATGTTAATCCGGGTTTCTTGGAATACCGGAAATCTGTTTCTTCTGATTATACGGCTGTGGAATGGATGGATTCCGGGGCAAATTTTACTGATATATATGGAAGAGTTTTTATCGACTGCCTGGGCGGATACGGTATTTTTAATGTTGGCCACCGCCACCCCAAGGTTGTGGAGGCGGTAAAAAATCAGTTAAAGCACCAGGCACTGCATGGTCAGGAGCTTTTAGATCCGCTTCGGGCGATGCTAGCCCAATTATTAGCTGCGATAACCCCGGGGGATCTGCAATACTGTTTTTTCACTAACAGCGGAACGGAGTCAGTGGAAGGAGCGTTGAAGCTGGCACGGCTGCACACGAAACGCACCGGAATTATTGCAACTGTCGGGGCATTCCATGGGAAATCACTGGGTTCGTTAAGCGCCACCTCAAAATCGATTTTCCGAGAACCTTTCATGCCTCTTGTTCCCGGCTTCCACCATGTCCCTTACGGCGACGCAAAAGTATTGGAAGCGGTAATAGCAAGCGCTAAATTTACAGGTGAAGATGTCGCCGCCGTAATACTGGAGCCGATCCAGGGGGAAGGCGGGGTAATAATTCCTCCGGATGGGTATTTCAAGCAGGTTAGAGAAATTTGCGACCGATACGATGTTCTGCTTATCGTTGATGAGGTCCAAACAGGATTGGGCCGGACAGGTAAATTATTCGGCATAGAGCATTATGGGGTAAAACCGGATATCATGTGTCTGGCTAAACCGCTCGGGGGTGGGGTTATGCCCATTGGGGCTTTCATATCTACCAAGGAAATCTGGCAAGAAATGATACCGAATCCATTTCTCCATTCAACTACTTTTGGTGGCAATCCGCTTGCCTGCTCGGCGGCTATCGCGGCTATCAACGTGACGCTGGAAGAAAAGCTACCCGAACAAGCTGCCGAAAAGGGTAATTACTTTATACCAAAATTGCTTGATCTAATGAGTCAATATCCTGATATTTGCCAGGAAGGACGTGGACGCGGCTTGATGATTGGTATGGAGTTCACATCCAATGAAGCAGGGTATGAAGTAGCCAAAGGGCTATTTGAAAATGGTGTTCTAGTTGCAGGTACGCTCATAAACGCTAAAACCATACGTATCGAACCCCCATTGATAATCACCAAAACTGAGCTTGATAGGGTATTGGAAGTACTGAAGATAGTTTTTACAAATGTTTCTAGGAAGTTTAACTCAAAACGAATCATTCAAAGAGAATAGGGGCACATTGAAGAAACTCCAATCGTCATGGGTCTTTGAATTTTCATTATGGATTTAACGGATACAATAATACCCAATAGACTGCCAAGCGAGCGGGTAGCGGTGGTGTCTATATTGACCTTAAAAAGAAACAGTCCGGCGTTTTTTATCCGAATTATGGATAATTAAGGAGAATAATGATGGAAAGAGATCTCGAACAAATAATCAAAGGTAATATCATCACGGTAGCTAATCAAAAGCCACGTGCTGAGGCAATCGGTATTGAGGGGGAGAAAATCGTTTCCGTTGGGGCGATAAAGGAAGTTGAGGCAAGTGCCGGCAAAGCTACAAAAGTGCTTGATTTAAAAGGAAAAACGATTCTACCTGGGTTCTTTGATACTCATGCACACCCCATAGCTACCGGTAGAAACCGGCTGGGTGTAGATTTATCCTATGTTACAACGATTGCCGAAACTTTGGAAAAGATAAAAGAAAGAGCCAAGAATATTCCCGAAGGAAAATGGGTTTTTTGTCCGGCATACAATAGGCTTCACGTGAAAGAAAAAAGGGTTCCTACCTTAAAAGAACTTGATGGCATTTCTACAAAACATCCTATTTCTATACAGCATGTTGACGGGCATTTCTCCATGTCGAATAGTACTGCGCTTAAACTCCTTCACATGGACGCAGGCAGGAAAGGCGTTGTTCTTGATTCTGATGGAAAACCAACAGGAATAATCGAGGACCCGGCTTCCGGTCAAACCCTGGAAATCATCGGAGCTTTAACTAATGATGCTGAGCGAATGGAAGCCTTGATGATTATCACCAGAGAAGCAGCCTCGGTCGGTATCACCACCCTTTACGCTAAGGAACCCCTTGAAGTTATAGAGTTCATACTGAAGAATATTAAGAAAATTCCTGTACGTATCCACCCCATGGTAATGGGTGCTACCAAAGGGATATTGGCATTTGAAAATGTGATAAAGGCTGATTTCTTGGGCGATCATGTCTGTGTGGCTACGGCCGCCGACGGATCTATCGAAGCTCACACCGCGGCCTTATTCGAACCTTATGCCGATGCTCCAGAGACGCTGGGCATGCTGGTGTTCAGCGATGAAGAGCTATATGACTTTGTCGAAAAAGCTCATAAAGCCGGTTTCCAGATATCAATTCATGCTGAATCAGAAAGGTGCATCGAGCAAGTTCTTTGGGCCTATGAGAAAGTCCTGGAGAAATATCCCCGTAAAGACCACCGCCACCGCATTGAGCATTTCGAGATTCCCTCGATGAGACAGATTAAACGCGCGGCCCGGTTAGGAATCATTGTAGCTATGCAGCCAATTTTTATCCCGATTTGTGAAGGTCCAAATCTAAGCTATTACCGCGCGTTATTAGGTGATGAAAGGACAAAAAAGGCGAATGCTTTCCGCTCAATTATCGATCAAGGAATCATTATCTCAGGCGGCTCGGATACTCCGGTTACCCGGATGAACCCCCTGGAGGGCATCCATGCTTGCGTCAATCACCCCGTAAAAGAGCAGCGGACGGATGTTTATGAGGCTATTGAAATGTTCACCATCAATGGGGCTAAAACAGGTTTTGAAGAAGATACTAAAGGCAGTATTGAACCGGGGAAAATGGCTGATTTTGTGGTGCTTTCCGACGACCCTTATCGCGTGCCCCACGAGAATATAAAAAATATTAAAGTTGAGATGACTATCGTAGGTGGAAAAGTCGTCTATAAAAACGGAGCGTAACTACATCCTGATGTAAAATTAAGCTCAAGCCGACTCCGCTTGATATTTGATCGATAAAAGTATATTTTTAAATTTAGTATATTGATAAAGAGAGGAGAACGGAATTGAATAGCAAAACGGAAAATATTTTTGAAGTATTAAGCCCTTGGGCAGATGCCGATCCGGTGCCATACAGAGGTATTGGTACCAGGATAACCGATCCTGCAGGGAAGAAAATCGGCTTATTCTGCAACACAAAACGCGTCGCCAATCCAACTTTGAAAGCGGTAGAAAGCCGCCTTAAGCAAAGATATCCTTCGGCAACCTTCAGCTGGTTTTTCAATACAGCGCCTAATGAGGCCATAGTAGCACAACCAAGGAAAGGTGAATTTGAAGACTGGCTTAAGGGGGTCGACGCCGTAATCGCTGCCTACGGAGACTGAGGGTCCTGCACCAAGTACCTTGTGTACGATGCAGTTTCCATCGAGGACCGGCAGAAGCCCGTGGTAATGCTGGCAAATTACGGATTCACTAATGACGCCGAGTCCGCCGCCCGCAGCAAAGGTATGCCAGGGGTAAGGGTTGTGTCCACCAAAGTCCCGTGCGAAGGCACGGTGATTGCGGATATCGAAGCCGGGATTGAGGAAGCCTGGAATGATATCATCATCGCTCTAACTAAACCGGCCACTGCTGAAGAAACAAGTCCTAAAGTTGAAAAGACACAAAGACCGGACCGCGTTATCTTCAAAGGCAGTCTGGCAGAAGTCAACCAATTTTTTTATCGGCGCGGCTGGACCGATGGCCTTCCTATCATCCCTCCCACGGAAGAAGCGGTGACAGAAATGCTTGCCGGGACGGATTTACCCAGGGAACATTTACTGGGCAAGTTACAGTCACGTTTGGGCAAAGCAACTATCGAGAAAATAGCCATAAACGCGGTGATGGCCGGCGCTTTGCCAACCTACTTGCCGGTGCTTATTGCCGGCACAATCAATCTAGTTGAATCGGAGCAGGGCTTCATGGGTTATACCACATTCGGGTTCAGTACGGGCTCGTGGGCTCCTTTCTGGGTCATCAACGGTCCGATACGTAACCAGTTGAACATCAACAACAGTTCCGGCGCTTTTAGCCCGGGTAATATTGCCAATGCCGCCATCGGGCGGGCGATGGGTTTGATTATCAAGAACATCGGCGGCGTGCGCAAGGGTATTGAAGATATGGGCGTCATGGGTAATCCCATGAAATATACCATGGTGATTGCCGAAAACGAAGAAGAAAGCCCGTGGGAACCGTTGCATGTAGAACATGGCTATAGAAAAGAAGACAGTACTATCAGCCTTTCTTTCCCTCAGACATTTTTACAGCACTATCCATCCGGGAGTGATGCTGAGAGCATATTACAATCGGTTATCGACAATATTACACGCGGCATGCGTTATACAATCGTGTTTAATCCACAGACTGCCAGAAACTTAGCCCGAGAAGGTTATACCAAGGAAAAAATAAAAAAATATATCGCTGAAAACAAGCTCATGACGGCAACACAAACTAAAATACAGTCAAACATAATCGTTGTACCCGGTGCTGATATACAGCAGTCATCATCGGAAACTTCCAAAACTATGCCCCTGATAAAAGACTACCGTTTTATACGGGTCATTGTCGGTGGCGGCCCCGGTGCATTTGTCGCTCATCTTATCGGCGGCGGGCCGACACCGGGTAAAAAAGAAATCCAGAAAATTGAATTGCCTAAAAACTGGGAAAAGCTGGTGGCTAAATACAAAAACGTTGTGCCGATTTACGCTAAATATTGATAAATGAATCGTTGATATTAAATAATCGCTGACATGCTTAAGACCTGGAAATCTTCAACTCCACTGGCGATAGTTGCTCTTATTGGCATAACCGTTATATGGGGCTGGTCTTTTACTATCATAAAACGAGCCATTACCAAAATACCTGTAATGGACTTTTTATCGCTGCAGTTTGCAGTTGCTGTTTTAGCCATGGTCATTCTTCGACCGACCTGCTTTAAAAATATCAGTCTTCGGGATATCAGGCGGGGCATAATTCTCGGAGCGTTACTTGGTCTGGCGTATATTATGCAGACATTCGGTCTGCGTACCACGCCGGCTGCGGTTTCAGGATTTATCACCGGTATGTCCGTTGTTTTTACACCTGTCATCGCCTGGCTAATCCTGCATGACGGGATATATCTGAAAACATGGCTATCTGTTGCTCTGGCTACCATTGGTCTGGCACTCCTCAGCCTGCATGGATGGTCTTTCGGTAGGGGTGAACTGCTGACATTGGGATGTGCCATACTTTTCGCATTGTATATTGTCGGTTTGGGTAAGTGGTCGGCAGAACACGATTCTTATAAACTTGCAGTTGTTCAGCTTGGGACCGCCGCCGTTATCTGTCTGATAGCCGCAGCGCCGGAAGGTATCGTGATGCCGCCGGATACCAGCGTCTGGATTGCAGTCGGCATTATAGCAATCCTGGCTACAGCCCTAGCATATCTCGTGCAGACCTGGGCACAATCACTTATATCTCCTACACACACAGCTGTGATTATGACCATGGAGCCTGTCTTCGCCGGGGTGTTTGCCGTAGCGCTCGGCCACGAACGACTCACTGTCCGCCTTATAGCAGGCGCTATCTGTGTGCTGGCAGCAATGTTTATTATTCGGATAAAAAGCAACGTTCGAAAAAGTCGGAAATGGTGATTTTTATCCGAGCGGTACAAATAAGAACGCGGCTAGCTTCCGGTATAATACCGGGCGCTCAGGAATGAGGCCTTCATGCATTTCACCGAATTGACATCTCGCTGCCCATTAGATTGAGCTATTAAAAACAGATGATAATATATTGGAGCTATTTTTTTCTTGGAGGCTTTCCAAAGAGGCATCGGTGAGGCCTACTAATAAAAAACGCCTAAAAGCCTGAATAACTAAATAAAGCGAAAATAAATAACATGACCTGTCTGAAGAAACGGGCAGGTCATGACGGCCGGTATATTTTGTTAAGACTATGGTTTTATTTTCGGGGCTTTCCTGATATTTTTCCAGGAAATTTGTTCGGGTCTATTATTTTAGGTGCCCCACCAACCCCCGGGCCGCTAAAGGAAATTTTTTCCCCGTCGATAGTGGTCAGGGAAAATTCCGGCGTAAGTAACAACATCACAAACAGTAGCGGTTTATTTACCTTGCGGAACTCGAGCGGGCAATGCCAGGTACCTTTCGGGATATATACGATGGTGGGTTCCGTAATCGTGTATAATTCCTGCTCTTTACCGAAATGGAAATCAATTTCGGCATTAAAATTGCTGAAGGAGTCCGGTACATTACCGGCCAGAAAGCACAGGTATTCATCGCCGGCATGGACATGCGTTACCCTGTCGATAAAGTAGGGCTTGTAAATCACATTCCAACCGAAATTTGCGCATGCCCCTGGTATCTGGCGGGCGCCCCTGAAACCGAAAGTAGGGCCGGGTATTATATCGGGAGGCAATATCGAATCTTCTTTAATATCGGTGGTAAAATAACCAGCATATTTGCCTTTATACAATTTTCTTACTCCTTTAGCCTGGACTTATTTTCCCGGTAATTTCGCCTGCCACGTTTTATCCGCATCTTTAAATTTTCTATTATATTGCATCGTATTTACAAAGTCATAAAAGATAATCGGTCTGGTCACTTTTTTATATATGAGTGGGCAATGGAATAAACCGGCCGGGAGATACACAGTAGTATACTTTGTAAAAGTATGCACTTCTTTATTTATTCCATCTTCACTCATAGTAAATTCTATTTCTCCCCCGAGGTCTAACATGTTGGTTGGGTCACCCCCGAGGAATACCAGGTACTGGTCGAAATCATGTTTATGGGTCTCTAGTTCATCGACGTAAGGTTTTTCAATGCATTTCCAGTACATCCAGAAACCTTTATTTCCGTATTCCTCGTCGCTCCTTAAAACCGGAATAGGCGCCGTAACCTCAACATGGTAGGACGGCCGTGTCGTATTGGTCCTGATATATTTTGCCGTTTGAAGTTTCGTCATTGTCTTACCTCCTTGTAAGGTCGATGGTTTCTTCTTGTACCACTGTTTAGCTATAGATATTCGTAAAATCCGCTGCCGGTTTTACGGCCCAGATGACCGGCGGCCACCAGCTTTTTAAGCGTTTCCGGCGCGGCATACTGGCTGTCGCCCAACTTATCGTAAATACTATCGGCAATGGTAAGCAGGGTATCCAGGCCGATGAGGTCCGCTAGAGCGAGCGGCCCGATGGGGTGGTTTAAGCCCAGCATCATGGCGGTATCGATGTCCTCTTTAGCGGCAACGCCGGATTCCACAAGGCGTATAGCATTTAGAATCTGGGGCGCCATGAGGCGGTTGACGATAAAGCCCGGCGAGTCCTGAACGATAACGGCGGTTTTGCCGAGTGTTTTAGCGAACCCTTTGCCCGCTTGCATCGTTGCCTGGCTGGTAGTCGGGGCAGTGACGATTTCCATAAGTTTTAACGAGGGCACCGGATTAAAGAAATGAAGCCCGAGCACTTTATCCGGTCGTCCGGTAGCCGACGCTATGTCGGCTACAGAAAGACTGGAAGTGTTGGTAGCCAGCAGAGCATGAGCCGGGCAGATTCTATCCAGTTGCGTGAACAGGCGTTTCTTCAAATCCAATACTTCGCTGACCGCCTCGATAACCAGGTCGCATTCATGGAAGTCGGCGGCATCAGTGGTCCCGGTAATGCGGGCGAGCACCGCGTCTTTTTCCTGGCTGGTGATGTTCTGTTTTTTAACGCTTCTTTCCAGAGAGGCCGCGATACCGGCCAGCCCTTTTTGCAGCAGTTCCCGGGTGCTTTCGGATACCAGTATGGTATATCCCGCTTGAGCGCATACCTGGGCGATGCCGCCGCCCATCTGCCCGCAGCCGACGATGCCTACTTTTTGGATTTTCATGAGTGACGATTCTTTTTTGAGGACCATGGATGAGTTATTTTTAGCTTTGATAGACGACCTTGCCACCCACGATTGTCATCTCGACCTTGATGTTCCCGATTTTTTCACGAGGCACGCGATACGGGTCATCAGCCAGCACGACGAAATCCGCCAGCTTTCCGGGCTCGATATTGCCCTTGATATCTTCCTCGAACCCTATTTTGGCACCATTTATCGTGAATATTTCGATAGCTTCGTAAACATCGATGCGCTGTTCTTTGAGCGGGTGATTGACCAGAGCATAGATTCCCTTGAGAGGGCTCATCCTGGTGACCGGTGTATCGGACCCTCCGGAAACCAGTATTTCCTCGTTCAGAATCCAGCGGTAAGTATGCGCCCTTTTTACCCTCTCATCCCCTAATAACGACCGGTAATAGTCCAGGTTGGGTCCTTCGCAGACGGTGACAAACATGGGCTGCATGGCCAGGGCGACACCCAGCCTGGCCACTTTTTTAATCTGCCTGGGGGTGACGACCTCGAAATGCTCAATGCGATGGCGGTGGTCCTTCCTGGGGTATTTTCCCAGCACTTTTTCATAGGCCCAGAGTACCTGGTCGATGGCCCGCTCCGATTCTGCATGAATGGAAATCTGGCAGCCGGCTTTATGCACTTTTTCGACGAAGTCGTAAAACTCTTCATCGGTGTGATGTAGCATGCCCAGCGTGGTGGGGTCATCGGCATAAGGCTCGTACAGCGCGGCGGTGCGGCCTTCGACCGAGCCATCGGTTAAATTGCAGACAGTAATATGGTCGCCAAGGAATTTACTGTTGAGTACTTCTTCAAATGACGCGGCACCAAATCCAGGAAATACCATGGGGCGGATACGTACCGGTATTTTATTAACGTTTTTCATGATGAATGCGGCGTTTTCCAGGCTCTCTTTGGCAAAGAGGGTAGTGATGCCGACCGAAGCCGCTTCTTGGTAACGAGCATCAAGGCTTCCATGGCCTCATTTTTATCAGAATAGTTATCCCCGTCGCTCAAGGGTCGGGCGGAGGCGGGGTCCTGGATCAACCCTGTAAGCTCCCCTCCGGCGTCCGTGATGACCCCTTCCATCCCCGCCTTAAGGTGGAGCAGCTCGATGGCCATGCTGTTGATCTGGGAAAAATGCCCATCATAATGTTGTATCCAGATAGGGTGCTTGGTGGAGATGGCATCGAGTTCTTTTTTGCTGGGATACCTTTTTTCAGTCACATGCTGCCGGTTAAATTCGGGGCAAAAGACCAGCTTGCCCGGCGGTGTTTTGGCTACCCTTTGTTTTATCTTTTCCAGCGCTTCCCTGACCGTTTTAACGGAAGACAGGTCCACGCCCAGCCGGTTCTTGCCGGTGCCCATGGGGTGGGCATGGCTATCAATGAAGCCGGGGAGGACGGTTTTACCTTTCAAGTCGAGGACGCGGGTAGCTTTTCCCACCCCTTGCTCGACCTCGCTGCCTGACCCGACGGAGATGATTTTCCCGCCTTTAACGCCGATAGCCTCCGCCCGCGGCTTTTGATTGACTACGGTAATGATGTTGCCTTTAATAATGAGATCAAGATTCGCTGCCATTTTAGCCTCCCTGACTCTGTCTTGGATATCTTTAGCTTAATGCTTTTAAAGTATTAGCCACCCGTCACCGCCGGAAAGACATCGATGATGTCTCCGTCATCGACCCAACTATCTATCATGACCTTCTTCCCGTTGATGGCATAGAAAGCTACCGCCTTCTCCGGAAGATTCACCGCCATTTTAGATAAAACTGTTTTTAGTCTGGCTCTCTTGCCCTCAATCGCTACCTGATAGGTATTGGCATTATCCCTGGCTAACAATCCGTTCAGCCGCAGCGTCACCATCGGCATTTAGCCCCTTACATTTTCAACTGCGCCAGCTTTTCCGGCGTCGGTATCCCTCTGGCATCCCAGCCACGCAGCCCGTAATATTCCTGCAACATGATATCAAACTGGTGGCGCGGCAGCACCCTGCCGGCGGTCACGCCGGTCTTTAAAGTGTCGTTGAAGATGCGCTTCGGCAGGGAGTCGTCGGCGATATTGAAACCCTCTCTGACGTTAAATAACCGCATGATATTCCAGATACGCTCCCCCGCGGTTTCTAGTTCCGCCGCGGTAACATCGCGGTTAAACAGGCAGGACATGATCTGGCTCATGGTATCCAGGCTTAAAGCCCAGAAATCGCACAAAATAAGGGAGAATTTGATGGCATTATAGTTCTGTCCGTTACTGACCAGGCGGGCTTTTCCCTCGATGGTGAACGGGTCGATTTTGCCGAAGGCTTCATCGGCCACCGGCCAGGCGCTCATGTGGCAGCCGCCGCGGCTGGCGGTAGCATAGGCCAGCCCCATGCCCCAGGAACCGCGCGGGTCGTAGCCTGGCAGTTCCAGTCCTTTTACCTGTAAGGCAAAATCCGCGCCGCCGTATTTTTGGGATAATCGTTTAACCCCCAGGCTCAACTCCCGCCCGATGCCTTCCCGGAGTGCCGCCAGCCGGGGAATCTCAAGGAAAGCGTTCACATTCCCGAATTTGACCCCGAAATTTTTAATCCCCTTCTCCGTCATCTCCATGGCGAAACCCAAAACGTTGCCTAAAGAAATCGTGTCCATACCCAGGTCATCACATGCTGCGTTGAACCTGGCGATCGCCTCAAGGCTATCTATCCCGCAGCTGGAACCGGCCAGTGCCAGGGTTTCGTATTCCGGCCCTTCCACGCCGCCGCCTTTAAAGCGTAAATAGTTGCCGCAGCCCAGGGCACAGGCAAAACACGCCTTTTTCTCCGGCTGGAGGTCCTGGACTTTGCCGGAGTTGATGCTGGAGGCGCCTTCGAACGTGCCGTCCTGGTAGTTCCTGGTTGGCAAAATGCCTGAAGCATTGCTCATGTCGACGATCATCGGTGTACCGGTAAGATACACCCATTGATTGGCGCTGGAAAGAGTATCCTCGGCGGTGATCTTTTTCACCAGCTCCAGAAACCGCGGCATGTCCGGAACGGACACATCATGAC
>Ga0187866_1002013_pt1 | contig 17620 bp, 17 predicted proteins | sample June2016WEW_11_1_3_FD_133013 | JGI IMG/M metagenome (GOLD analysis project Ga0187866, IMG submission 133013) | Peatland microbial communities from SPRUCE experiment site at the Marcell Experimental Forest, Minnesota, USA - June2016WEW_11_150 | ecosystem: Environmental > Terrestrial > Soil >...
CTGAAGGATCTGCGGTGAGCGGTTGGGAAACCCGCGACTTTATGCCCAGCGGCTTGCAACTTCTGGCTAGGATTGTCGCAGGCTCCTGCGGTTCTGACCGCTCACGACCCAAAAGAGGCCACTAACCTCTATGAGAGCTGGGGGATGGCTCTCAGAATGACGCCTTAGAAGACGCTAATGCTAATAACAATTCATAACAAGGTGTGTCAATGATTTTCTTGTGATTTTTCTATGATCTTTTGTGGTTTCGTACTATCCGCCGCTTGTCCTGAATCTATATGCATCGTGATCATCAGAAATATCATCTGGCTTTGCAGCAGAGGCAGTTACTTATGGGATTCTAATCTACGCCCTGCAGAACTGCTTAACTGCAGTGGAAGAGCATTTTAATGCCTGGGCGGCCGCTCTGCCCGACCAGGAGCCGCCGTTGATATCGCCTGCATTTTTCATATTCCGGGAGCACGAGCACTCCCACCGTTGCGTTGCCATGTTGCAGTGTGACGCTGAAAGGTCGAAAACCTCTTCCCGAAGCGTATCCTAAGGAAATCAATACATTAGGAGATCACATCCGCAAGAGGAGATTTGACCTGGGACTCCTTCAGAGAGAGGTTGCGGGGCAAATCGGGGTGGATGAGGCAACCATCTACAATTGGGAAAGGCAACGCAACCAGCCGGAGATATGGTTCATTGCCCCCATCATTGGGTTCCTTGGGTACTGTCCTTTCCCGGAGCCAATCGGCCTTCCGGAACGACTGGCATTCTTCCGTAAACGCCAGGGCTTATCTCAAAAAGTGTTCGCAAGAACCCTGGGGATCCACCCGGCAACTCTCGGTGGCTGGGAAACTGGCAGGCATCAGCCCGGCAGACGATCGAATGATAGTAATTCGCTTTTTCTAGGAGGAGGATAGCAGCACTTGGGGTGGAAATCACCCGGGGAATTATTCCGGCCAATAGGAAGAGTTGTCGAAAAACTCCGCATCCCGACGGCCCTTTTGGGGTTACAATCCTCGCGGGAACGTGATTCCGGCTGCATTTCGGGATCGACTTGCCCGGAAGTTGACATAAGCACCCCATAACGGAAGTGGTGAGCGAGGCAAAACACGTGGCTCACGAGTCAAAATGCAGCTCGTTTTTCCTATTCGTCACTTACTGATTCAACAGTTTTCATTGGATTTAGTTGGTTCTCACCGTATTTCCCCATGCCTGGACGACACTAAGAATGAGAGAATTGACGTCTGATTTCCTATGATCTTCAAAGAGGGGATTTCGACAGGAGGGCAAAGGGAATGCAAGACCACTTGGTTCCAACTGTGGGATTCGGCCAAGCGTCCGCACGGCGCGGAGGTTGCCCATTCTTCTTGCTCACGAAGGCATGAAGCTTGTCTCGGTCTATCTTGATCCGAAGGCGTTTCGTTGTTACCTCCCTCGCTCCCCACGTCGATAGGCATCGATCCACTCCGCCGGGATTGAGCAAGGATCCCGCTTCCGGTTCGCTGTTGTTCAATCTTGAACAAGTTTAATTTGTGACAGAAAAACATGGGGGACGGTGGTAATCGCGAAAAAACAAAAAAAAGCTTGACAGGAATTTTAGAGCGCAAATACAGTGGGGTTGTAGCTGGTCAGCTGGATCTGATGGTGAATTTCCCGAATTAATAATGATGCGAGCGGGCTGGAGACATCTGAGGTACTCCGTTAGCCTGGTTTTATTTTGAAGCTTTCCGACAGAGGTTTACCCGAGAGGCACAAAGCCCGAGATTTCCATACGAGAGCCATCCGGTCAGTCAGCAGAGAATAATGCGTTCCTTGTTCCGTGAACACGCGGGCCTTGGTCCAGCGCAAGCCTTATAGAAAAATCCTCTAATGGACAACATCTGAGAATGCGTTTGCGGATCAAAGCACATCGTCCCGCTCGAGCGTCTCCAGCAAACCGTCGAACGGTAGCTCCAAATTGTCCGTAGCGGGTACGATGCGTGCCCTAAATCTTTAGATTCACTGAGTCATATTCTAGCAAGAAGGAATGGGAAATCTGAAGAAAAAGGGAAAAGCTCTAGTTATCCTTTCTTTGAAGACAAGAAAAATCACAGCAGATTACCTATAAGCTCCAAAAAGAAACCAGCTGATTGGCGAAGCTCTATCCACCGGTTGCGGTGTGCGCGAAAGTCCGACCCGTGCCATGGTGCACAGGCTGTCTCGCGGACGGCACGGTCGGCGCGACAAAGAGCATCATCTTGGCGACTGAGGGCATCATCTTTGCGGCGGAGATCATCATCTTGGCGATCGAGAGTACCTTCTTCGCCTACGAAATGATGATTTGCATCACGAATACCATCATGTTTGCGACGGCGATGATCAATTCAACGATCGACATGATCTTCTTCGCTGCGGAAATGATCATCTCCGTCGTCAGGACCCTGGTCTTCGTGAGATCGACGATCTTGTTCGTTGCTTCGACGATCATCTTCGTCGGCGAAATGATCATTTCGATGACTGAAATGATCATTTCAGTCGCAAAGATCATGGTCGAAGACGACATTTAAATATTGAGTGTATTGAGGTTATATCGGCGCCCGATTTTGACCATGGTATTTGTCACCGAAATGATCATTTCGAAGGCTGAAAAGATCTTTTCGTAGGCGGAAATGATCATTTCAAAAGCGGAGCTGATCATGTCAAAAGTGGAGATCATCATTTCGGAGCCGGAGATCATCGTCTCGCATTCGGAAATGATCATCTCTGACCTGGGGACCTCAGTCTGCGGTTCGGAAATGATCATCTCCGGGCCGCGGACCTCGGTCTCGGTCCTGGAAATGTTCATTTCCGTCGTGGAGAAGATGGTATCCGAGGCTGAAAACATCATCTCCGCAACGGACACCGTTTTCCTCGAGGCGGACACTGCTTTCTCCGTCTCGGAGAAAACCGTCGGCGGAGCGCCGGCGGTCGTGTTTCACCAGCAACGAACAACGAGAAGCTGTGAAAAAATCGGTGATAGAAACGCTGCGTCGGTTGTTTGGCGGCAAAAACTGTCTTGTTACAGACGAGGCTTGCGGGTATGGTCGATGACTTCATCGGGAAGTTCGTTGACGTCATCTGGTCGATGTGGAAAATGCTCGGCCAAAGCACGGCCGCAGGTTTCCACGGCAGCGCATATGCCTTCCCTGGCCTTGCCCTGCTTGATGCCGCGGAGGATTTCATCGCGGACACCAGTCCAGTGGGTGTCGCCCATCTTCTCGTGGATGCCCTTGTCGCCAAGAACTACGACGCGCCGTTCGAGGTCGGAGAGGTAGATTAAAACACCGTTGGACTCGCGCGTCCTGTAAAGCGCGCCGGCGTAAAACTCCCGGAATGCCGCGTCGTGAACGCATTCCTCCATCTCGCGCGCGGGAATAAACCAGCGGCGCATCGGGAGGCGCGGAACGACAGCATAAAACACGGCGAAGGCCACAATCTCGAGCCACAGAACCAGAGTGATGGTGTGCAGGATCGGCAGTGCGAGATAGAGCGCCGTGGCCAGGACGGTTCCGGCAAGAGCCGCCTGCAACGTCGCATGAAGGTAATGTCCCGAAGCATCCGAGAATGCAAAAACAATTTCTCCCGAGGTGAGCTGCTCGGCTCTTTTGATCGCGTCGGCGATTGCCTTCTTATCTTCCACACTTAAACGCATAAGCGCTCAGCCCTCTAGGCGTGGTTCACGATTCGAGATTCGAAATTCGAGATTGGGAATCTCGAATTTCGAATTTGTCTTCGACTTGGCAGCTAAAGACCTTTGCCTTCCCACAAACAATTCGCGGTTTAGTAGCACAGTGTAATGCCGAAGGCAAACCTCAAAGGCTCAAAGTGCTCGAAGAACCTCCAAGCTCTCTTACCATCCTCCGGACGAGCCACCCCCGCCGAAGCCGCCGCCGCCGCCGGAGAAGCCCCCTCCTCCGAAACCTCCGCCACCGCCAAAACCCCCAAATCTTCCGCCGCCCATAAAAAATGGGCCACCAAATCCGCCGTGGCGCCCGGAGGTAGACGATCGACTGCCCGACTTGACGATGGCGCCCAGGCAACCCCCAAACAACACACCCACCAGACCACCGATAAGCATTGGCAGCAGAGTGAACCCGATCAAGGAATGCGCCAGGAACATTCCTGCTCCTCCGCCCAACACCCCGCCTCCCCACTTGCCGGTCGACGCCAGCAGCCAGAGCAGCGGGACGAGCAAGAACACGAGCAAGCCAAACACGCCGCCGGAATCGCCACCTGGCCGTGAACCGTGCGCAGGCCGCGACGAGCCTTGATAGGTTCCACGCACGGCTGCCAAAATCCCGTTTACACCGGCGTCAACGCCCTCATAAAAATTGCCCTCTCTGAAACTGGGAACAATTTCGTTTTGGATTATCCTCTGGGAGAGTGCGTCGGTCAGGGTGGCTTCCAAACCGTAGCCGACTTCGATTCGAATCTTGCGCTCCTTCATGGATATGAGCAGCAGCGCGCCGTTGTCCCTGCCTTTCTGGCCGAGTCTCCAGGCAGTGGCAACGCGCACGGAGTAGTCTTCGAGCGCTTCCCCTTCGAGGCTGGGAATGAGCAGGACCGCGATTTGGGTGGAATCCGAGATCTCGAATTGCCTGAGCTTTTCTTCGAGATTTGCAGTCTGCTCTGGTGTCAGCACTCCCGCCAGATCCGTTACTCTCGCCTGGAGCTTTGGAATGTCGAGGGCAAATGCTCCGGCCGCCAGCAGCCAGGAGCAGAAGCCCACAGAGAACCAGAATAGGCGGCGGTTTCTTCTCATAATCTATTTGCCGAAGTTTACGACGGGCGCCTTTTCGCTCCCTGGTGCGCTCTGGAAGTATTGCTTCTCACTGAATCCGAAGAATCGCGCGACTATCACGGCAGGGAACTGCTTGATCCGCGTATTGTAGCCCTGAGCGGTTTCGTTGAACCTCATGCGCTCCACGGTAATGCGATTCTCCGTGCCCTCGAGCTGGCTCTGCAGCGCGAGAAAATTTTCGTTTGCTTTCAAATTGGGATAGTTCTCCGATACCACAAGGAGTCGCGAGAGCGCGCCCGATATGCCTGCTTCAGTCTGCTGGAACTTCTGAAACTGCGCCGGATTGTTCAGAATGTCCTGTGCGCGGATCGAGCCCACAGAAGCGCGCGCGGCGGTCACGGTCTCCAGCACCTCGCTCTCATGCGCTGCATAACCCTTTACCGTGGCGACCAGGTTGGGAATCAAATCCGCACGTCGCTGATATACGTTTTCGACCTGGCTCCATTGTTGATTGACCGCCTGCTCCTTGGCGACGATGTCGTTATACGTGCTTTGAACGGTGAGTGCGGGAAACAGCACCAGAACCACAAGAACTCCCAGACCTATGAGCAAGCCCTTTTTCATGCTAACCTCCTCGGTTCTGCGAACATCGAGCTGCCATCGTGAAGTGCGCCTGTCACGCTACCTATCGCAGATCCCAATGTACAGCATAGATTACCCGGATGAGCGCTGAATATTCATTTCGGTCATTTTGACGAAGGTCCGGACACGCGCGGCATCGGTTGTGGTCACGCTGAATTCAGGCGGCCTCAACTCGCCTCCCATGAAGCACCGGCTGTTGCGAAATTTCATCGGGCCTTCGACATCCACAAGCGCCGCGACATGCAACTCGCGCGCGCCGCTCTTTTCGAGGATCCTGGCAAAGTTGCGTTCGTGAATGCCGCCGCCGGGCATGATGATGATGCGGTCGCCGGACTTGCGCACGAGGTCAGCGATCAAATCGAGGCCTTCCAAGGCGCTGGCCTCCTGCCCGGAAGTCAGGATGCGATGAATGCCGATACCAATCAAAGTGTCTAACGCCTCGTAGGGGTCGCGCGACATGTCGAAGGCTCGATGAAACGTCACGTTCATCGGTCGCGCCAGAACGGCTAACTCACGTGTTCGAGGCGCATCGATAGAACCGTCTTCTTTCAATATTCCGATGACGACTCCGTCGGCTCCTGCCTGCTTTGCAGTCTCGATGTCGCGTTTCATGATTTCGAGCTCGACTGCCGAGTAGCAGAAATCGCCGCCCCTGGGCCGGATCATGACTTGCAGTCCTATATGCAGCCGGCTCCGTGCCAGCTGGATAGATCCCGCACTAGGGGTAGTTCCTCCTTCGAGTAGGTTCGCGCACAGTTCCACGCGGTCCGCACCCCCATCCTGTGCCGCGATCGCACCTGCCACCGATTCCACACAGACTTCCAGCAGTCTCTTCACGAATACCTCCGTCTGTTACCTGGTCCGCTCTCTCGATACTCCGCGATGCAACCGTGCCACTCAAGCCGTGCAAATCAACTCTTTGATTCTCCCGCAGCCGGCTATTTCTTTTTCACCAGCTCCAGGGCGCTGGAGTCGCCCTGGTCCGACACCCAGGAGCCGACGAGCTTGTCGTTGCTGAGCTTGAGTGTGGTGCTGATCTTGACGGCCTGATCAGAACTGCCGGCATAGAACTGGAAGCTCAGGGTGCCGTTCTCAAACTTCACATTTTCCAGACTGACTCCGCTGGCCATGCCCATGGAATCGGTCATGGTGCCTGAATAGGAGGCGCCGTCCTTTTTCAAAACGAGGCTGATGCCGTCCTTATCCGTGGAATTGGGAACCGAGGTCTCTCCGACCCATGTGCCGCTCAAATCGGTGTTCTGTCCAAAAAGCACTCCGGCTGCCAGAGTTGCAATTATTGCAGCCAACGCAAGGATGGTGATGCTCTTCATAGTTTGTTCTCCTCCTGAGGGCAGACTTGCATAGAAACGCTCGGCTGAAGAAAAAAGTTCAAATGAAATTCTCTTCTCTCAATAGTAGCATCTTCGAGGTATCCACGCAGTCTTTGCTCCAGGACGCCAAGCACATCATACCGTCTTGGCATTTATCCCGGCAGCTATGCGAAGCCGACGAAAACGGGCTCGGGGACCAGCTTCACGTGAAAAAGACCATCTACCGCGGCCTGTATTTCGGCCATAAGAGCCAGAATCTCGCCTGCGGTCGCTCCGCCCCTGTTGATGATCGCCAAGGCATGTTTGCTGGAAAGGCCGGCTTGTCCTCGGCAATAACCCCTGCTGAAGCCCGCATGCTCGATCAGCCATGCGGCCGACAACTTAACGCGGCCATCACCCATCGGATAGCAGGGCATGTTTGAGGATTCTTTCGAAGGTGCGCGACTCATGGCCGCTTCTTCTGCAAACCGAGCGTCGGATTCAGACACGATTGGATTCTTGAAAAACGAGCCGGCGCTCTTTGAGTCCGGATCGCCGGTACGAAGGACCATGGATTTGCCTTCCCTGATGCGCAAAACGGCCGCGCGCACATCAGCCAGCGTGGGTCTGACGGTTCTGCCTTCAAAGCGGCGCTGCAGTTCGGGGTAGGCGATTCGGGGGCCGGCGCCGGGATGCAACTGGAAGGCGACTGCCAGGACAACATAGCGATCGCGTTCAGAACCGTTAAAGAGACTCGTCCGGTAGGAAAAACCGCAGGCGGCGTTATCGAGATCCAGCGTTTTTGGGGTCTTGCGTTCGAGGACGCGAACGGAGGCGATGACTTCGCTCACCTCCTGGCCATACGCGCCCACATTTTGAACGGGCGTGCCCCCCACCGTGCCCGGAATGCCGCTCAAACACTCGATTCCAGCCAGTTCATGGTCGACGCATAGGCGCACCAGTGAGTCCCAGTCTTCACCGGCAGCCGCGACGATCCGGCCGGCAGTTTCTTGTCGAATGCCGCGCAGAGCAATTCTCACAACCATTCCTTGAAACCCGGAATCCGCAACCACCAGGTTGCTGCCTCCGCCCAGGACGAAAACAGGCAAATTCCGGAGCGATGCGAACTCCAGTGCATTCCCGACCTGGACTTCATCCTCTGCCTCGACGAAAAAACGCGCAGGTCCTCCGACACCCAAAGTGGTGAAGGGCGCCAGAGGCACATTTTCACGCAAAACCATAGGAGAGGCAGGTCGCTTCATGGGTTCTGAGAATCGGAATGGTGAAGATGCCGGCGTTCGAGGAGCCGCGCGCACGCGTAAACAGCCCGGGTCTGAGGAATCTGAACTCCCAGCCTGTCTGCCAACTCCACTACGGCTCCCATGATAGCTTCCGTCTCCAGGGATCGTCCCATTTCGATGTCCTGAAGACTGCTGGTTTTGTGGGGTCCAACACGCGCGGCGCCTGCCAGGCGCTGATCGACAGTGATCTCCAGCTCCATGCCGAAGGCGGTCGCGACCGCCCTGCCCTCTTCCATGATAGCGCGTGCGAGCGTGGAGGCGTATGGATCGCGGAGAATTTCCTCCATATTGGCCCGCGTGAGCGCGCTGATAGGATTGAATGCCAGGTTGCCGATCAGTTTTACCCAGACATCATGACGGATCCGGTTGCGCACGGCGCACTTCAGACCACCATTCTGGAATGCACGCGCAATCCGCCGGCACCGCTCGCTGCGGGCGCCGGAGAGTTCGCCAATGGCGAAGCGATTCCCCTCCGTCTGTTCGATGACTCCGGGTGCGACAATGACGGCCGAGCAGTAGACGACGCACCCGATGACGCGCTGCGCTGGAATTGCAGTGGAAAGGAACCCATCGGGATCCACGGCTCGCAGGTGGATGCCTGCCAACGGACCGCCCCAATTCTCGAAGTACCACCAGGGAATGCCGTTCTGCCCGGCCACCACCGGCGTTTCAGGCCCGAGCAGGGGCGCGAGGCTGGGGCTCACGGCTCTCAGACTCTGAGCCTTAACAGACAGGAAGACGACATCCACAGTGCCGATCTCCGCAGGATTGTCCGTGGCATACGGATGGGCGGTCAGCGTCTCGCCGGTCTCCAGGCGAACGCGCACCCCTCGCTTCTGCATTGCTGCCAAATGCGGTCCGCGCGCGACGAGCGCGACTTCATCTCCGCCGGCAGCGAGGCATGCGCCGACATAAGCTCCGATGGCTCCGGCACCCACGATCGCAAATTTCATGATCCCAGCTTCTGTGCCACCGTCTTCCTTTGGATTTTGCCTGTGGCGGTGCGCGGAATGCGCTCCACGATATGGATTTTCTTGGGGCACTTGAAATCCGCCAGGCGCTCACGGCAGAAGGCGAGCAGTTCTTCTTCGGTGGCAGGCGCTGTCAGTTCAACCGCAGCCTCGACCTCTTCGCCGTAAACCCGGTGAGGCACGCCGAATGTCGCAACCTCCGCGACGGCAGGATGCAGCTGAAGCACCTGATCGATCTCGAGGGGAGAGATCTTCTCGCCGCCGCGCACAATCAGCTCCTTGATGCGGCCGATGAGCTTGACATACCGCTGCCGGTCTATGATCCCTTCATCTCCTGTGCGAAACCAGCCGTTCGTGAATGAGGTCGCGTTTGCCTGCGGGTTGTCTTCGTACCCGGCGATGACGTTCGTGCCGCGGATGACCACCTCGCCCTGCGCTCCAGGCAACAGCAGGTGTCCCTCCTTATCCATGATTCCGACTTCGACATTGGCGCCAAGCCCGACGGTTCCCGCTTTGCGTTCAGCCGGCGGCAGCGGATTGGTGGCAATCTGGTGCGCAGCTTCGGTCATTCCGTACGCTTCCAGCACGGGCACTCCGAAGCGTGTCTCAAGGTCAGCCATGAGCGCGGGAGACAGCGCCGAACTGCACGAGCGAATGAAGCGGAGCCCTTCGGAACCCAAGGGACGAACTCCCTCGCGCGATCGCGCCAGGAGCATCTGATGGATTGCAGGAACCGCGGAATACCAGGTCGCCCGGTGAGCGTGCACCGCAGGCCAGAAGGACAGTGCACTGAATCCCTGCGTCACCACGACGGTAGAGCCGACGAGCAGGGAAGCCAAAACAGAAGCCACCAGCCCATGCACGTGAAACAGCGGCATGACGCACATGGCGACATCTTCGGACGTGAGCGCATAAGAGTGGGCGACGTTGCGCGCCGAAGTCAGAAGATTCACGTGCGTGAGCGGCACGCGCTTGGGGCGGCTCGTGGTGCCGCTTGTGTGCAGAACCAGTGCCACGTCCTCCGCCCTGGGCACATCTAGTTCTGCGTCGGCCTTCAAAGGAACGGTGGTGGAAAACTTTACCGCGCCTCCGGCGTCGATCGTAGATTCGACGAGAAACATGCCGGGGTTCACCGCCTGCCGTGCCAGCTCCGCGCCGCCCGCCGGCACGATTAAAGCGCGGGCGCCAGTGTCGGCGAGATAGTACTGGAATTCTTCCACCTTGTAGCCTGGATTCAAGGGTGCGGCGGTTCCGGCGGCGGCCGCCGCAAAAAATGCGATCACGGCGTCGATGCCATTAGGCAGAACGATGCCGATTCGGTCGTGGCGCGCGATCCCCGCCCGCTGCAGGAAAAGAGCCAATCCAGCCACTTGCTCCTGCAGGGATCCATAGCTCACAACCGGACCCCCAGGTGCGAGCAATGCCGGTCGCGCCGGATCTACTCCCAACAGTGCATCCAACAAGGTACTTCCCATGTTCATAGCGATCCGCCGATTTCTGCCGCTTTGCGCGCCTGCATCAAAACGTGATTCGTACACACCATTCTACAATGGTTTCATGACTGATTGGAAATCCAACGCAGCTGTGCCGCACCTTCGGTGTTCGATGATGAGGCGCATCCTAATCCCGGCCTGACGGCCGGGCCTAGGGGGTGTTAGCAGCGAGGCCCAAAGGGTCGGCACATTTTTTATGCTTATGTTCAGGCCCACAAAAATACGTGTAAGGAGCAGGTCATGCCGCTGCACTCCAAAGGCTCCGCCTATTTTCGGAACACATCGGCATCATTTCCGGCTTTAATCCAGATAGCGGCTGGTCAAGCCCTGATAGGCATCCAGACGGCGATCACGAAGGAACGGCCAGTGCGTGCGCATCGTTTCTACCTGTTGCAGATCACATGCTGCGACCAGGATCTCTTCCCGGACGTGCGAGCTTCTTGCCAGGACATTCCCGCCGGGATCGCACACGAAGCTTGCGCCCCAGAACTCGATCCCCTCAGGCGCCACACCCTCATGTCCCACACGATTGACGGTCGCGACAAACACGCCGTTAGCGATTGCATGGCCGCGTTGAATCGTCTCCCACGCAGAATGCTGGCCTGCGCCGAGGGCCTCCTTTTCACTCGGATGCCACCCGATTGCAGTCGGGTAGAACAGGACATTCGCGCCATGTAGCGCCGTCAGGCGGGCTGCCTCGGGATACCATTGGTCCCAGCAGATCAGGACGCCGATGCGGCCGTAGCGGGTATCCCAGGCCTGGAACCCCAGATCGCCGGGGGTGAAATAAAATTTTTCGTAATAGAGAGGGTCATCGGGAATGTGCATCTTTCGATACTTCCCCAAATACGTTCCGTCGGCATCGATTACCGCCGCACTGTTGTGATAGACTCCCGCCGCACGATACTCAAACAACGGCACAATCAGAACAACCTGGAGCTCTCGTGCAATTGCGCCAAGGCGCGTAGTGGTAGGACCGGGAATCTCCTCGGCCAAGCCGAAATGGGTGTAGTCCTCAACCTGGCAAAAATACAGGTTCCCGAACAGTTCGGGCAGGCAGATGATCTGCGCGCCCTGGCCGGCTGCTGAACGGATCCGATCCGTTGCCTTTTCCAGATTGGTAGCGGGTTCCTGACTCATGGACATTTGTATAAGACCGATTCTCACCAGCATCGTCTGCCCGTCCTTTCATGGGAAATCGGATGGAATGATATCTCAAATTGAGTAGTCTGCGAAATGAGCGAAAGCACACACTCTCGATTTGACATGCGACCAACAGCGGCAGTTATGGAATCCAACTCGGCAGCTGGCCCAGGGCGACGACCGGCACCTTTGGGCGGCACGAAATCTGGCGGAGGCCAGCGATTCGGCTTTGTCGACCTCCTGCGCGGCTTGGCACTGATCGTCATGGTGGAAACCCACGTGGTCAATGCCTATCTGCCGAAGTCCGCGCGCGAGTGCGCATTTTTTTTCTGGTTGTCTTTCGTGAACGGGCTGGTAGCGCCATCCTTTCTTTTTGCTTCGGGGTTTTCGCTCATTCTTCAAGCTCGCCGCAAATGGGAAGATTTTCTCCATAGCGGGCCGGCTTTCAGGAAGCATCTCCGGCGGATGGGGTTCATTCTGCTGGCTGCCTATTTCCTTCATTTGCCGCACTTCGGCCTAAGCCGGTATCTGGCTCCTCAAAATCAGGCGTTCTGGAAATCAGCGTTCCAGGTCGACGTCCTGCAATGCATCGTTGTTTCGTTGCTGGTCATCGATGCACTGATCTTTTTGACTCGCAAACCGAAGGTGCACTTCTGGGCGGTCGCCACGATCGGCGTGGCCGCCACGCTGTTGACCCCCTGGATCTGGGCGCAGGATTTCACAACGAGGCTGCCCCTGCCTCTGGCGATGTTTTTGAACCCTCACGGCGTGTCTCTCTTCCCGATTTTCCCCTGGATCAGCTTCGTTGCCGCGGGCAGCTGCGCTGCTATGCTCTTTCTGGAGGCGGTAGAAAAGCGCGTAGACGAGCGCTTCATGGCCCGCTCCTTTTGGCTAGCCGCGGCGGCGATCGCCGCTGCGCTGCTCGCGCGCGGAATGCCGCTCTTCCATTCCTGGAATGTCGATTTCTACAAAATCAGCCCGCTTTACGTGCTCATCCGATTGGGATGCGTCATGATTCTTTGCACCGGACTGTATGCAATGGAGAAGAGGCTGGGATGGGTGCCGAATGCAATTCGCCTTGCCGGCCAGGAGTCGCTGCTGGTCTACTGCGCACATCTGCTGCTCATATTTAGCGTTCTTCGACGACCGCCGGTCTCCATGATTCTGGGCCGGGAGGCGGGCTATGGGTTCTGTTTCCTCATCAGTGCGGTTCTGATTCTACTCATGCTCTGTCTGGCTGCGGTCTGGCACGGATGGAAAGGCGGCCACCCACACCTTGCCAAACTAGTGCCGGCCGGATTAGTTGCCGTGAACCTCATCATTTTTCTTCTTCTGTAGGCTCCTCCGATGCGGCCTGCACGTTCTCGCGTGGTTCGGCTTGTCAAAAAGAGAGGTGAGGGAAGTCGGTGCAGACTCGATCTTGCGGTCGGGGCCGGGTGTGCCAGCGATCATGGATCCAGAGCCACTGCTCAGGATACTTGCGGATGATATTCTCCATCGCCTGTGCTACACGAGCAGTGTTCACGCCCAAGTCTCGCGCGAAGTCGCCCGTTCGCAAGACCTCGATTACAGGGCCACCCAGGAAAATGTATTTCTTGCGCACAGGATCCCAGGGGGCGAAGGCAGGGAAAACAGCAGCGCCGGTGGCAAGAGCCAGCGCGGCAACCGCGGCGTTGGAGCAGGCGAGCTTTCCGAAAAATGGCACGAAAATTCCCTCTTCCTGGAGAGTATTCAGGTCGGCCAGAATCCCCAAGGTTCCGCCGTGTTTCAATTTCCGCATGCAGGTTAAGCCGGCGTCTTTCTTGCTAAGAGCCTGGTTTCCAAATCGGGTGCGCATCGAGTGAACCACACGCTCGATCAAAGGGTTGTCGAGCGGGCGGATCAGAAAACTCAGCGGGTGAACGAGTGCGGAATGGGCGAATGCAAGCAGTTCCCAGGCTCCCAGGTGCGCCGCAACGAAGAGGACTCCGCACCCATGCCGCTCGGCTTCTTCCAGGCGTGCCACGCTTTCCGGATCATACTCCACAATTCGTCGCAAACTCTCCTTGGAGGCATGTGGAAACCTGCAGAACTCCCCAAGCTGGCGTCCAAGGCTGTCAAAGCTCTTCCGGAGAATCATGAGCCGCTCAGGGCGGCTCATTTGAGGGAAAGCTATTCCCAGGTTCTTCATGCCGACATGCCGCAGATGGCCCATGACTGCGTAGGCGATGCGCGCCAGGCCGCGCCCCAAACCGATGGCAAGCGGGCGCGGCAGGAATCCGATGCCGCCCACTACCGCACGGAACAGAAGACATTCGGCGTGAATCTTAAGTGGATTCTTCGCTTTCATTTTCAGGCAGCAGGCCGCCGGAATGCGAGCACGGCATTCAATCCGCCAAAGGCGAAGGAGTTTGAGAGGGCGTATTCACAGGAAGCGGTGCGGGGAATGTTGGGGATCACATCCAGATCACAGGCAGGATCCGGTTCGACGAAGTTCGCCGTGGGCGGCAGGATTTCGTTGCGCAGACTCAGGATTGTCGCGATCGCCTCCAGTGCCCCGGCGGCTCCGAGCGCATGTCCGTGCATTGATTTCGTGGAACTGACCGCCAGCCGGTCCGCGTGCTTTCCGAAGACGTTTCGGATTACGGCGGTTTCGGTGGCGTCGTTTGCCAGAGTGCCGGTGCCGTGTGCGTTAATATACCCGATCGCCTCGGGCGCCAATCCAGCATCCGCCAATGCCGACTTCACGGCACGTCCCGCCCCATCCGCGGAGGGGCTGGTGATGTGATGAGCGTCCGCCGACATTCCGAAGCCAACGATCTCACCGAAGATCTCGGCGCCCCGGGCCCGAGCTGCATCCCAGGGCTCGAGGACCAGCATGCCTCCGCCCTCACCCAGGATCATGCCGCTGCGGTTCTTGGAGAAAGGCCGGCAGGTATCGGACGAAACCACCCGCATGGCTTCCCACGCCTTCAGGTTGCCAAAGCTCAGGGGAGCTTCGCTGCCCCCGGTCAGGGCAAGGTCTACCATGCCTTCCCGTACCATCCAGAACGCATGGCCTATGGCATGATTGGATGAAGAGCAGGCTGTGGAGAGCGTAAAGGCGGGGCCAGTGATGCCGTACTCCATCGAGATGTGGCTGGCCAGCGCGTTCGTCATGATTTTCGGGACGCTGAGCGGGTTTACACGCGATCGCTGGAGGCGATAGAGGTCCCAGAAGGCTATATCCTCTGTTGTCTGGCCTCCCATTGCCGAGCCGGTCACTATGGCCGTCCGCTCCCGCGCTGCCGAGGTGAACTCGATCGACGACGTCCGGACTGCCTCGCGGGTGGCAATCAATCCGAATTCAGCGAACCGGTCCAGCAACGAGGTGCGCTCACTGGCAAAATAATCTTCGGTGCGATAACCGTGAACCTCCGCGGCATTCGGGAAGCGAAGCTGGGACCGATCGATCACTTCGATCGCACCAATTCCCGAGATGCCCCGGGAAATGGCGGCCCAGAACTCGGCACTATTCCGGCCCACTGCGGAAATGACACCAAAGCCGGTGATCGCAACTCGGCGTCGTGGCATGAGATTTCTGATCAGTCCTGATTCGCGGCCAGGGGATTCGGCGCGTTCTTATTAGCAATCAATTGATCGAGACCTTCCACGATCTGACGCACCGATTGCATTTTCTTGGCCGCTTCATCCGGAATACTGATGTCAAAGGCCTCTTCGAGGTCGAAGAAAAGGTTCAACCCGTCCAGCGAGTCGATCCGAAGTTCTTCGAGTGAGCTATCCAGTGCGATCGTCTCGGGGGGAATTTTTTTCATTTGGGCAATTGCCGCGAGTACTTTTTGTGCCACAGCATCGGACATGATTTCACCTGCCAACGAGGCATTTTGGCCGGCCATCGTGTAAGAGCGCCTGCCAGGTTCATGGTAGTTTAGGCCGCTCCATCATACGGACCTCGCGCACGGCAGACAATATAAAACTGGGGGCAGTGCGATGAGGCTTGCGTCAGTCATCTGTTGATGGCGATTGTTTCCGGCGCAGGCAGAATTGACGTGAGCGGGGGTTTTTGCGAATTGCATATGAGATTCTGATGCATCTCTATGATTCCCATAGTGTCCAGGTCATAACCAAATAGACCCTTTCATAGAACAAGCGTGGGCGGCACTTAATTGTCCCAGGTTCTGCGAAGTGGGCCGTAGGCGATTTCTACCGCACCTCGACCCAGATCCTCGACGCGCCGGCGTTCCTCTGACTCACTGCACCAGCACTCGTCATTCCGGGGTGGCGCTGCAGCCGCTTGACACATGGTAGATAATGACATCCGACGGTTTCATAACCTCTTCACCTCACGGAAGCTTCAAGCCCTTCGGTGAAATCACAGCAGGGTCGGCGGCCAGGCCAAACGGATCCTGAGGTTGCTGCGGGAGGTAATAGATAGAATGTGCGTCAAGCGCAAAACCAAAAAAGCCGCCGTGATATTCAAATGCGTGATCCAGAATCTTCTTCTGGGTCTCGTTTGCTTCACTCCAGCCTTCGCCCAAAGGCCCGATCCGGTCAAGTGGTCTCTATCATTAGAACCTCCCTCGGCTGCGCCGGGCTCCAAGATTCTGGCAAAGCTGACGGCGAAGATAGATTCAGGCTATCACATATATTCGCTTTCGACTCCTGCAGGGCCGATTCCGACCACTCTCATCGTGCAGGACAATCCGGCGGTAGCAAAATCCGAGATCTATCAGCCGCGCCCGCATGTCGCTTTCGATCCTAATTTCAAGATCAACGCGGAAACTTTTGAGAATGAGGTGGTGTTCCTTCTCGCGATCGGAATTGCAAGAGATGCCCCTGCGGGGCCGACCGATCTGGGAATTCAGGCTCGCTATCAAGCCTGCACTGGCACGCAGTGTCTGCTGCCAGTAAGGAAAACGGCGACGGCCCAACTTACAATCGATGTTTCGGCCGGAATCGCATCCGCGGCCATCCCGGCCGAATACACTCTGTTTGGGCAAAAAACACCTTCTGGCGGCACACCCGTTGCGCCTCCCGCCACTCCTGCTTCGGCCGGCCAAGCTGGAAAAGACGTGCAGGGAGTCGGCGCTTTTATGCTTATCGCATTCGGTTTCGGGCTGGCATCCGTCTTCACTCCCTGCGTATTCCCCATGATTCCGATAACAGTGTCCTACTTTCTAAAGGGGCAGGCCGGATCGCGCAGCCAGGGCATCTTTCAAGCAATACTCTTCTCGGGTGGGATTATTGTTCTGTTCTCCGCCATGGGTCTCATAACCACGGCCATTCTCGGGCCCTTTGGCACCGTTCAGCTCGGCGCAAATCCGTGGGTCAGTGCGTTCATCGCACTCGTCTTCCTCATCTTTGGCATGAGCATGCTCGGCGCGTTCGCGATTACGATTCCATCCAGCGTGCTGACCAAAGCGAACCAGGCTTCCGGAAGAGGCGGAGTGCTGGGACCGCTTTTGATGGGACTGACATTCTCGCTTAGCGCTTTTGCCTGCGTTGGACCTTTTGTGGGAACGCTGCTCGCCGGGGCCGTGTCGAGCGGCGGGTGGAAGCCCCTTGCCGGCATGGTTGCATTTGCTTCCGGCCTGGCCCTACCGTTTTTTGGACTGGCTCTCTTTCCGTCGTTCCTTGGGAAACTCCCCAAGAGCGGCGAGTGGATGATGCGAGTGAAAATGGTGTTGGGATTCGTGATCCTCGCCGCAATGCTCAAGTATGTCAGCAACGTGGATGCCATTCTCGGATGGAACCTCCTCACAAGGGAGCGGTTCCTTGCACTGTGGATAATCCTGTTTGCGCTACCCGGGTTGTATTTGTTGGGGCTCCTTCGTCTCGAAGGGATCCGCTCCGAAGAGGAGGTCGGTGTTCCACGCCTGCTGATGGGGACTGCGTTCCTGGCGTTTGCATTGAGTCTCGTCCCGGGAATGCTCGGTGGACGCCTTGGGGAACTCGATGCCTATGTACCACTGGCTTCAGAATCGGCAGGTTTGCCGCAGGGTGCGGCATCGATGCCATGGATGAAAAACCA
>Ga0187866_1002015_pt1 | contig 17611 bp, 15 predicted proteins | sample June2016WEW_11_1_3_FD_133013 | JGI IMG/M metagenome (GOLD analysis project Ga0187866, IMG submission 133013) | Peatland microbial communities from SPRUCE experiment site at the Marcell Experimental Forest, Minnesota, USA - June2016WEW_11_150 | ecosystem: Environmental > Terrestrial > Soil >...
CTCATTGTGAGGCATGCGGGACCGGGAATCTGCTGCCATTCCGGGTCCCATCCGGACGCGCCACCGGGGACATACCCTGAATCTTGGCCCAAAGCAGGTGCGACACAAATGAGTACAAGAGCAAGGACATGGAGAAAACGGCAAGTCATATCAGCCTCCTGGCTTGATGCCTCTACGACAACTACGACCGCCAATATAAAACGTTTCAAATGGCAATGTCCAGCCAAACCAATGCAATTCCCCGAGGTGATACAAGAGATTTAGATTTTTCAATTGAGCAGACTGCCTAATCACTACCGCGTTGCACGATAACCAATGCTCGCGACTTGCTCCAGAAGTCAGCGCATTTTGAATCCTACCTTCAAACGGTTTTATCGAATGCGCGCAGAGCGCCGCGCCCCACTTCGGCCATTCGTGAAAACGCGCCTCCGATGAAGCTCCAACGTTTCTTGGCCGCATTCCACCTGTTCTGTAGGTTGACTGGCCTGGAACCGACACGCGCTGAGGCCTCAAGCCTAATTTATCTGACGCCAATTCAGCGCGTACGATTGTGTTATATTGTCATTTTTCATTATTTTCCAATTAAGGGCCCCTTGCGATCTGCTAAGTGCAGCCAGTTCAAGCGTTTCAGATTTTTGTTCCTAGCTTCCCAAGCTTCCTCTAGCAAACCTTAACTCGCTTGAACGGCGGCATTTATATATAGCGTAGAGATGCGTAATTGGAAAATAATGGAAAATGTGTTTGGCCTTCTTGACAGGACCGCCTAGAGACTGATGAAGTGCTCTCCGGTGAAGGGCGGTCCGGCGTGGTTGGACCGCCCTTCTTTTTTTACCAATCTTCTGTTCCCTTCGCTCCACGAAGGAGTACAATTGCACCATGAACCGCCGAACCTTTTTGGAAACTTCCATCGCAACTGCTGTTCTGACTTCCCTCCCCAGCAAGAGCTTCGCCGCCACGCATCAGATCGAAAAAGTCGGCGTGCAGCTCTACTCCGTCCGCGACCTCATGAAGAGCGACTTTGAGGGCACCATCGCCAAAGTCGCCGCCATCGGCTACAAAGAAGTCGAGTTCGCGGACCTCTTCAACCATTCACCGAAGGACGTTCGCGCCATCCTGGACAAGGATGGGCTGACCGCGCCCTCCGCCCACATCGACTACGACATCGTCGAAAGCCACTGGCCTGAAACGATTGAAGCCGCACAGATCATCGGGCAGAGCTACATCGTTTGCCCGTGGATTCCGGATGATGCACGCAAGCAGCCGGATGGCTACAAACGCATCGCCGACCTATTCAACAAAGCCGGAGAAGCCTCGAACAAGGCCGGCATCCACTTCGCCTACCACAATCACACCTGGGAGTTTCAGCCCAGCCCACTGCTGGGCGGCAAGCGCCCCTATGATTTTCTGCTCGATTCTACAGACCCGAAACTCTGCAACATGGAGATGGATCTTTGCTGGATCGTCGTCGCAGGCCAGGATCCCGTTTCGTATTTCAATCGCTACCCGGGCCGCTTCCCGCTGGTCCATGTCAAGGACATGAAGAAGCTGCCGAAATACTCGGACGACCAGCCGGTTTTAACGAAGCTGGAAACTCTGGAAGCTGACATGACCGATGTCGGCTCTGGCGTCATCGACTGGAAAAGCATCTTCGCCAACACGGACAAGGCCGGCATTAAGCACTTCATCGTCGAAAACGATTGGCCGAAGGATGCTCTTGCCAGCCTCACCAACAGCTACGACTACCTCTCCAAACTGCGCTTCTGAGCGCGGCAAGAATGGAAAAAGTAAAGGGCATCGGCCGGACTGTTTTTCCTCGCCCGTGACCCTGTCGCGCTTGCGGAGTGGTACCGCGATCATCTGGGCGTGGCCGTCGTTCCCTCGGGTTACGAAACGCCTCCCTGGCAGCAGGAGGCCGGGCCAACGGCCTTTGCGCCTTTCCCGGAAACCACGACATATTTCGGGGACGCCGGCAAAGTGTGGATGATCAATTTTCGCGTAGGCAATCTCGATGCGATGGCAGCGCAACTTCGCGCCGCCGGGATCAGCGTTGAGATCGACGCGCAAATGTGCCCAAACGTCCGCTTCGCACGCTTGTACGATCCCGAGGGCAACCCGATCGAACTCTGGAAGCCTGCTGGGCGCGACGCCGCGCGATAAGCCGCAGCGTTAAGCGAACAGAGAGCTTTCTGGAAATCGTGAAGGCAGGCGTGGCCTCCGCCAGCTACGCGGGACGGTGTAGGCCAGCAGCTTCCGCGGTTACGTCCTTGTACTTGAGTCCCGCGCCTGTATTAAAGAACACGACGCGATCCTCGGGCTTGAGGTAGCCGGTGCTTAGCAAGTGGTCGTAAGCTGCCGTGGCCGCAGCACCTTCCGGTGATAGAAAGATTCCCTCGTTCTTGGCCCAATCTTTCAGCGAAGCAAGAATCTGTTCATCGGTGATGGAAAGCGCCACACCGCCCGATTCGCGCAGAATTTCCAGCGTGATGTAGTCGCCGTAGGGCTTGGGCACGCGAAGGCCGGAAGCGAAGGTCGCTGCATTCTGCCACATCCGACTCGTCTTTTCGCCCTGTTCAAAGCCGCGCGCGACTGGAGCGCATCCCGCTGACTGCACCGCAATCATGCGCGGTCTCTTGCCCGGCCGCACCCAGCCGAGTTCCTCCAATTCGCCAAAAGCTTTCCACATACCGATCAAGCCGACTCCGCCGCCGGTGGGATAGAACACCGCCGCTGGATACTCCCAGCCGAGTTGTTCGACCAGTTCGTAGCCCATGGTCTTCTTTCCTTCCACGCGAAAGGGTACTTTCAGCGTGGACATGTCGAACCAGCCTTCTTTGTCTTTCCCCTCGGCCACCATCCGGCCGCAGTCGGATATCAGTCCATCCACCAGGGTAATCTTCGCACCGTACAGAACCGCCTCCACGTAATTGGCAAACGGCACATCCTTGGGCATTGAAGATGTGGGCTTCGAGTCCAGCGGCTGCGGCATACGCGGCCAGGGCCCCCGCGGCGTTTCCCGCTGACGGCACGGCGAGCTTTTTCAACCCGTAATGGCGCGCCATGGTGACGCCGAGCGCCAGACCTCTGGCCTTGAAACTTCCTGTGGGATTCGGGCCTTCCTCCTTCAGAAACACGTTGGGGTAGCGCCGGCTGCGCAGCATGGGCGTCCAGCCTTCGCCTAAAGTGACGGGCTCGACATCAGGTAGAACGCAGCGGTATCGCCACAAACCGGACCACCCAGTCGCAGAGGATTCCCTGGCAATTTGATCACGGTGGGCAATGCCCTTCAGTGGCGCGAGGTCATAGCGCACGTACAGCGAGCCGGCGCATTGCGGGCAAACTGTTTGGGACTTATCAGCGGCTAGAGTGGCGTGGCACCGCGAACATTCCAGATGGCTGATTTTTGACATGCAGGCACAATAGCAGCCGCTAGGAAATTACGGCAAGCCTCCGCGCAATCACAATAAAAGAAAATCTGTTCTGGCTCTCGCACCTCACGCTATGATGGCGCCACTCGCTTCCTACTGAATCCAAACCGTGGACGTGTCTTGGCCAACGCAAAATCCAAAAGGTATTCCCTGTTTTTGCCGGCAGGATTGTTGCTGTTTGCAGCGGGGTCGCTATTGTTGGTGATTCTGCCGGGGCAAGCCGTGTACATCGTCCTCCGCTGGGTTGGCCTGTTTTGTCTGGCGCTTGCGGGGCTGCGCAGGCGTTCCCTTACATTTTGGTTATTCTTCGCCATGCTCGCGGAGTTCGAGGTCGGGCTGGATCGTCCGGAACTCGCGGCGCACCTGCGCCTTCTGAGCGATATTTTTCTGCGCCTGATTAAGGTGATCGTGGCGCCGTTGATTCTGGGCACGCTCATAACCGGGATCGCGGGTCATGGTGACTTGAAAAAGGTTGGCAGGATTGGCTTGAAAACCCTGATCTACTTTGAGGCGGTAACGACCATTGCGTTGTTCATCGGGATAGCAGCGATCAACCTGACACGGCCGGGCGAGGGGCTGCTTTTGCCTGCCGCGGCGGCCGAACAATCACAACCGGCAGCTGCACCTCTGAAGTGGGATGAGTTTGTGCTGCACATTTTCCCGGAAAATATCGTCAAGGCCATTGCGGAGAACCAGATTCTGCAGGTGGCCGTGTTCGCGATTCTCTTTGGCATCGCGCTGACGCGTGTGCCGGAGAAAACCCGGCAACCCATCCTGAGGGTCGCGGAATCGCTCGCACAGACGATGTTCCCCTTCACAAACATCGTGATGTACTACGCGCCGATCGGCGTGGGCGCCGCGATGGCCTACACCGTGGAGCACATGGGAATGACCGTGCTCTTGCCGTTGGCAAAATTGCTGCTTACGGCGTGGGGCGCGCTGCTCGCTTTCCTGCTGCTGGTCTTTCTGCTGATCGTGCTGATGGCGCGCTTGCCGCTGGGGCGTTTCTTGAAAGCGGTGGCGGAGCCCGCCACGATCGCTTTCGCCACGAGCACCTCGGAAGCGGCATTGCCCCGCGCCATGGAATCGATGGAAGAATTTGGAGTGCCCCCGGGAGATCGTCGCGTTCGTCATTCCTGCGGGCTACAGCTTCAATCTCGATGGTTCGACTCTCTATCTGGCCATGGCTTCGATTTTTGTGGCGCAGGCCGCAGGCATCCGGATGAGCTGGACGCAGCAACTCTTCATGGTATTCGCTCTCATGCTCACCAGCAAAGGCGTGGCAGGCGTGCCGCGCGCTCTTCTCGTCGTGCTATTGGCCACGGCTGCGACGTTTCATCTGCCCACGGAGCCGATCTTCATCATTCTCGGCGTTGATGCGCTGATTGATATGGCGCGCACGTCGGTCAACGTCATCGGCAACTGTCTGCCAAGCGCCGTCATTGCCCGCTGGGAACGCCAGCTTCCTCCGGCTAATTCTTCCACTGGAACAGTGCAGTGAGGAGCTTCTTCGCCGCTTTCCGATGGTCGAAAGGAAGTTCTCACGCTTCGGGATTGGGTGGGCAGCCGGGGAATTCGGCGAGCGCGCGTCACCTGCGTCATCAAGGATCCTCGTTACTAGCCCGCTTTATTCGCGAAGGGCCATTGAGTGAAGAGTTTTTGTACGAGCGCGACAATGGGCGAATTGTGGAAGAGTTTGGCTGAACCAGAGAACTGATTCCAAGGTGCTTAGCAAGGTTCGAGGCCGCATTCTGGCGCAAAGAGAGACACTGCGAGCAAGAGGTGGACAAAGGAATCATTGGCTATGTCGGTGCGGGCGGGAACTTACCCGGTTTGCGCACCCAGGCTCAGAGCAAGACGATGAAAGCGGTCGCGATAGGGGAATGCTTGCGGCAAATGCAGCACCACGCGACGTACCGTGGCAACCACCTGAACGCCGAGTTTCAGAAAGCGTTGGCGTAGCATCGAGACTTGTGCCCGCGCGCACTCCGTGCGGGCCAGACGCAACCGCAGTTCCTGCATCAACACATACGCCGCCGCAGTCATCAACACGCGGAATTGATTGGCCCAGAAACTCGTGCAACTGGTGCGTCCAATTTCCATGCCGTAGTGCAATTCCTTAATGCGATTTTCCAGGTCGCCGCGTTGGCAGTAGACCTTCTCGTAGAGCCATCGGGGACTCTGTTTCATGTTGGTGACAACAAAGCGCGGATTATCCTTCGCATCGCGGTTGGGATGCCAAGTGACTTCCGCCTTATAGAGGATGCGACGCGCGTACTTCCAGGTCTTCTGGGTCTTGTAGCGGAACTCTCCGTAGACATGCTCGGTCTGGCTGCTTTCCCTGGACCAGCGGCGAACGGCACGCATGGCCGGCTCGACCAATCGATCCAACACCGCATTGGAGGCCAGGTTCACGACATAATCCACACTCGGCTGGCGGTCTAGAAATTCCAGAACCTCCGGCGCCGCAAACCCTCCATCTAATCGCACGCGGAAAAGCACTCCGGGAAACGCAGAATGCAAACGCCGAAGCAACCGGCGCAAAATACCGATCGCACCGCAGGAGCCAGAAACATTACCCGGGCGCAACACGGCGGCGACCAAGTACTGTTCCGCTTCGTCATTGAAGGTGAGAAAGCAAACCATCGGCAGATAACAGTAGCTATCATAGTGGCTGTTGAAAAAGGTGAACTGTTGCTAGCCGTGCGTCGGGTCGTCAGTAGGGTCCAGATCGATGGTGATGCGGCGGGCGCGGCCATGCAGCCGTTTGCGATGGCGCGCGATGACGCAGTCCGCCAGCGCCTCGCTCATGCGCAAAAGTTCCTGGCGGTCCGGAGCATTTTCAAAACGCGACAACGTGGGCTGCGAGGCGAGATCCTCACCGTCGATGGGATCACGGCCCACCAACAGCTTGTGCACCGGATCGCATGCGAGACGCGCGGCGTCGTTGGCGTCTTCATATCCCAAGGCCATGCCCATCACCCGCTGCGTCAGCAGTTCTTCTATTTCATGCAAGATCTTGCCCGGTTGCCGCTCCTCTTTCAGACAAGCCGCCAACGCCACCGTCAGTCGCAAGCGCCGCTCGGCCGCCTTCAGCAGAATCGCGCCGCCATCGGAGCTGCCTTGCCGTTGATCAAACTTCGCAATCACCGGCCGATCAAAAATATCTGGGAAGAGCAAACACTCTGTTGTGGTATGTTCGGTCAAGCGAAGGCCTCACTTTTGGTCGCAAACCCGCACAGACAACGGTTTTGTACCATAGCGGGGCCTTTCGTGCCTCTGAAATCATGAATTTTTTGGCTAGGCGCTATTTTGCAACTCAGAAAGGCGCGGAGCAACATAGCCTAAGGCGATTGCGCGGCGAAGCGGGTGAGGGCGAATCGGAAAGCACTGCTCCGCTTGAAAAACGGAAAGGGCGCCCAACCGCAGCGCCCCAGTCCGTAACACCTCAGGAGTCTACAATTTGGCGGCAATTCACCTCAGACCCCGAAGATCTCGTCGCGAACGTTTTTGAGAACGTAGGCAGCGCGTTCGACGCCAACTTCCCCGGTCAGGATGGGATCTTCGTTTTCGATGCTGAGAATGCCGTCGTAGCCGACATCCATGTAAGCCTGGATGATGGACTTCCAGACTGACGCGCTGTGGCCATAGCCGACGGCGCGGAAGGCATCGGAAGCCAGGGGAAGATCCCCGGATTCGAAGACAAAGTTGAGGACGCCGTATTTGGCAACGTTGTCCGGGTAGAGAACGGTGTCCTTCATGTGCGCGTGGTAGATGGCGCCCGGTTTGCCGAGGAAATGGATCACTTCGACCGGATCGCAACCCTGCCAGAAAAGATGGCTCAGGTCGCAGTTGGCGCCAATCTCCTCGCCAACGGCTTCGCGGAGCCTCAACAGTGTGCGTGGATTGTAAACGACAAAGTTTGGATGCATCTCGAAGGCAAGGCGATGCACACCGTGTTCGCGCGCGAATTTGGCGGCTTCTTTCCAGTAGGGAAGGACCTTCTCCTTCCACTGCCACTTCAGCATTTCGTCGTACTCGGGGGGCCAACGGTACGTGATCCAATTCGGCTGAGTATCCGTTGGCGAACCACCCGGACACCCGGAGAAGCCGACGATAACCTTGACGCCAATGCGCTCGGCCAGCAGTACGGTTTTCTTAAACGTCTCCGCGTCCGTGGCGGCGTGTTTGGGATCCGGATGAATGGGATTGCCGTGGCAGCTCAGCGTGGCAACACGAATTCCGCGGTCCTCAAATTTCTTAAGCCACGCTTTCGCTTTCGCTGGATCGGCGAGCAATTCATCCACCGGGCAGTGCGCGGAGCCCGAATAGCCACCAGTGCCAATTTCGATGGCTTCGAGCCCGAGGGCGCTGATTTTGTCGAGCATGGCATCGATAGAGAGCTTTTCGTAGACCGAATCGAACACACCGATGGGGATTTTGCGCTTGCTTGCGGATGAAACTTGCCGGGCGCGGGCCGATTCGGCGGAGAAATAGGAACCGTCACCCATTAAGGGAGATGTTGCGGGGAGAGCAGCAGCAAGCACGCCGCTACCACTGGCGGCAAGAAACTCTCTACGATCCAGAGTTTGCTCTGATTTCGGGGGATCAAGGTGCTTGACGGACATTGCAAGACCTCCTGAGGGTTACGAGAGATGCGCAAAAACGATTTAAGCGGCATTATACGCCGAGAGAATCGGTGAAGAAAGACAATTGTGCAGCGGAGCTAATTATGCGGACGGAGCGATTCGAGCGGCGGCACGGAAACAGCGATTGTACTGGTGCGCTCGGGAGGCGTCTTTGAGTTCTGCAGGGCATCGACGAGCATCTCAATGGCCTGGCCCGTGTTGGGCGGAACATAGATGGTGGCAGCCAGAAGACCGCTGTGCACCCAGGCTTGTCCTGTTTTCGGAAGACCGTCGCAGCCCAGGTTTGGGATGCCCAACCAGCGCTCTTGCTCGATTTCGGACGGCAATTCCTGAAACGCTTTTCGTATACCAATGGCCATGGAATCGTCCTGGGCGCCAACCAGATCGATGTTGGTTTTCTGTGAGGTCGTGAGTTTCAGCCAGGAACGCACCGCGCGTCGCGCGCTTTCCTCGGTCCACTGCCCCTTCAACGTGATCACGTGGATGTTGGCGGGCTTGGCCTCCTGCATACCTTGGGCGCGCTCCTTGGCCGCCGAATTTTCCGAAGGTCCCTCGATGTAGAGGACGGAACCCCCCGTGGGGAGAAGGGCGGCGCACTGGCGTTCCTGGATTCGCCCGATTTCAACGTGGTCGGACGTAACACAGAAAACCGGCGCTTTGTTGACGGCGCGCAGCTCCGGATATAGTTGGCGTCGCGATTTAGTACCGCCCAGCCAATTCCGGAACTCACCGCCGCGCGGGCCACTTGTGGCAACGCGGTACCTCCAACAGGCTCAAAGACGATGGCATCCGGACGATCTTCGGGCGCAGCTTGGATTGCTCTCAGGATTTGCGTGCTCTGGTTGATGGCATCGTTGTCCGCGTAGGCGACTTCGATGTCCAGCCGAACTTTCGAGCGGTTTGTTCGAAGCAAAAAAGTACGATGCAGAACTGGGACTGTTCTTGGTTCACGAGTTTCGGTCTGCAAGCCCGAACAAGAACAAGCTCATGCAGTACCCCATCGACTGGGAAAACTTTGTCCACGCATTTCCAGAGCTAGCTACTGCTCGAATCGAAGAGAACCAAATTCTCGACCCAGTTTCGGTACCGGGCGGAAGGTATGTGCCGCATTCAGTACCGCTTTATCTCAGGTATTTGGTTACTGAGCTAGAGCAGGTCACCGCAATAGGGATTCAGTCAGTGTGGACATCCACGACCAAATACTTTCGCTGGAGTAAACTGACGTAGCCATGAAGGTCGTCACCAATTCCATTGCCGTTATCCCGGAACTCGCTCGCTTCCCCCAAATCCAACTGGAAATTCCCGGGGGGCTCTACAATCGTGATACCAACTTCCTTGGCGGCAGCCTTTCCGAGCGCCTGCTGGAACTGCTCTCTTTCGATGCCGCCTTCGTCGGCGCCGACGCGGTTGACGAGAATGGCGTCTGCTTCGTGCGCTCACCCGAAGTTGCGCGCCTCACTCAAGTGATGCTGAAGCGAGCGACGCGCCGGTTCCTTTTGGCCGATCACACCAAAGCGGGCGGCCACGGCTATGTGAATTACGGCACTTTGGGCGACTTCGATCTGTGTATGACTACTGTCGGCATCCCTCCCAAGCTCAGCACCCGCTATGAAAAGATGACCACGATCAAACCCCTGCAATGGTCTGAGCAAAACGATTAGGCAGACAGATCAGTAGTTCCGTCTCGGCACTCTGCTGATCTGAAAAGAAGTCGCTCGGGGAAGTGAGGATCGAAAGCGCAATCCACAGATTAAGGGTCTGTGTCCTCAATGCATTGCAGCTCCACCTTCCAGCCGAACGGATCAAATGTAATATAGCGTAAAAATGAAATCTGGGGAGCCGCCATGGAGCTCCGTTTGGGCACCAACAGGCCTATGGCTCAAACACATCTGCAGGAAGCTCTGGACACTCCCTCGGCGAGATTCATCTCCTTTAGTTTCGCTGTCGCCTGTTTTGCTTTCGGCTGTGGGACCGCACGGGGAATCTGCTTTTCCTCGGTCTTTTGCGAGAAGTAGATACCCCTGCTCCTCCGCTCGAATCCCGGTGCAAGCGCGGGTGCGTGATGCGGCTACTACCGGATATTCCCTATTTCTTTGGATCGTCGTGCAGAAGCTCCACATTCACGAGGAGCTGCTCGCGGCTATCGATGTAAGTGTAGCTCCCATCATCGTTGTCAAATCTGCCTTGATGTACTACTCCCATGCCGAGTTGCTTGAAGAACTCCGTAGCCTTGGCAGTATCCTCCACTCTGAAGGCAATGTGCTGAACACCTTCCCCTTCTGTATCGAGGTAATCCTTCCAACTACTGTTCTCGCCGATAGGCTGAAGAAACTCGAGGTCAACTTGTCCGGCATTGATGATGGCAATCTTAGCCCGTCCTTCCGAGGGCTTACCGCGATAAATCATCTTAACCTCGGGGCCTGGATGCGTCATACTGCATGGATCGAGTTCACCCTCCCGGAGCTGCACTATTGGGACACAGTCTTCTTGTCTCAATAGTGCCGCACTTCGGCGAGAGCCGATTCGGAACATCCGAGGTTCGCACAGCATGAAGAACTCTTTCTGGAACTGGAAAATGCGGATTGCCAGCGTGCTTGCCGGAACGCTGTGTTTTGGATTGCAATGTCATGCTCAGGGATGGCAACACCTGGGCGATGTGCAGACCGTGGAACGGCGCGGTGATGGCGTCGAGGTGCTTGCCGGAAAAGCGAGAGTGCGCATCACCGCATTTCGAGAAGGAGTTTTCCGGGTCCGGGTGGCTCCTGACGGATCCTTCATGAAGGATTTTTCCTGGGCTGTGGTTCAGCAAGCGGAACCACCCGCCGTCACTATCCAGGAAACTGCTCAAGCGATAAGCATTCGCGCAGGTTCTGCGGTCGCAACGATAAACAAATCTCCGTTGCTCGTCAGTTTTGCAGACAATCGCGGAAATGTAGTCCTCGCCGATGAACCTCTTCTGCCGATGGCATGGAACGGCTCCCGCATGCGTGTTTGGAAAAAGATGCCGCTGGAGGAACTGTTTTTTGGCCTCGGCGATAAAGCGGGTCCGATAAACCGCCGCAACCGCGCTTTTTCTTTTTGGAATTCGGATAATCCCGGTTGGGGGGATACCACGGATCCGCTCTACAAGACAATTCCTTTCTTCATCGGGATGCAGAAAGGGAACGCCTACGGAATATTCTTCGATAATACATACCGCAGCAGCTTCGATTTCGGCACGGAATCTCCTGAGTATTACTCTTTTGGCTCCGAGGGCGGCGAGTTGGACTACTACTACTTTGCCGGGCCCGATCCCAAATCTGTGGTGTCCTCATACACCGCGCTAGTCGGACGCATTCCGCTTCCTCCACTGTGGGCTATGGGATATCAACAGTCCCGTTGGAGCTACTACCCCGAAGCGCGTGTTCGGGAAATCGCCAACAGGCTTCGAGAGGACAAGATCCCAGCGGACGCGATTTATCTAGATATCGACTATCAGAAGGGATTTGCCCCGTTCACCGTCAACCGTGAATATTTTCCGCACTTCGAGGAGATGATCCATGAACTTGCGGCTCAGCATTTTCACACCGTTTTGATAACCGATCTGCACATCAAATACGCTCCGAACACAGGTTACGAAGCGTTTGATAGCGGTATGAAGGACAACGTCTTTCTGAAAAAAGCGGACGGATCGCTTTATATTGCTCCAGTGTGGCCGGGCGACAGCGTGTTTCCTGATTTCACTTTATCGCGGGTGCGAGATTGGTGGGGAATGCAGTACCAGGAATTCGTGAAGGATGGGGCAAGCGGATTTTGGAACGACATGAATGAGCCTGCTGTTTTTGTACCGCCTCTCAGAACCATGCCTCTGGACAACATTCATCGCCTCGACGATGGAACAACTTTGGATCACCGGGCGATACACAACATTTACGGAATGCTAAATTCCCGGTCCACTTACGAAGGAAGTCTCCGGCTAAGGTCCGACGAGCGCCCGTTCGTATTAACCCGTGCGAGTTATGCGGGCGGAGCACGTTACTCGGCAACTTGGACCGGGGATAATCTGCCGACCTGGGCTCATCTGGCGATGAGCACAAGCAATCTCTTGAGCCTGGGTCTCTCCGGTTTTCCATTGGTTGGCGCGGATATCGGGGGATTTGGCGGCAGTCCAGAAGCGAACCTTCTCACCCGCTGGGTCGAAGTAGGAGCGTTCAATCCTCTGTACCGAAGCCACGCGATGAAGGGGACGAGCGATCACGAGCCTTGGGCGAATGGCCCGGAGCACGAAGCTATCCGTCGCAAGTTCATCGAAACTCGCTACCGCTTGATGCCATACATCTACACGGAGATGGAAGCAACCTCGAGAACTGGCATCCCTCTGATGCAACCGGTGTTTTTGCAATATCCCCAGGCGGAATCGTTTTATCAAAACGATCGGGATTTCCTTTTTGGAGAGGATCTCTTCGTTTCCCCCGTGGTGACCGACACGCTAGACGCACACACAGTTCAATTTCCGCCGGGTGAATGGTACGACTATTGGACCACGACAAAATACTCAGACAAAGACAGGCTCGAACTGCACCCAGCGCTAGACCAGCTGCCTCTGTACGTCCGCGCCGGCGCGATTCTTCCCGAACAGCCGATCGTGCAGTCTACGGACGAGAAACCCGACGGCCCACTGCAACTTCGCGTTTATCCAGGCAAGGACTGCCATGGTTCACTTTATGAAGATGACGGGCACACCTTCGAGTACAAAAACGGCAAATTCCTGCGCATTAATTATTCCTGTGAAGTTACAAAGCTTGATATTCGCGTGTCGAGTCAGGTGGTGACCAATGGCTTTCAGCCGTGGTGGCATGGCGCTGAACTGAAAATTCTTGGTTTGGAGACGAAGCCGAATCGGATTCAACTGGAAGGGGGAAAGGATCCCGAATGGTCTTACGATGGGCAAACAAAATCCGCTATAATCGCGGTTACAGATGCCCTTCGCGACTGGACAATTCATATTCTTCACTGAGCAGGCGGGAAGTCCTGAGGGCTTGTTGTTTCAGTCCATGGTTTCGCTTCGTAGACTTATGGCGCACTGGTTCGCACAACTCTAATGAGATGGTCCGTGAGCGGTGCATGCATACTGGGAATCTTTACTTTCGGCATATGGCAGCTCGCGCAATTGCTGGTCCCGACGGGACACGCAGCACCCGGGTGATCCTTCCCCCGTTTGGCATCTTTGTTCGCGACGTGACAGTGCTCCGGCAACAAGATTACTTATGTAGCATCGGGTACGGTTAGCGCGGCATTTCAGTATGAAATCCGACTGCATGACGTCGTCTCTGCCAACCTCAACGGTGTGCTCCGGGCCGAAGGTGCGATCCAGCTTGAGCGACTGCTGCAGGAAATGAACGGCGGAATTTATTCCCCCATACCAGCAGCCTTGGAACGTTTCCTTGTACCCCAAGGCGACGCAGAGATACACCTTGAACTTCACTGTGACTGGATCGATATGCGCACTGCCAAACATTGGGCTCCCAAGGAAGCGGCTACGGCTTAATGCGGTGGCGGGATTCCTGAGAAGGTCGATAGGGGCGCTCTTCAAGCAGTAGCTGCCGGGACGCCTATCCACCGGTATCCGCTCATGAAAATATATCTGGTCTGTCACCAGTCTCTACTGCTCCATTACGTGGGTCACCTCATGCGGCGGGATTGATGGACCGTGTGAGTTTCACTCTCAACAACCATTTCCCGAATGTAGCACTTCTGCTCACGAGGCAGGCGCTCCTGCCAGAAACGTGCAAGGTTTAGGGAACCGACCACTGCGCGAGAGCCGCGAACCGCTCCCCCCTTGGAAGGGCGCCTCAGTGAATTCGGCAGATGTTTGTCATAGGATAGAGGTCGTCTTTTCGTATTTGCGAAAATGCACTATATAGGAAAGTTTTCCTTTACAACGTGTTTTCCAATATGAGAACATTACACCCATGCAGGCCACAGAGGCCCAATTCGAAAGGGAGGCCCTTCAGGCCCTCCGCACTCAGATTCCCGTCCGGGACTTGCCCGGCGTACGCATCCGTGCGGTCAAAGCCCAACCGAAAGACGCGTTCGACGTCCAGTTCGAACTCGAATCCGGGAAGAGTCGTATCCTCGTGCTCGGGGAGTTCAAATCTGTCGTGTCACCCAAGCTCCTCGAGGACATCGCTCCATGGGTCCGCCGCATGAAATCTCTTCGCCCCGGTGTTTCCTTCGCCCTGATCTGCCCGGCGCTCTCTCCACGCTCGCAGACCTATTGCATCGAGCAAGGCATCGATTTCATCGACCTCGCCGGAAATATCTCGATTAATGTTCCCGGCACGTTCACACTCCAGCGGCTTGGACTGCGAGCCAAAGAACGGAGCGGTGAATCCGCCTCCCCGCTTTTCACCAATGTTTTTTCCGGGCGATCGTCCCGCGTTCTGCGCGTCCTGCTCGAGAAACCAAAACCCTGGAGCCTCACCGAAATCGCCAACGAACTCGCTGCCGAAACAAAGCGGGTCGCCCGTGCGTTCTCCACCCAGCAGATCCAGTTTGCCATCAGTCTCGGAGCCCTTTCGAAAGCGCTTTCCAGTCTCGACGAACAACTCTGGGTACGGCGGCAAGGCTCCTCCGTTGTCGTCCCCGAACCGCGCCGTCTGTTGCTGGAATGGGCGGAAAAATACAAGGAACGCTACCGCTGGCGTTTACGCAGTTCGTTCGAAATCTCAAATCCACTGGGAACCACCCTGGCGCAAATCAACTCCGGTTTACAACCGCTCCTCCGCGGTCCCTACGCGTTCACTGCCGCTGCAGCGGCAACCGACGCTCCGTTCATCGACCTGGACCGCATCGATGTGTTTCTGCTCCCGGACCAGAACGACGCGAGGCTCCGCCAACTCAGCGAACGTCCGGTGTCCGGGACAGCCCCCCGGCTTCGCTTCATCTACCCGTATGATGAGGGGGTGTTCCTCTATGCCAGAACCGATGCGCCTGCACCCCGCGTCTCCAACATTCAGGCGTATCTGGACCTGTATGCCCGTGGCGGGCGTGATCTCAAGCAGGCAGACTACCTTCTCGACAACGCCATTGCGTCACGCTGGAAGGCCGCGTGATCCCCGAACCCCAGCGCACCTACCTTCTCGAACTCTTCGACGCCCTCGGGCCGGCGGCCGAAGATTTCGTCATGGCCGGGGCCCAGGCCATGAAGTTTGCCGTCGAAAAAGTCCGTGCGACGAAAGACGTCGACTTTCTTCTCAACGTCCTCGCCTTGCGCAAGGAACCGCTACAACTCGCCCAGATTTTCGAGAAGCTCGGCTACATACCCGTTCCAGAATCGCGCAATTTTCAGTTCGAGAAGCCCATTCCGAACAACACCGAGAAGATGCGCATCGAATTCTTGGCACCGGAAGAATACAAACGCGAGAGGGACTTTCGTGTGCACATTCAGGACGGCGTGCACGCGCGCGCCTGCACGGGTGGATCGATCGCCCTTGCTCAGTCCGATCTCCGCAAGGTCTCAGGCAAACTCCCGAACGGCAAGGAATTCACCGCCCAGGTTCGCGTGACCCAGCCTCATGCGCTCGTCATGCTGAAGCTTTTGGCGCTTGCGGACCGTTACAGCAATCTCCGCGAGCCAAAGGAAGGGCGGCACGATCGCGAAGAAGCGCAAACCCATGCGGCCGACATCGTCGCGATTGTAACGGCAGTCCCCGACATCGCACGGTTCAACAGTCTGTTCTTCGCGCAGTTCCTGCGGGAAGCACAGCTGGGTATTCGCATCCTACGCGTCCTGGGAGACTTCTTTCGTGAGGTCACAGCGCCGGGCTTGATCGTCTACACCGAATATCTGGCGGCCAACCTGCCGGCAGACCGCACGACCGCCGAACTCCTACGCCGGGAAACCGAGTTGGCGCAACGCATCGTCGCGCAGATTCTGCCGCCGCCGGAATTCTTTGCCCTGGCCGCCGCCGTGGACGACAGCACCGAGCCCGAAAGAGGCGCACCATTCGTCGAACAATACCTAGCAACACTCGAAACCGCCCGGATCCCCGTGACGCACGCCCTCGCCCTGCAATCGTTGCCCGCAGGTGCCTTCAGCGGAGCTTACAAGCCCGGCGCCACATTTGTAATGAGCGCTTCTGAACCTCTGCAAAAGGTATCGGCTGCTCAGCGTGACCTCCTGCAGTCCTATCTACAGTGGAAGGTCAATGTGTTGCGACGCAACGAACGACTCCGACGCAAGTTCCCGCATACTTTGAAGGACTAACCGGCGAAACACATCTCGCGCATCCCCCAGCAGCAGGGAATTCCTGCTCGTATTTTCTTTTAAGAAAAATGTCCCTCGGCCGGTTTCGCTATCCTCGCCTAACGCCCGCCGCCCTTCGCCGCTCGTCCGTTTTGTGGTCGCAATCTCGACCGGCCCGATGATTTTTTCCCTCTCCCGTGCGCTTAATCGCAATCTGTTCCGGATTTAGAGCTCTCGGCGGAGAGGTAGAAGGCTGATGGCAAAACCCAAGCGGCGCAAATCGAAGGCAAGGACAGCCACGAGGCTGAAGCACGGCCAGCCCGTGGACGTGTACATAGCGAGAAGATGAGTGGCGGGATGGTTTGTTATAGACGTAACCCGCAACACAGTCGGCTTCCAGACAAGAGGAGGGGACACGGCGCGGGTTCCGAGGAAGCGTGTCAGGCCGTTACGTGAATAAGACTCAGAAAGTTCAGAGGAGCCGTTGTCGGTGTTGCGACCCTGGAACCTGTTTGGCTGGGATCGCAAATCCGCGCTTGGTTTTCCTGAAGACTTTTTGGGTCATGTTCCGATTGGAGCTTTTGGTCCGATTTTGGGCGCCTCTGCTTGGGAGGCAGGCGTCCTACCAGATAGACCCAGCTTGCGCTGTGGGTCGATCCACAACTCGGCTCATCGACGATAGCCAGATCCAGAGGTCGACAAAAATCTTCTAAGTTGTTGGTTTGTCTAGCTTGTTCCTATGTCTTAGTGCATGATTTTAGGCGGTGTCTGGGTCCAATTGTTCGCACAGTTGTTCCCAAGCTTTGGCATGAACCCCTGTAGTGAGACAAAAAATTGGGTACACTTGCAGTAGCCCCACTCAGCTTCGAATCTCGCTCAACGTCATTGAGCGTTCCGAATTATGCTCGCGGCGCCCCTAGACCGGCGGAAGCGCCCGGTGGCAAGGAGTCTATCGGCACCGCGCAGGGCCCAAGACGTGCGTGGAGAGACAGGATCGATAGGATCGATGAGTTCAAAGCGGTCAGGGCCAAGTACCTGCTGTATTAGAGCTGTTCGAATGAGACAAAGCTCAACCGGAATGGCTGTATGTCAGGTCGGCAGTCAGTGTCGCTCTCACTCTGTCTTTCGGATTAAGGTCAACATGCAAACCTTCGACTAGGAGATCAGATGAAAACAGCATTCCTTGCCGCCGAATGCATCGGAGTCGAAGGGAGACTGCGTAATGCCGGGCTACCTCACGCCCGCCCAGGCTCGCCAGCAACTCCTTGCACTCGGAGCCGCTGCATGAATACACTCAATTCACTGTCCAA
>Ga0187866_1002021_pt1 | contig 17577 bp, 23 predicted proteins | sample June2016WEW_11_1_3_FD_133013 | JGI IMG/M metagenome (GOLD analysis project Ga0187866, IMG submission 133013) | Peatland microbial communities from SPRUCE experiment site at the Marcell Experimental Forest, Minnesota, USA - June2016WEW_11_150 | ecosystem: Environmental > Terrestrial > Soil >...
GCCCTTCGCCGCCGCGCGCTCCCGTTTTTGATCCCCCCCAAGGGGGATAGCAAATTTTTCACAAAATGCCTTGAAACCTTCGATCTGATTAAGGCCGTTGACTTCGCTCCAGAGCTTCAGGAGATCGCCGGCGGCGCCGCATGAAAAGCAGTTGTATTGGTCTTTTCGGAAATTGTAGGAAAAGGAAGGATTCGATTCCGAATGAATGGGGCAGAGGCCGTGCAGTTCGCCTTTTTTGTCTTCGGTGGACGTGACTTTAAAGATATCCTTGGCGATGTTTTTGCGATCGGTCTCTGAAAGATGCTTTTTTGCGATGCCCAAAATAACCGTCTTCGGCGGGATGCGGCTGATTAGCTGATTTTTTTAAATTCTATTACCCATACCCAGGGATTACTTGACCACGGATGCTTCTTGCCGTTGAGGGAATCCCAAAGAGAAGCAAATTGCCTGACGTAGTGAGGCAAAGATTTACCGCCAAAAATGCGGTCAAGCTGGTCGGTGCGTTGCCGTTCATCCAACAGCCTATAAAAATCAATCTTTGTAATTCCCTCCTTAATCGCACCTTCCTCCGTTATCTCCTGCAACCTCTCGACCCTGACGCTGACGATCTCAAGCGTGATGCGGGAAGCCCAGCCGGGCATGTGAATGGAAGGTTTCCACTTTGCGCCAGTCGTTACGGGATCACCTGATGCCCTATAGCAAATTGTCCGTTTGTCGGTAGGATCAGGTAGGCACCATGCTTCCCATACCCACAGCCTGTCGCCGGGGATGCCGTAGGGACAAGGAAATCCATGTTCATATGCCCTCTTCGTAAACTCTGCAGTTCCCGATGGCCACCAGGCAATCCACCCATCAACACGGGCAGGATGAACATCGCCAGCCCACGTTAAACCATCCCATGCCTTTTTAACTATTCGGCGCGTCATGGTCTTCCTGCCGTCCAGGATCGCCTTGACCATGGGACCGCTGAATATGATCGGATGTTCTTTCATCTCAACTGCCCTATGAAATCCTTGATGTCGTCCATGCAGCCTACGTTGAAGACGCAGTTCGGCTCAGGAAAGAAACAGTACTGCCGCCAGGGACCGTACCATCGAACAAGACCGATCGCCGTGCCGCTCCGGGAATTCATGCAGGCGTATACCGACGTCTTCGGCCTCTCTGTGAGTTTGACGAAGTAGATATATTTATATTCAGTCTTCATGATGTCCTCCATGGCAGATCGTCATGCGTCCGGCCATCGAGCATTCTATTGGGGAAGAATCGAATGGCGTTGTCCTCACACGCTTCATATAACTCATCGAGATTTCCCCATTGTCTAACCTCATCACACATCCAATTCTTTTTCTTATTGCCTATTTGCTTGAAGAAGAACGGCACACCTGCAGCCGCGCATTGATCTCTGACAGAGCGAACCCAATCCGGATGCATCGGCCTTGCGCCTGCGCCTGTCTCGCCGCCGAGAATGACGGCATTAATCGCTTCTGCCGGAGTTGGCATATCTCTTCCTTGTCTAACCTCATTGAAAGCCCACGATCTCCATGTTGCCCTAATATCGATTGCCCCCAGCATCGGCTCGATCGATATGCCCCTATTCGCTTCATCGATTTGAAGCAGTTCTGGAATAATACGATCGGCCTCTTCCTGATTGCAGACTGTCGGAATGATCCAGAGATTAGGGATTTTTGCCAGCGCTTCCAGCGTCACAGAAAAAGGCTGATCACCAGACCAATGCTCGGAATGCCACCATCTGAAGTCTTTCCATCTCTCCACGCGCTTCGTGACGAGCAGGAACGTGTCTTGCTGGCATCGTTCGTCGCATATGACGTCCATGGCCTGTGCGACAAAGTCAAATGGAACCTTAGGATGCAGCAAATCATTCCAGATCGCCCACGTTCGGGGCTGCCTCTTCTTCTTCGGGATGGCCAGATTCAGGCGGTCGGGAAATATTCGCACCGTCCCGTTAAAAGTCGGAATGCCATCCTTGAGATACGTCAACCCTTCATATTGATCCACGATTTTCGGATTCTTTTGATGTTGTCGTATGTATGCGCCGGCAGCGCTCCAGCAATGCATGCAACCAGGACTTACGGGGCTGCATCCACCGGTCAGCTGCCAGGGAAAATTCCAGTATCTTTCGCCTTCAATTTTCATATGCCGGCCAAAATAATCTTCATAACAGCGTACCCAATTGGATCGTGTGTAAACCAACGCACCGGTTTATTCTTTTCTCCAAACCATGCAAGGTGCCTGTTCCACCATCATCAATAGCAATTATCTCAGGCACTGACGGCCTCCTGGGCGGCTATCGTGCCTTCGCCTTTGCAGTCGGGACATTCCTCCTCACAATCTTCATCGAGGTAACATTCACCCTTGCACTTTGGGCAAACTGTCTCGCCGTCCGCCTCCATCAGCCTCTCCGTTCGCGTACGCAAGTCGAGGATCTCCGCGGGCACCTTGCCGGCCAGGTCCACGCCGCTCTCGAGGATCACCCTGATCAGTTCCTCTTTTTTGCAGGTCGTAAACTTGCCCCGTTTCTTGCCCAGGGTCTCGAATAGGAACGTCTGCGCTTTCTCGTCCGCAAAGATGCCGAGCTTTTCGCCGATTTCGTGGATCTCTCCGATCGTCTTCTTATCGAGATAGCTACGGTTAAGCCTCCATTCATCAGCGAGCGATATTTTCAAATGATCAGCAATCAGGCTGAGCATAGAACTGAAATGGTTCGACTGCAGGACAATCCGCGTTGCCGCAATCTGTAGATTCTCCCTGACCTTATCGACATACATGCCTGCGATCTCACTCCAGAGCCGCTCCAGACTGACGTGGAAAGAATTTTGATCCTCCCTGATGATCTTCCGATCTTTTGCGAATTTGATCTTCGCGTCGTCGTTCGATTTGAGGATAGAGAAAAGTGCGGTCCTTAATACGTCCGGATCATCACTTCCCCTGGCGGAGAGAACCGCTTGGATGCGTTCGTGATAAAATTCTTCGCGGAAGAAAGCGCCATGCCAATCGACGCGGGGCCCTTCTTTTGGAGCGGCTTCACTTTGTTCGCCTCGACGAGTCTTTTTCGTTTCTCTCTTGCGCGTTGCCGCCGGCATACTGTCGTAGCACGATTTTTTACCAACGCACGACTGCTTATGCTCTGTCTTCCCACGCAGGCTAACAATTGAGACGAAATCCGGGCAGCCACTGCATTTTTCCCCAGGCTGTCTTGACCACTCCTCAAACTCATTATGCTCATTGTATTTGATCGTGCCGGCAAAACGGAATCCATTAGTGCCGGCCTGCTTTGCAAATTTCTTCCAATTTTTTGTGAGCCATTTTCCCTGCTTGCTTTTGAAACAGGAAGAATCGAGGCAATGAGTGGTTTTCGTTGAAGTCACATCGCCGAACATTTCCCTCTGGACATCAGAGTTGTGGCGACATGCCAGACATCCTTCTTCTTCAATGTTGAACTTCGCCCATGCCAACTCGGTTGCGTTGTTGTCGATCGAAATCTGTAGTTCATGCACCGATGGCTGACCGCGCCATTGGTTATACTCGAGTAGTTCCTTCAAGCAATTTTTGATCTCTCCCGGATCCTTAAGACGCATGAGTTGTTCGCAGTGGCCATACTTGATCTTCCCTTCCTCCCAGGCCTTGAGTGCCGGTTTAGGGAGCTCCAGAACAGCGACTCGCCGCTGAATGTAGCGCGGATGGATCCCGAGCCTCGTCGCCAGTTCCGGCAGCCCATCCTTGCCCTTTTTATCGAGATATGTCTTGAATGACTGAGCCTCCTCAAGTTCCGTGAGATCCTCGCGCTGCAGGTTCTCGATCGTCATGGCGTCGAAGGCTTCTTCATCCGTCAGATCCTTCACGATCGCCGGGATCGTCGCCTTCTTCACGCCACCGTTCTTTTCCCCGACGGCCATGGCTGCGCGCCAGCGCCGCTCACCAAAGACGATTTCGAATTCCTGCTTTTTCCGCTTGTCGGTCATCGGCCGCAACAGAATTGGCACGATAACGCCTTTCACTTCGACTGAGGCGACGAGTTCGTCAAATTTCACGCCCCCGAATTCCTTCCTCGGGTTCAGCGGATTCGGGGCGATGTTGTTGAGCAGTACTTCCTGGTATGGTTCTTTACCTTTCATAAATCCCTCCTTGGTTCGTTGATCTCAGGCGAAAATTCTCTTTTTAATTTTCGCTTCCAATTTCGCGATAGCAAAAATGGACGGCTTCAGTTCCGCAGGCGTTTCTCTGTATCCGTGTTGATTCAGCAACAATAATTCCGTTCTGCTAACAGGCATCAAATTTTCGATGACGCAATTCTCTTTATTGCCGTCTCTGAAAGCGAGACACATACCGTCAGGCACCGGGCCGTTAATCTTCTCCCAAATATGAACATGCTTCAGTTTGAACCTAGTCGGATAACCGGTGTATGGATCGAGTTCGGCGACCTTTAACAATGTGTAGCCATCTTTTGAATCAATGCGCTCGGATCCAAGGGGTTTCCGATTGGGCGGTACGTTTCCCTTCTTGAAGCTCGTCCTATTGGGTCCCGTCAGGCCTTTTGTCCCCTTGTTCATTGGAACAGAGCCTTTCGGATAGCGCCCGGTCCGTCCCGACAATATTCTGCGGTTCTTCAAAAATGCCTCGACCTGCCTCGGTCTTTTATTTATCGAAAAATGAGTATTCAATGCGATCGTCAATTCAGGTACCGTGAGACGCCTATATCCCTCGCGCAGAAATTCTGCCTGCTCCGGATTCCATGCGATGAGAGTGCCGACAGGATTTCCCACCGTTCTCCCAGATTTGATTTTGTATCGACATAGGACAGCATTGATCTGATCATACGTCTTCGCGGTATCGAAAGTGGCATTGAAGGCGATCGTCAGTTCCGGGATCTTCATGAGCGGATAGTTAGCGCGTAGAAACGCGATATGCATCTCAGTATAGATTTTTTTCATTTAACGGCTTTGATCTTGTCGGCTCCGTCCTGGTTGAGCATACCGAGCATGTAATTGCCCTGCTCGGTCTCGCGGATCAGTCCTTCACTCAGAGCCTTCGTCGCCTCGAAAACGAGACGCGCATTGTTGATGATTTGATTGGCCACACCCGTGATGGCCTTGGCCCGACTCATTTCCTCCTGAAGTTCTTCGCTCTTGAGATCCGCATCATTCAGGCGCTCCAGTTGCTCGAAAAGATGGTTATTTAGGTGTATCAATTTGTTCTTCATCCTCTGCTCTCCTCTATTATGCCGCCTCCGCCCATCTGCTCGATGGCGTGTCTTGTGACCTCCTGGCGCGCCACGAACGCCCTGATCTCATCCAGGTTCTCAAGTACCGCCTTTGCTCCGCGTTCGCCGAGGACCACGGCCGGCCCATGTTCTACCGGCACGTCCAGGACCGTCTTCTTGACGCCTCCAAATTCACAGATTCTCTCAGTCGCCTTCTTCAGTCTGTGCACAGTCACCTCAGGTTCTTCCCGATGCGCACATGCCGATTATCCAAATGGTCCCGGCGATTCCAATGATCACGCCGATCAAAACTCCGCCCCAGAATGGATTGCTCATCAATATTTCCATGATAAAATCTCCTTGTATTCCCCTTTCGCGAAGGGGAAGAAAGAAAGGGTCGGCCCGGGGAGGAGGTTTGAACCCCGGGCCTGCCGTGGGGAGTTAACTGTGGATTGTCGCCTCACCCCGATGTTTCAGCAGATCGTTTGCTGCGGTCCTGTTTTGCGTCAGACGTCCGAGACGTGCGTTCATGTCTCTCACAATCGCCAGGGCCGACCGTTCCTCCGCCCTGGTCAGGATATCGCGCCTGGCGTTCCTCCTGAGCCATGCCATGACTATAATTGTGAAGAGGATCACCGCCGCGAAATTCGGCCAGGGAAAATACGGGCTGTCACCGCCGGCGAAGAGCAGGCATGTCATGGCGAGCAGGCAGATTAAGAATTCGATGATCCTTTTCCAGATGCGCTTTTTCATTTCAAACCTCCTCATTCTTAAAATAATCCTTGAGCGCTCGTTTAACGCCGAGTTTCACTGCCTCCTCTATAATCCAAAAGAGAAGCCAGGCAGCGCAGATCATAAAAGCGAGAATTAATAAATACAGCGTGATTCGATCATCCATACAATCTTCCTGGATTCCCGCCTTCGCGGGAATGACATTTATTGTCCGCTTGGGACGAGGTCGGAATGCGCCACACTCCGCCTCTCGATTTCTTCTCCCCGGTCACAGGCGGGAGTATGCCAGAATCTGTGTGACCCTCGGCGTTCGCCACGCCACGGCTGGCTCGGCCCGTGGTTATCTCCCCGCCCCAAATGGACAATGTTAAATGAACCGGCATTTCTGCCCTTTCTCATTTATAAAATATTTCTGCTTCCCATCGTAGAAGACAACCGATATCTTGCGATCCAAACCGTGCTTCTTCAGGAGGCGCTGGAATTCTTTTTTCTCCTGGAGTGATCGCCATTCGTATGCCGCGGCCGCCGGTGACGTCAGCACAGGCCAATAAATGAACGCCTGAAATCCCATGATCATGACTAGGCAAGCGATCAGATATTTCATCGTCTCTCCTTCCTGCTCTCGCACTCGACGCAACGCACGGCATCCGGTTTGGCCTCAAGTCTCTTTGGCGGGATATCGAGCCCGCAATCCACGCAGTAAGCAATTCCATCGATGACCTGCGCCCGCTCCGGAGGCTCGAAGAGATCAATGCCGCGGCGCTTCAGATAATTATCCACCGATTGCTGAATTTCCCTGTCATTCTGCTGAGCCCTATCGATGATGTCCATGCGTCACTTCACGAGTCCCACGATTTTCTTGAAAACCTCGATTGCTTTTTCCGGATCAGAATCCTTCAATTCCTTTACGTCGTCCGGCGTAAGCAAGAGACAGCCGCAATCGCGCGCGATTCTTTTCAGCATCCAGTAATCCCTGAGATCCCTGGTAAGCTTGACCAGCCATTCGATGGGCGCATAGTAAGGGTTTCCGCTTGTCGTGGAGCGGTTCGGGTTGATGACGTTGTAGAAGTGATTCCTTGAGATATCGTTCCTGCGGAAGATATCAGTGCGCTCTTCATGCCTGGCCGCCCTGTCGATCATCTTGTCGAACATCTCGCCATAGGAATCGGACATTTATGCCCTCCTCAAAACAAAAAAGCAGGTCGAATTTCGTGCTGGAATTTCGACCTGCGAATTGGATATCCAGAATGCCGCTGATCTGTGGTGTTGCAAAGGTTTGCGGCTGCGATTTATTCTGCAGCCGATTGAAGGAGGTATAAAGTTGATGTGCGTCATGCCGGATCCTTTTCTGGTTGAGAAAGTTTTTATTCCGTGCTATGCAACGCTTTCAAGCCGGTTCTGCGGGAGCATCCCGCCAAGAATCCCCCGCATGACCGGCAGAGCGGAAAAGGGCCTTTCCGCGTTTTCTTCTCTGCATTGAAGGAGATTGCTTATGAAACAAGGAGACATATTCATACAAATTATTCATGAGGTTACGGGCAAGCCAAAAGAATTTGCCGCTGAAATGCTTGAGATCTTTAAGTCAATGATCCCCGGGCCGACTAAATTTGATGAAGAGATATCCGACGAAGAAGCTGAAAGTCTACTAATTGAACTTCGGAAAGAAAAAGAGGGAATTGCCAAGTTTATCATCGACGGTTACCTTCGCTTTTTTTTGCGGAAATCGCCTCCTTCAGGCTCTGCTTGATTGCAATGCCGATAAATTCTTGAAATTCGGCCTGCAGTTTTGGATCCGGAATTGTTTGATTAAGGAATTTTTGCCATGCGGTCATAGGTTCCTCCCATTTTTAAATTTATGAATCTGGGACGGAGAAATAAACTAATCTAAACGTCTTGTCAAGAAAAAAAACGCATAAATCTGATTATATTTTATTCGCTAAGAATATCAGCAAGATAGTCTCTGATAATGGGGGGAAATATGCTGTCGCGGCAGCTTTGAATGTAGTTTATGACTCCATCCGCAGATGGTGCAAGGGAGAAAATCTGCCCGATGGTCAACAACTCCTCGCCATCCGTGATAAATTCAATGTCTCCATCGACTGGCTTTTTACGGGCACAAGACCTTATGCGGTTCCCGCTGATCTAATAAATGACCACCGGGTGCGAGAACATCGCTGCGAATTCTGCACCACGATTTCGGAAGAGACAAAAGAAATTTGCACAAAAGTGAAAAATATTATAGAATCCGAACATCCTATCATCGTGCATGGAATAAAGGTTGCGATTGAAGTCTTAGAGGATGCCATCAAGCAAACCGAGGAAATTAAAAAAATCAGAGAGACGGCAACCAAACTTCGGAGGAACTGGAAACGTACGGAGTTGTCATTGGTGGAAGGAAATATAGAGCCGATTCCCCAGCGGAGAACGTGTGACCCGTGTCCCCTCTTAACGCATCCCGACACAGAACAGCGAGACAAAAAAATATGATTCATGTTCATTTTTAGTCAATAGGAAAGGACATTATGGATGCCGTCGCTTTAACATTCTTTTTTGCGATTCTTTTCTTCGCCATCGCAATAGCCATCCTGCGATGGGTCCTGCGCATCAATCATATCGTCGATAGACTGGATCGCATTGTAAACCAACTTGAGAGCATCATCAATGCGTTGAAGGCCGGTTTTAAGATTGAAGAGACCAAATAACTGGATTCCCGCTTCCGCGAGAATGACATTAGGACCAACGCATCCCGCCAAAGGAAAAAAATCATGAAAAGGATTCTGATCATCGCAATCGTGGGAGTCATGCTGGCGGGGTGCATGCCCAAAATGACAGCGCCTAATTCTGAAGAATTGCAGATTGAAAGAATATTTCAAGTACGCAATCTTGATAAAGATGAAATATTTGAACGGTCAAAGATGTGGATGGCAAAGAACTTTAAATCAGCAAAATCCGTCATCGAATATGAAAATAAAGAAAAAGGCGTAATCATAGGAAATGGCACTACAGATATATATATAAAAATAACCCTCCCTCGTATAGTCGCTACATTCACGATGCAAGAAGATATCAAAGATGGAAAGGTTCGCCTGAAGATCGATAACGTTCAGCAGGCGGGGGGATATCCGATTTATTCAGAATTTAAAAAGCCCGTTCAGAACGAGATAGAGCTTTTAACATACGGTCTTCAGATATATCTCACGAACCCCACCAACCGGGAAGACTGGTAAATCTCTAAGCCTTCTTCGCGTTCATCACCGCCGCAACTGTCGGCATTGCGGAAATGGATGTCGGCAAATCCGCCTCGACGAGAACGCCCTTGGTCATCAGCGCCGCCACGAGGTCACATAGAGGGTCGGGCAACGGCGGAGGCGGCTGAGACGTCCATTGCGTCCCGTCCCACACGGGAAATTCGCAAGGCGCCAGTAATGTAAAGCCCTCAGGGATTGCTCCTACCTCTGCAATTATCATTTCACTGGCATCCGACGTCTTATATATCCTGGTTCCTCTGTGATCTTCGATCTGCGTCCACGCTCCGTTCTTGAAGATCCGCGCATTGCCTTCCGCTGCATCAGGCGGCGCCACTACGGTCGAATGCGCGGGCATTAGATAAACTTCTTTGCCCTGATTCAGCGACTCAAGCGGATCAAGGGGAGCATCCTGCGATCCGATGTATTCCCCCGTTTGCCAATGGCAATTATAAATTTTCATAAACACTCCTCTAATAAAAAATTATCGGCATTACATATTTATTGCGCGGTCGAGTTTCGTTGCCCGCCGCAGAGTTGCCTGTGGCCAATGTGACGTAGGTACCGGTCGCACCACCCAGCACATAACTTTTAGGCCCCCCACCATTGTCTGTGACATTGTAAATAGGGTGGGAATGCGCCACTACATCATCGTTTTCCTCCGTCCCTACGTGATCGCCGGCAACCATGGTCGCTCCGGCGACGGCCACCGCCGTTCTTGAAGCGCGGTCAGGATCGACTCCTTTGCCGTGATCCCAATATCTCGGGAACTTCCCTCTGTCATCAGGAAGATTGAAACTATAAATATGCGCCGCACCATAAATGGTCCCGATTACGGAGAATAGATCTGCATATGTCGTTCGCGAAAGAGATGCTCCATTGCGTTCAAGGGCTCTCGCCGGCAGAGTCTCGGATGGCCAATCGAGCTGAGTTCCCGGAGGAAATGCGAAGCCGGGCACTATTCCTATTCTCTCATCCAAAATATTCGCATTGATGATTGAACTCTGTCCGACAATGAGCGCGATCTGCGCCACCGGCAACTTCCCCGCGGGAATGGCAGGCGGCGCCGGACTGCCGGCTTCCACGCCAGGCACAATGGAAAGCGCACCGGTCAAGGCATCGATCACCGCCCGGTCAATGCGCGGATCTGAAGATGGCGCGCCTATTGCCCCGGATGTCTGTGCGGCCTGCGAGACCAATGCGTTGCTGACAAAGAGATCGCCTGCATCAATCGTGATTGTCATGGCCGCCGGCGACGACTGATGCGGCGCGAACATGCCCGCGATGCGATTGTGTACCTGGATGTCAGCATCGATGCTGGTCTTGTATGTCACGGAATCCTGCGTCGTGAAATCTGTCTGAACAAATTTAGCTGCTCCCATAATTAAACTCCTTGAGTGTGCCAGTTTGCAGTCCCATCGACTGCGACACCGGCAGAATTGTAAAGCGTCAATGTGAAACCATTGACCGTTTGATTTGAAAGCACCGCCGTCAATCCGGAACCGCCGACGGGCGTTGCCTGTGCGTTTGGCAGAAAATTGAAAGGCGCCGCATACGTGATGACCGTTCCTGAATGCGATACTGAAATCCCCACGCCTGATTCCGCGCGAGTCGGCATATCAAGCATGGGAATAAAAGATGAAATATAAGCAAGGCCCACAGAGGCCGTCATCACAGCCTCCATGGTTACCGCGATTGCCGTGATGTCTCCCACGTCCCAAGACTGAAACGCATTGTAGGCGGCTCCATTGGCATGCCATTTAATATTCAGTTGAGGAGAGGCGACGCCCGTCTCGCCGGGTCCCAGATTCGAGACGAGCTGCGCAAGAGCCCTGACGACCTGATTCTGCGACAGTGTTTCCTCCAATGCGACGTAACCATAGGTTGAATAAGGCACGGGGCAGAATTTGTCAAAGGTATTCCAATCGTCGCCCGATGCAGGACCCTGCGATAACGGAACAAGGACGTTGGAGGGATGAACGATAAAATTTGTCAGGGTACCGGGCCATCCGAGCGTTGCCTCGTCGACCAGGTCAATCACGGGAAAATTCGGATTCGACACGGCCAGATCATATATCGCGGGATTTGCGGAATAGTTCCCCAGGGCGTCGAGTGCGCAAATCATAAACGTCCAGGAACCCGGCGCGGCCTTGAGACTTACGAGATGCGTTCCTTTTTCGATCTGCGTTATCGGTGTCCCGTCTGCCCATTTGTTGTTTCCCAGCCGATTATACCTGATCTCATAGCCGGCGATATTCCCTGCAACATTGTCCCAGGAGAAGACAACGAAAACGCCGTTCTGCGAGGCCGTGAAATTGGTTACGTCATCCACCGGCTGCTTGTATGAAGTGACACGGACCTTCGCCGGAGGCGAAAAAGGCTTTTCATTAGTCAGAGTCCAGCCATAGATCGTCGGATCTTCTTCCCTCAGCGTAAGATCCACGCCGCCATTATCCGATAACTTCCAGTCCGTGCACCGGAAACCTTTCCCCGACCAGCTTAATTGATCGATACCCAGATTAAGGACGTCGCCCGGTTGATATGGGAAAGCGGTCAGTTTGGCCGGAAAGTCCACGGTTATGCCGCGCAGGTTTTGATTCAGGAAGATCGCCGCGAGCCGCTGCGCCATCGATGCGCTGATCGTATAAGGTAGCTCTAGGGTCTGGCAGATCTCAAAACTCCCGTCCGCCGCATATTGGGCGGCATTCTGTTGATATGGAAAATCAACCTGCTGCCAATATTGGGCGGGAGAAACGAATGTCCCCCGCACGGTATTGAACCTTTGCTGTCGCGAAGGGGCCGGCATCACAGAAATATCGTCCCGCAGATCGGATTCGGACAAACCCGGACCCACGGGATAACTATAGGCGGCCGGGAATATGCTGTATGCTCCTTGCGACCAAACCAGGCGTCCTGCACAAGCGGTCAGCATCTTTTTCATTATGTCGATCGGCTTCAGATCAAGGGTGAAAGAACCGTTGCACGTATAGCGGCTTTCCTGATTTGTCGTATGCACATCTATCGTGCAGTTTACGGGAGGAATCGCAGCGGTCAGGCCGCTGCCTGCGAGCACCAGATATCCGGAAGCAAGAGCGGTCTCTACAACGTAGGAATTTGCGCTTGCAGGAAAGACCGTCGAGACACCGTCTATCGTATATGTTCCGCCTGCTATGGTGATTGTGATGGTGTCGCCGGCGAGGATCGTCCCTGAACCGGAGACGAGGTTCAATCCAATCGCTCCCGCCGGATAGTAGGAACCGTCCGTCATATAGCCCGCGCCTGTGCCGACGCGAACCGGGACCGCTTCATCACAGATGTTTGCAGCGGCGATGAAATTGGCGTCGTTGACGTCCGCTGAGGCCGCGCCCATGCCATAGGTCTTGACGAGATAGTCCCGGACACAAAGGACGGCATTGTCGGTCCAACCCGTCGCAGCGGTTCGCGGATCGTACACGTCCTTCACGCCTCTCACGACTGCCTTGACATTCGGAAGTCCGGAGGCGAAAACAGTTTGATCGTATTCAAGCCTGATTACGAGATAAGCTCTTCCGGATAGTGTATGCTCCAATGTCCATACGTGGTTCCCCGCCCGATCAACGGCGTTTGCGATCAGATCGGCATCGGCTGCCTGGTCCACGGCGCCAAGATGCTTTGTAATCTGGACGAACGATGTGCCGTCGGGCTTTATGAATGTTGCATCCGTTGAGATCGTGTCGCCCAGATAGACATCATCAATGCCTTCAACTTCATGGGACGTCAGTGCAATGACCAGATAGACAAATTCATTATTGGCTCCATACGAAAAAGCCGCTACAAGCGGCCCGGAAATGCAGCATTTTCCATAAACGACACGATGAGGAGCGGTCGCATTGCGGAGCGTCTGCATACGTCCGGCGATGAGATCTGCCGCCTGCGGGACCTGAAACATGCTCGATGCAACATACGAGATCGTTGTCGCGCTAAGGATCGCCACGGCTAACCATGGCTGCCCGAAATAGACCGCCACGGCCGCCGCGATGATCCCAGTGACTTGAACGACGGCAGGAGGCATCAAACAATCCTCCATGCCGCCGCAGCATCGGTCATCCGCCGCATCACAAGGCCCTTTTTCCCGGCGGCGATCGCCATCACGCCCACACAGACGGCGACTGCGGGGCCTCCATCCTGCTCCATCATCACCCAATCTCCCCGCTTTGCCATCTTGGGCGATATCTCGGGCCCGATATTCGCCGTCACGAGGGATCGCAGGCCGCCCGCCTCCTTGATAATGGCTCCTGCACCTTCCTCGGTAGAATAACCCCTATATTTTGCAGCCAGGTCAGCGCCGGTCATGGCCCGGGCGCAATCGCAAGCAAAGAGAACGCAGTCATGAATTCCCCATTCGAAGGAAGTCTTCTCGCGCGACTTGATGAAAGCCATCAAGTCTATATCCCAGGTCTCGCTTCTCATGTGTTGTAGGGCCTACCCCAGTAAATCTCCTGCTCTACCATTTGCGCCACGAACTCAAATCCTTTATCCGTCGGGTATTCGCTCTGCTGATCTGCATTGCCGAATACCCGGGACTTTCCGCGTTCCCACTGCACGAGATCGCTTTCTACCGTTACCTGGATCGCAGCTTCTTTGCCGAGTTTAATCGGCATGGTGTCCATCTTGCCCTTGAAGACGATTATCGGGTCGGCAAGGATCTGATAGTTCGCGTCGAGAGGCGCCAGCCAGATCGTCGCGGGGCGCCCCGAATAGGTTGTGCCAAAACATTCGGCGATATATTGAGACTGAATTCCGGAGAGGGTCAGCGTCACGCCATACATCTGCAGGTCGGTGCCTTCTTCGATTGCCGAAATGCCTCCGAGATTCCCGGCTCCGGTCCAGGTATGGCCATTCCAATCGAAATCATATCCGGCGTTCGTCAATCGCACCGTGCCATAAAGAATCACAGACCAGTTCTTTTCCGATGCCGTCGCGCTCGTCGCGGCTTTTATCCAAAGCTCGCAGATATCGCCGACATTCCATCCGGCGATCGTCTGTATTTTTGTGACATAAGCGCCCGTACTGTCGCTCTCCTCCACTCCGACATTGACGCCATTCTTCTTGATCTGCCCGTAACCGGAGCCTCCGACGCCTTTCAGATCGAATGAAATTATCAGGGGACCGCTTCTCGTGACCGTAAATGATTTTTTGAGCACATAAGCGCCGCTAACGGTGTTGCGCTCGACGGCGTCGGTTTCCAACGTCTCATTGTCAAAGTCGAGCTCCACCATGACAAGATATGGGACATTCGAATTTTGCAGGGCCGCTTCCGGCGCGGTCAGGATCGTCCTCATCAAAAGACCTCGGTAGCTGAAATCGTAATTGTAGGATGGCGGTCCGGATCAAAGTTGGCCGTATCTTGCTTGTCATCATTCAAGCGGAACGTGGCCAGCGGCTCAACGATCACAAGCAATGACGTATCCGCCGGCGAAATGCGCATGGGCGGCTCAAAAGTGAGCGTTGAAAGACCGCTGCCGTCCACCGCCGCAATTGCCGTAATGATTTTAAGTTCCCCTCCGATCTCGACATAATCTCCCGGGAGAAGCCAGTTTGATTGGTTCGCAACGCCCCAATGGGTGACTATCGCATTACCCGTCTGTCCCGCACCGGACACAGTACCCGCTCCAGTCGCATAACCGCTCGGGGTCTTATGGGTCAGATCTCCCGCATAGAAGCGCCCGGCGGCCCCGCGCAGTCTTGCCAGCCATGCCTTAAATGCCCGAGCGTCAATCTGGTTAAGATTCTGCCAGGTCGCTGTAAATAACCATCGCGCGCCGGGCAGTTCATACGTCTGAACAGACTTGTTCAGCGGCGATTCGAAGGTCTGCGTATTCGCTTGCAGGCTGAAAGTGCATTGAGAGGCATTTGCCCGGTTAAGCGTCGGAAGATTCAGGGTCGTCACTTAACCCTCCCGCTGGCATACGCAAAGGAACCTCCTCGCTGCATGCTGCTATAAATTTCCGATTTTGCCTCTTCTTTCGCTCGCGATGCCATTGCCCGCATTTGCTGTTTGATCTCCTCGCTCGTTCCGGCCGCAAAGTGGAAATTTTGATTTATAACCGGAGGACCTCCAAGTTTGCCGCTTGGTGTGATCATCCCCGAAGCACCTGGCGTGAAGAGTTCGGGACCTTTCTCGCCAACTATGTAAGACTGGCCAACGTTGACCGCGCCGCCATATTCCCGTCCCTGATATTGCGTCCCGGCGATGATTCCGACCTGGGCCGCGCCAATCGCACCGGCCATCATAGCAAGCGGGATGGCCATCTCTATTCCCTTCAATGACTCGGAACCAAGGATTCCAGTCACAGCAAGGGCACTTGACATGATTGCCTGACCAATTGTCAGTGCTTTCCATGCCTCAAATTGAGTTCTGTTCCCCTTGTCCATCATTCCAGCAATCTGTCCGAGTTGGCTGTTGACTATGCTGCCGGCATACATCCAACTCTCTTCATCTATTTTCCGTTTGTCAGCAGCATACTTTTCATCGAGGATCTCTTTTTTCTCAAGAACCAACTGATAATCGGCCAGGTCCTTCCCGTACAATTCTGCTTTTTTTTGGTATGTTTCAATTTCGGCTTGCACTGCGGCAACGTTCTGATCGTATTGAAGTTTTAACCTCGCCTGCGGAGACGATCCCGCTCCGAAAATGTCGGGTATGGCCTCGCGAAGAGCTCTGTTCTCGAATTCACGACGCAACGTCTCCGTTTGCCGACGCTGATCCGCTTGAAAGACCGAAAAACTGTCGAGAATATCCTTTTGCTTTTTCTCTTCCGGAGAGAGTTGCAGATATGGGGCCGAGGCACGATAGAAATCGACTCTGGCCTTTGCCGCCTTCTCATATTGTCCGGTCAGGTCCAAGACCTGCGCGGTGAGATCGCTCAGGCCCTTCGTCTGGTCATAGAGACCGCGTTTCGTTTCGTCGGCATCTGCCACCTGTTTTTCATGGAGTTTAGCCTGAGCCGCATTGACGGCCATAATGGCCTTCTGCGTCGTCTCATATGATTTATTGACCTTCGCGGCCATCTCATCCGTCGGATTTGCGTTGTACAGGGCGAGCGCCTTCTTCTCTGTGTCCTGAGCAGCCGCGAGTTCTTTTTGTTTCGCGTCGAGCTCGATCTGCAGACTAGCTTCATTCAGGGCATGCTTCTTATCGAGATAATCCTTCAGAGAGACCAGGCCCCAGTTCCAAGCGATCTGGTTTAATTGCTCTTCCGCGTCATTCGCCTGCTTCTGTTCCTGGGCAATCGATTCATAGAAGGCCTTCAGATAAGCCAGGTAGGCATTCGCAGCCGCCATCTCTTTCGCCGATCCCTTGGCGCCGACGTTAATGCGCTCACCGGCCAAATCCTGCGTCTTCTTCTTTATCGGGTTTCCGTTCTCATCAAGGCCGACCTCAAGCATGGCAAGCTTTAGGAGCTCCTTATCCTGCGCATTGTACCGCTCCTCGAACATCTTATTCTGATCGGCCCACCATTTCCCTGCATCGGTGAATTTCCCTCCCGCCAGATAATACATGGCTGTTGTCGCCGTTCCGCCGAGTTTATCGAGCAGCATGGCCAGACGCCTGACCTCCGCCTCGACGCTGTGGAGGCCGAGGACGAATCCGGAAATCATACCGCCCTCGGCAAAACCGCTCATTGCCACTGCCAGCCGCGTCATCTCCGGAACCAACTCGTCCCCGACGCGCATCTTCATCGCCTTGATGGCGAGCTCCAGTTCATTGACCGATTCTTTGTATTGCAGGATCTTCTGAGCTCCGTCGGGGCCGACTATCAGATGCAGGCGCTCCGCCGTTGCCTGGGCCTCCGCCATCTTTTCCGGCGTCAGTCTGAGGATCTCCTGGAGCTGACCCCAGGAGCGGCCATAAAGGGTCATGGCCATTGTGTTGCGATCGGCGCCGGACTGTGTCTGCAGGAGAGCCTGGTTCACGTTGGCCATGATCTCCGGCATCGGCAGGAGATCGCCATTCGCGTCCTTGACGGATACACCGTAATCGTCAAATTTGTCGGTTCCCTGAGCTAACGTGCGCGAAAGCCGGAGGGCGGCATTGATTGCCGTCTCATGATCAATTCCGAGTTTGGCGATCGCCGTCTCAAAAACGCTTGCTTCTTCGGTCGTGACGCCGAATGTGTTCCCGAGCTTTCTTATGTTCTCGCTCCAGTCGACCGTCTCCTGTACCATGTTACCGAGGAATTTGCCGCTTCCCCAAATTGCTGCCGCTGCGCCGATGGCGGCAATCCCTTCTTTGACCACACCCAGAGACGAGGCCATATCTTTGGAAGCCTTATCGATGATACTAACGCCCTTGCCCATATCCGACTGCAGGCGGGCGACATCGGCGCTCATGCTGATGAC
>Ga0187866_1002026_pt1 | contig 17546 bp, 12 predicted proteins | sample June2016WEW_11_1_3_FD_133013 | JGI IMG/M metagenome (GOLD analysis project Ga0187866, IMG submission 133013) | Peatland microbial communities from SPRUCE experiment site at the Marcell Experimental Forest, Minnesota, USA - June2016WEW_11_150 | ecosystem: Environmental > Terrestrial > Soil >...
CGGAGGAGCGGGGAACTGGCGGGGATTCTGAAAGCGCCGCGATCCCGGGTATCCGAGTGGTTGTCCCTGTATCAGAGGTACGGAGTGGAGGGACTACTGGAAGGATACCGGAGTGGACGGCCGCCGCTGTTGACAGCGGAGCAACGCGCCCATCTCGGCGACATTCTGGACAGTAGTCCGGTAGCGTACGGTTTGGATACGGGCCTGTGGACCTCGCCTATGCTGGCCTGGGTGATCGAGGAAGAGTTCGGCGTGGCCTACCTACCATCCGGGGCACGTGCGGAAGCTGCTGCACGACCTGGGCTTCTTCCGTGCAGCGGCCGCGGCGCGTGCTGGCGCGGGCCGATGCGAAGGAGCAGGACCGGTGGCACCGGCGGGTCTACCCCAACCTTAAAAAAAGGGCCCAAGCGCGACACCGGGCGCTGATCTTCACCTCGGCACGCTGTCGCGGGTCTTCACGGAGATGCAGACCTGCGCGGACCTGATTCGTCCGTGTGCCCCTCGCACAGAGCGGCTCTGCGTGCCGGTGGAGGCGGTCCCCGCCTGCACAGTCCTCGATTAAACGGCAGCTCGAGGTCCGAGTCAAGCACCTCAGGGCGCCTCAGGGCGCGGCCTGCGAGGCCTGGATGGCGCAACCCCCGGTCACGCCGGGCGTCGTGCAGGCTTGGTCTCCGAGCGTCGTGAAGTAGATGTTGGAGGCGCCCGTGGGAGTGGTCGCCGAATTGTCGATGATAATCCCGCTGGTTCCGCCGGCCTCGGCTGTCGCCGCAGTCGGCGTAGCGCTGCCGCTCAGGGAGCCGCTGGTGACATCAAAGCCCATGACGCAACCGTTGGTCAGGCTGTTGTCGCAGCTCGCGAACAGACCGTAGCTAAGTACGCTCACGAAAACGTAGTCTTTGCCGCCGTTGAAGAACTCGGTGGCCTGCAGGCCGGCGGCATAAAGGCCGTTCGTGTAGTTGTTGCTGAGCGCGGGTCCCGCCGAGGCGGTGGGGCTCATCACATTGGAATTGACGGACACCTGGTACAGGGTGTTATTCCCTGCGCCGGTGTTTCCGACGACGTAGAGGTGGCCGGAAGGGCTCGACGCAGAGGAGGTGTAGTAGGCGTTGTCAAAGTCACCGGCCAGCAGAAACTCGTATCCCGCTCCTAGTGTGGTCTCCGTGCCGCTGCCACTCGTGAAGCTGGTGGGGAACTGAAAAACGCCGCTGCATTGAAGATTCGAGCCGCAAGGAGATCCGATGCCGGTGTGACTGTCCGCTCCCGCGAAGGCATAGACCATGCCGGCCGCGGAATCCACCAGCGGGCCGTCCACGAGCCCAAAGATGGCGTCCAGCCGGGCGGACGTGCCGGCCGTGGCGCCCGTCGAGGCAAGGATGGAGTGAAGGTAGCCGCAGGGGTTGCCCGGCGCAGCGCACGTCGACGACAGGTTCAGCAGATAGTCGCCCACAAAGATTCTGCCGGAACCAGAATCGTACACCGGGCTGCTGAGCGCCGACGAGCTCACCACGACCGGCCACGGGCTCGCCGCCTCGGCGGGAGTTCCCTGGAAGATGCCGGTGAACTTGTGGAGCTTGCCGCTGTCGTCGCCGATGTACAGCGTATCCGAGCCGGCGCCGTAGTTGTAGAAGGGCGAGGATCCGCCATCGTTGGCGCCGCCGCTCAGAGCCAGGCTGGTCATGCAGGGTGCGCTGCAACTACGATAGGCGCTCGCGAGGACTGCCGTCGGCGTGCCCGGGCTGGAGGGAGACTCGCTGGCTGACGCCTGCCACTTCAGGACCACCAGGCTTGCGGCGCCCGCGGTGCTGCTCTGGGCAAACACCACCTGGGAGCCGTCGGGCGATAGCACGACCGAGGTGACAATCGTCCCGCCGGTGTTGAAAGCCCAATAGACCGAGGGCACTATCCCGCCGCATCCCGCATAGAGGTTGTCGTAGGCAATGATGCTCGCGGCTGTCGAAGTCCCCGCTAGCCCGGTGTTGTAGACCACGAAATCGGGCTGTGAGGCATACCCGCAATTCGCGTTGTCCGTGCGGAAGGAGTACTTGGCGGGAAAGACGCCCAAGCCCGCCGAGGCGCCGCCGCCCATGTCCTCGCTCCAGTCGGCGCGCAGGCGCTTGCTGCCGCGAGGCGTGGGTTGCTGGAAGGGCCGTCCGCGCGAGGGACCTGAAGGCGCCAGGGCCAGCCCGCGCGGCAACGGGCCCGCAGGAACTCGCTTGCCGGCGCCCGGCGGTGTCGTGACGACGTCCAGCGGCTCAGGGTTCGGATGGAGCGTCCCGAGCACCGCCGCGGCTTGCGCGGATTGGCGCCTCCTCTGCTGCAGTTTGAAGCGGGGATCGCCGGCGATCCTTAGCCAGCGGTCATATGTGCCGTTCCGGATCGCCTCCTCCGCCGTTCCCGGGTTGGAAAAGACGAGATGGTGGTCACTCCAGTCGTGGGCCTCGCCCGAGTTCTCCTGAGCGGAGATCGGAAGCGCGGGCAACACTCCAAGCGCCACGGCCAGGATGCCGCTGAACCTCTTACCAGTTGACATTGTGCACCAGATTGTAGGCGTTGACCGTTCCGATTCCCGTGGAGAAGTCCCAGCCCACTGCAGTTCCGTAGGCCGGAAGGTACGAGCCGTTGGACAAAGACAGCACGCCGTTCGTGCCCGAGGGCAGGTAGCAGTTGTAAAGGGTGCCTCCGTTGGCGAGGCAATTGACGTCCAGATCTCCCTGCGTCACGTCGTAAAACACGCAGGTGCTTGCCAGACCTCTGCGCAGCGGCGGCAGGCTGCTGGAGTTGCAGGCGCTGTTGCCACCCGATCCGTATTCGCTGGCGGCGATCCTGTAGTAGACCGGGTTGGGATTGCCCTGCGGTCCCCACACTTGGTTCACCAGCGCCTGGATGCCCGCCAGGATGGGCGAAGAGAACGATGTTCCGCCGGCGCCGGCCCAAGTGCTGGGCGCACCCGCGCAAGAGGCCCCGCCATTAGGGATGTCAGTGTAGCAATACGGGTAATAGTGGCCCCAAACGCCATTGGCGGCGAACAGGGAGACATCGGGAAGGTCGCGCACGCCGTCGCTTGGGTTGCCGAAGACCGACTGCCAGGACGGTTTCGCATATCCCGCGCAGGTGCCGCTGACAACACCTGAAGTGGCAGGCACCCCGGTCGCACAGCCGCTCGGCCCGCCGCTGCCGGACGCCGTGGTTAGAAAGTTCGCCCCCGCCGTGCTGTTGCAGAAACCGCTCAAGCCATAAGTGGTGGCATAGCCCTCGTAATTGGCGATCAGCATGCTGGCGCAGGAATCGTTCCAAGGGATCTCCGGAATGTAAGACTTCGCGGAGGCGTACGTGGGAGTGTTGGTGGAGTTCCAGTAGGCGCCGGTGGTGTGGGCGTAGGTGTCGCCGAAGTCCGTGCCGCCCACGGCCACGTTGTACGGAGTGGAGGCGAAGCCACTGACGCCGATGCCGTGTGTAGCATAGGGCTGGTTGGCGTCGCAACTGGCTGCACCTTCGTCGCCGCTGGAGACGAAGACCGAGACGGACTCGGTTACCGCCTGCTGGTACGCCGAGGAATAGGCCGCATTGGCCGCAGCGCCGTTAAACGCCTCGCACTCGCCGTAGCTGATGCTCACAATGGCCGGTGGGCTGCTCCCGTTGATCAGGTTCTGGAGAGCAATCAACCCGCCAAATGTGGTGACCGTGTTCCTGCAGGACGCCAGCTCGATTGCCGCGCTCGGCGCTGCGGCGCTGGCATACTCCGCATCCAGAATGGCCTCGCCATCGTCGGCGTTCACATTTGGGTCCTTGCAGTTGTTGTGCCCGCTGGGCGGCGCCGGGTGGACCTGCGTGAAGGAGCCCGAGGTATAGCTGGAGAGACCGAACGTGTTCCGGAAGGTAGTCCAGTCGGCAGTGGTGTAAACGTTTGTGTCCTCAATCACGACGATGGTCTGGCCCTGTCCCGAGTGGCCTTCGCTGAACAGAGGATTCAGGTTGTAGATGGTCGCCAAGTCTCCGGGTGTCACCGCGTAATAGGTGTACGAACCGGAAGCAAAGGTGTACTCCGCGCGCGGCTTGTACATGGGGCGAGGCATGAAATCGTGCAGCGAGACGATACCGACCACAGCGGGAGCGAGCGCAGCCGGGATTTTGGGATCGCTCATGTTGGCGATGTGCTGGGCGCCGTTGACTTGAAGGTGATGGATCTCCGTTCCGAACGCCTTGCGGACCTGGCCCGCGGTGCCCGAGAAGTCGATCACCATGCCGCTGGGATAGACCACATTGACCGCCAAGCCGCTCGATTGGAGCCAGCCTGTGATCGTGTCGAGGTCCGCCTGGGCCGGGCCGAACCGCTGCCCGAATACCTCCGCGGTCAGCCACTTGTGGTAATTCGGCGAGCCAGGGGTGGAAAGCTCGTCGATGAACGCTTCAAGGGCCTGCTCCAGGTCGGGCGGCCGTTTCAACTGGAGCAGCATGTGATCCATGGGATAGTTCTCGGCAACCCGCCCGCGATCGTTTTGGGCGCTTGCCTCGGGGCGAGTGTTGCCCGCGAGCGCGACGACTTTGCTGGCGTCGATGCGGTGCGTGATCATCGGCCGCGCCGCGCGTTCCGACCCCGCATAGCCTGCAACAGCGAGGGTCAACACCAGTGCCGGAACAGCAGCCGGAGAGCGAGCGATTCCCCATCTTGAGTTCATTGTGTCCTCGTTCAGGCGCGAGCCGCCTTCAGCACAGCGTTCCTCCGTCCTACCGACCCAAAACTCCCATTCTGGCTCTCGACTGCCATTCAGTATACATCCAACCAGGATTTCCGTTTTGCCACCGTGGCCAACATCGATTGTACATCCAACTGCCTCCGTCGGAGCGTTCTTTCCATCCTTTCCATCCCGAGCGACTCTGGCGGTACTGCTGGCTGCTGTTGGCAGAGAGCCGTCTGAGGCGGCGGCTGTTCGGGACGATGGTAGGAAGGATTGCCGTCTTGCCGGTGGCGACGGGGTTGACGGAGGCGGTGGGTGCTGCGACATCAGGCGACCAAGCGGGGGCGGAGACTGCTTGCAGAAAGAACCGGAAGGGGTGACGTGGCAAGCCCATGTCCCCATAGGGCTCGTGCGGGTTTCCAGTCTCAGGCCGACCGCGGTGGCGGTTTATGCAGGTCAGCCTAAACAGGAGTTAGGCCGCTTCACGTTTATGTCGCGATTCATCCTTATAGTTTTTACGACGTTGCTGCCAAGCCTGACAAATGCAAAGCGTGCCGCGCCGGCAAAGGCAGAGCCTGTAGTTCATCGGGGCGTTCGATATATTGCTTCGAATGACGATGGTCGTCGCGCATACATTGAGGCCTGGGATGTTCAGACCAACCTGAACTCGACGAGGACATCAGCGTAGAAGGCCTGCTCCACGGCACGCCGGAACGCCGTCCAAGGACCACTGCCGCAGCCGGCAAAGTGCGCAGTGAAGCGCCGCCTACCAGGCGCATGCAACCGGCGCGCGGCTGACACGCGCAGCCGTCAGACTTCGACATCGGGGAGCGGCCATGTTCGGCGCAGCCCCCGCATCGCTGTTGCGACATTCCGTTCCCGCTCGCAATGCGTCGAGGGCGAGATGATCTGTCGCCGGCGGGACCATGGGGATTGAGCGGGCCGGCCGGCTCGATGCTGCAAGAAACAGGGGCAAGAAGGAGGGTTCGTAGGGTGCAAAGAGTGTCGAAGGTTTCTGCTGCTGTCTGGGTTCTGGTCGCCGCACAGTTGCCGCTCGCATTGGGGGCGTTGGCAGGAGGCGCCGCGCTCATGCTCGATCCCCGTGGCGAAATCATTTCGCTTCCCGTCGAAATGCTTGCAGGCACACCGTTTTCGACCTACCTGGTTCCGGGCGCGCTGCTCTTTACATTCCTGGGCGCCTATCCAGCTCTGGCAGCCTATGGCCTCGCAAGGCGTCCCGGATGGGCGCTGCCGGAACGCATCAATCTGTTCCACGGCACGCATTGGGTATGGGCAGCCTCCCTCGCGGCAGGCGGGATTCCGATCCTGTGGATCGCGGTCCAGATGCTAATGCTGGGGTACATCAGTGTGTTGCAGCCATTCTATGTTGCATGGGGGATGGCGATCATCGGGTTGACTCTGCTTCCGCAAGTGCAGAGGCACTATCGCCTGGAGCAATGAGTCGCCGGCGGCCAAACGTGCCAACCGCTCCCTCACGGTCGCGGCTCGGCGTGGGGCACCGTGTGGTCACGCGACGTGGGGATTTCGGCAGAGGCGATGCACAGGGATGCGGTGGTGAGGAATCGGTACAATGGTGGTCCTGTGTCAAAAGAGCGAATACATGTGACGGCGCCGGAGGCGGTGGCGATCGGGGTGGTGGTGTTGTTGCTGGCGACCAATGTGTACCGGGCCTGGACGCAGTCGGTGACGATCGATGAGGCGCGCAACTACAACATGTTCATCTCGGAACCGATGTCCCGGATGTTTGCCTTCCACGATGCGACGAACCACGTGCTTCAGACGGTTCTTTCGAAGATCTCGATCATGCTGTTCGGGTTGTCGGAGTTCACGCTACGGCTGCCGAGCGTCTTGGGCGGGTTGCTGTACTTGGTCTCGTGCTACCGGCTGTCGCGGTATCTGTTTGGGACGGGCTGGCTCCTGACGCTCTCGGTGCTGGCGCTGGGGGTGAATCCCGCTGTGCTCGATTACCTGTCGGCGGCGCGAGGATATGGCCTGGGGTTGGGCTTGCTGATGTGGGCGTTCACCCACCTGGCGCTGTATTTCGGGGACCAGGACGAGCGGCGGTTGTTCAAGGCGGGGATCGGGTTGGGGTTGTCGGTGGCCGCCATGCTGGCGTTCCTGTATCCGGCGGCGGCGCTGGCGGCGATCGTGACGGGGATTCTGGCGGTCGATGGGCGACGGTTCTGGGTTGCGGTGGACAAGTTTGTGGGGCCGGGAATCATCACCGCGTTCGTGCTGCTGGTGCTGCCGCTGAGCCATGCGAAACGGGAGGACGTCTTTTACGGCGTGAGCACGATCACGGATTTTGTGTCGGGGCTGGTGAACCTGAGCTACTACCACAGCCCGAGGGTCTGGATAGTGGGGAGACACCTGCCCAGATTCGGGTCGTGGTACGTGGTGATCTGGGCGGGGATCGTGCCGGCGTTTCTGCTGGCGACCCTGATTGCGGGGGCGATCGCGGCGCGGGGTTGGGTGCGGTCGCGGCAGTTTGCGGCGGTCGAGAAGAACGATCGGGTTCTGCTGCTCCTGGGAGCGGCCATGGCGCTGATGCTGCTCATGATTGTCGCCGCCCGGCATCTGTTCGGGGTTCTCTATCCATCGGGCAGGACGGGGATCTATTGGGTACCGCTCGTGACGCTGGCCGTGCTGCTGCTCATCGGGAAGAAGTACGTGAAAATACCAGCACTGGTGTTCGCGGTGTTCTCGGTCGTGATGTTCGCCGGCGGGTTCACGACCGATTACTATCCCGAGTGGATCGGAGAGCGGAAGACCAAGGAGGTAATGCGACTGATCGAGGCCCGGCACGGCGGCCGGGAGGTGCGACTGGGAGCGAGTTGGCCGCTGGAGGCGGCCTCGAATTTCTACCGGCGGCGCTTCCGCCTGGACTGGATGAAGCCAGTGGACCGGACGGGCGCGGATGGGGATTTCGACTACTATTACCTGCTGGCGGAAGATGCCGGACTGATTGAGAAGCGGAAACTGCGGACGCTCTTCCGCGACCTAGAGACCGGCACGGCGCTGGCGGAGAAACCGTGACCATTCCGAAGGACTGGCGGTTTCCGATTGCGGTAGCGGCGCTCCTGGCGGCGATGGGTGTTGTCCTGGTGGTGACGGCGGCAGGCGAAACGCAGACCTGGGACGAAGGGATTCACCTCTCGGCCGGCTACAGCTACCTGAAGACCGGCGACTTCAAGATGAACCGGGAGCACCCGCCGCTGTTCAAGCTGCTGGCGGCGGTTCCGCTGCTGCTGCTCAAGCCGGACCTGCCGCTGGACCGCGAAGCGTGGAAGAACGGGTGGCAGATCGAGTTCAGCCGCGACTTCATGGACCTGAACCGGGTGTCGCCGGACCAGATCCTGAGGTACGGACGCATTCCGACCATGCTGCTGACGCTGCTGTTGGGGGTCGCTATCGCCGTCTGGACGCGGCGGCACTTCGGGACCGCCGCGGCGCTGGGGGCGCTATTCCTGTATGCGACGGATCCTAACGTGATCGCGCATGGCCGCTACGTCACCAACGACCTGATGGTGACGTTGTTCGCGTTCGCGGTGGTGATCGCGTGGGCGAAGTATCTGGAGACGAAACGGCGGCGAGACCTGGTGGCGGCGGGGCTGTTGCTGGGACTGGCGCTGGTGAGCAAGTTCTCCGCGCTGTTTCTGATCCCGGTCGTGGTGCTGCTGTACCTGATCCGATGGTGGCAGGAAGGCGCAGTGGAATCCCCGGTGAGTAAGAAGCTGTCGCTCAAGCATTGCCTGGTATCGCTGGCGGTGCTGGCGGTGATCGGCGCCGTGGTGATCGGGGCGGTGTACGGCCCGGAGACCCTGCGCTCGCTCGGCGGCCCGGCGCTGATCGACGAGATGAGACCCGCGAAGGAGGCGAATCCGATCAACTCGGCGCTGCGGGCGATGGGCTACTTCTTCGATCTTCCTGCGCATCCGTACCTGCTGGGCTTGAATCGCGTGAGCGAGTTCGATACGGAGGGGCACAACGCGTATCTGCTGGGCAGGACATCGATGTTCGGATGGTGGTACTACTTTCCGGTGGTGTTCGCGGTGAAGACGCCGACGGCGGTGCTGCTGCTGGTGGTGGCGTGTTTGGGAATCGGGGTGTACCGCTCCCTCGCGGTCGCGGCTCGGAAAGGTGGCGTGGGAAGGTGGACGAGCGGGTTGCGAACGCTGCCGTTCCGCTGGGTGGCGCTGGCGGCGCCCATGGTGGTCTATGGCGCGATGCTGTTCACCAGCCACGTGAATCTGGGCGTGCGGTATCTGCTGCCCGTGTACCCGTTCCTGTTCATCTTGCTGGCGGCGATAGTGATGCTAAAGCCGAAGGTGTGGCTGATCGTGGCGGTGGTGGCGGTTCAGCTTTTCGAGACGGTGCGGATCTATCCCGACTACCTGGCGTTTTTCAATACGGTGTCGGGGGGGCCGGGCAACGGGCCGAGGTACCTGGCCGATTCGAACATCGACTGGGGGCAGGATCTCAAAAAGCTGCGGAAGTACCTGGAGTCGACCGCCCCGAAGGAGAGGGTCTGTTTCACTTACTTCGGGACGGCGAGTCTGCCGTACTACTTTATTCCGCACTTCTACCTCCCCGAGGCCAAGGATGTGGAGCTGCGTAAGAACATGGACTGCATTGTGGCGATCAGCGTGACGCAGTTGTACGACGTGTACGTCGCTCCGGGGACGTTCAGTTGGCTGCGGGAGAAGAAGCCGCTAGCCAAGGTGGGGTATTCGATTTACGTCTACGACTTGAGAAAGGGGAGGACCCGGTAAGTGCAGATCGTGCTGGCGCTGCCGGCCTACAACGAGGAGCGGGCGCTGCCGCAGGTGCTGGAGAGCTTTCAGCGCGTGGTTGGGGGCGCGGGATACAGCATTCGCGCGGTGGTGGTGGACGACGGGAGCACGGACGGAACGGCGCGGGTGATTGACGAATGGCGCGAGCGGCTGCCGCTGGCGACGATGAAGCACGAGCGCAACCGCGGCCTGGGCGAGACGATCCGGGACGCGCTGGACCTGGCGGCGAGGGCGGCGGCGCCGGAAGACATCATCGTCACGATGGACGCCGATAACACGCACCCGATGGAGTTGATCCTGGAGATGATTCCACGCATCGGCGACGGCTACGACGTAGTGATCGCCTCTCGCTATCGCGCGGGCGCCGGCGTGGTGGGGCTGAGCGGGTTCCGGCGCCTGATGAGTTTCGGAGCGCGCGTGCTGTACCAGGTTCTCTTCCCGATTCGTGGCGTGCGGGACTATACCTGCGGATTCCGCGCCTACCGCGCCGGGATTCTGACGAAGGCCTTCGAACGGTACCGGGACCAGCTCGTGACCGAACGGAGCTTCGCGTCGATGGCCGAGATCCTGCTCAAGCTAGCGCGGCTGGGAGCGCGGATGTCGGAGGCGCCGATGGTGCTGCGCTACGACCTGAAGGGAGGAGCGAGCAAAATGAACGTGCCGCGGACCGTACTAAAGACCCTGGCGCTGATGGCGCGTCTGCGGTTCTCACGGACAGCCTCGCGATGACCGGGAAACACTGGTTCTGGCTGGCGACCGGGCTGCTGTTACTGGCCATGGGCGCGGCGCAGGTGAGCTCCGCGCTCCAGGAAACCCAGACCTGGGACGAAGGCATCCACCTCGCCGCGGGCTATTCCTACCTGAAGACGGGCGACTTCAGGCTGAACCGCGAACATCCGCCTCTGTTCAAGCTGCTCTGCGCGTTGCCGCTCCTGGCGTTGGACCCGCGACTGCCCTTGGAAGATGCGTCGTGGAAAGAGGACGATCAGGTAGTTTTCGGCGAAATTTTCCTGTACAAGAACCGCGTCCCGGCGGAGCGGATGCTGTTCGCGGCGCGATCGGTGACCATCGCACTGACGCTCGCCCTCGGCCTGGTGTTGGCGCTCTGGACGCGCCGAAGGTTCGGCGCGGCGGCGGGGGTGGCGGCGTTGTGCCTGTACGCGTTCGATCCGAACCTGATCGCGCACGGACGATACGTGACCGGCGATGTGGCGGCAACGGCGTTCATCTTCCTTTCCGCGATCACTTGGGCGGAGTTCCTGGAGACGAAGCGCTGGCGCGACCTGGCGATCGCCGGGGCGGTGCTGGGCCTCGCGCTGGTGAGCAAGTTTTCGGCGGTGTTTCTACTGCCGGTGCTGGCGGCGCTGTACTGGATCCGGCGCTGGCAGGAAGGGCGCGGGCGGCTGACGGCGCTCCACTTCGCAGCGAGCGTGGCGGTGGCGGGCGCGATCAGTGTGGGGATCATAGGGCTGGCGTACGGTCCGGAAACGATCCGCTCCTTCCACGGGCCGAAACTGCGGCGTGTAGTGGACCTCTCGACCACCACGGGCGCGATCATGGCTCAGGTTGGAAAGCGGCTCGGCCTGCCCGCGCATCCGTACCTGGTGGGGTTGCACGACTTCGCGCTGCACGACAGCGGGGGACACAGTGCGTACCTGATGGGTATGCGGTCCGACCAGGGGTGGTGGTATTACTTCCCGGTGGTGTTCGCGGTGAAGACGCCCGCGGCGGTTCTGATTCTGCTGGCGCTGTGCATGGTGACCGGACTGGTGGCGCTGGCCCGGGCGGGGCCACGGCGCTGGCGCCTGCGCGAGGCTCCGTTCGAGTGGGTGGTGCTGCTACTGCCTCCCCTGGTGTACTTCGCGTTTTGCGTGCGGAGTCACGTGAACATCGGGGTACGGCACATATTGCCGGTGTACCCGTTCCTGTTCATCGCACTCGCGGCTGCGCTGGTGCGAAAGGCATGGGGGAAGCGGGCGCTAGCGGTGCTGGTGCTGGTGCTGGCGGTGGAGTCGGTGGCAATCTACCCGCACTACCTTGCCTTCTTCAATGGGTTCGCGGGCGGTCCAGAGAACGGGCCACGCTATCTGGTGGATTCGAATCTGGACTGGGGGCAGGACCTCGTCAACCTGAAGAAGTACCTGGCTGCGCACGACATGAAGAGACTCTGCATCTGTTACTTCGGCTGCGCGAGCTTGCAGTACTACAAGATCGACTTCTTGTACTTGCCGATGACCGCGGAGACGGCCAAGCGGGAGGAGATGGACTGCGTGGCGGCCATCAGCGCGACACAATTGCAGGGGGCCTACGTAGGCGAAAGTGCGTTTGCCTGGTTGCGAGTTCGCAAGCCAATGGCGAAGATCGGGTATTCGATCTACTTGTACGACTTCCGGCGCGGGGCGGGGAAGAGCGGACCCTGAGCGTCAGCCCGCGGTCTTGTCCGCGGAGTAGCAGAGGGCTTCGAGCGGGCAGCGGGCGCAGTCCGGTTTGCGAGCGATACACAGCGCGCGGCCGTGGTGGATGAGTTGGTGGGAGAAGAGAATCCACTTCTCCTTGGGGATGCTCCGCATGAGGTCCTGCTCGATTTTGACCGGGTCGGTCTGCTTGGAGAGGTCGAGGCGGCGGGCGAGACGCTGGACGTGGGTGTCGACGACGATGCCGCTGGGGATGCCAAAAGCGGCGCCGAGGACGACGTTGGCGGTCTTGCGGGCCGCACCCGGGATGGTGAGCATTTCTTCCATGCTGCGGGGAAGCTCGCCGCGGAATTCGGCGAGGATCTTCCTGGCCGCGCCAATGAGGGCTTTGGCCTTGTTGTTGAAAAAGCCCGTGGAGCGGACGTCCTGGGCCAGCTCGGCCTGGTTGGCGTGGGCGAAATCGGCGACGGTGGGGTACTTGCGGAACAGGAGGGGTGTGACCTCGTTGACACGCTTGTCGGTGCACTGAGCCGAGAGGATGGTCGAAACCAGCAGCTCCCAGGGGCTGCGGTGGACCAGCGCGCAGGTGGCCTGTGGATAGGCGCGGTCGAGGATCTCGAGGATCTTCCGAACGCGGGCTTTGCGCTCCTCGGCGGTCTTGGGACGTTTGGCTCGGGTTCGCGTGGGCATGGGGGGCCTACTGGCCCGCGATCTCGGCGCGGAGGAACTGCCAGTCGGGAAGCTCGTAAACGCGCAGCTTGGTGTCGACCGGGACCTTGAGCTCCTTGGATTCGTAAGGGCCGAGCGTGGCCCGGAACGCGAAGGTTCCGACGAGCTGCAGCTTCTGCTGCGTGGTGAGGGCGTTCAGATTGACCTTCGCACCGATGTCGCCAAGGTCCGCCGCGGAATGATTCACGACGACGAACTGCAAGACGGCTCTCTGTTTGGAGTCCTCGGTGAGGCGGAACCCGGTGAGTTCGAGGCTCTTGGCAACCGCGCTGGCCGGCGCTGCGGCAGAGGACGGCGCGGACGGGGTTTCGAGCACGGCGGCAGGCCCGGACGGGGCGTCCGCGGGCTTCGCCGGGCGGAGCAGCAGAAACGCGGCTCCGGCGCCGATCAACGCGACGGCGATGAGCACGCTCACGAGCCACACTGGAAGAGCCGGGCCCCGCCGCCCTGGAGGCGCCGGGCGCGGCGGCGCTTGAGCGGGAGTGGCGGCGGGTTCGGTCGGGGTTTGGTCCTTGGCTGCGCAGTTAGGGCATTCCGAGTACGAGGGAGGGACCTCTTTCCCGCACTTCGGGCAGATCCAGTTGAACATTTCACTTCTACTTTACCGCAGGCATTCCTGAGATAGGAGCGCAGCAGGCTCGCAACCGGGACAAGGCAGAGCCTTATCCTACTAGGATAGGTGCATGGAGTTTCTGCGGCGGGCGGTGGGCGAGGCGCGGCGGCTGGGCGTGTTTCCGGGGACGTTCAATCCTCCAACCCGGGCGCACCTGGCGCTGGCGGGCGCGGGTCTGGCGGTGGTGGATGAGGTAGTGTTCGTGCTGCCGCGCATTCTTCCGCACAAGGGCTGGGAGGGCGCGCGCTTCGAGGATCGCCTGCGGCTGCTCGAAACGGCGATCGGGGAGGACCTGCGATTCTCAATCGCAGCCAGCGAGAAAGGGCTGTTCATCGAGATCGCGCGGGAGTGCGGTGAGGCTTACGGCGCGGGCGCCGAATTGTACTTCCTGTGCGGGCGGGATGCCGCCGAACGCGTCGTGAACTGGGACTACGAGCAGCCAGGCGCCTTCCTGGAGCAGCTTGGCGAATTCCAACTGCTGGTGGCTCCGCGCAAGGGGGTGTACGAGCCGCCCGCGCGGATGCGCGGCCGCATACACGCGCTCCCGATGGAACAGGAGTACGACGAGCTCTCGGCAAGCGAGGTGCGAGGGCGGATCCGTCGCGGAGAGCCGTGGGAGCATCTGGTGCCGGAAGCGATCGTGGGGATTGTGAAACAGGTGTACTAGCCAGCTCAGCGTTTCTTCAGTGTCACGCCCAGCCCCGCGCCTTGCATGTAGAAGACGGTCTCCAGGTCCGGGCTGGTCGTGACTGCCCGGACGTACTCGGGCGCCGAATCCACGTTGTGGGCCAGGATCAGGCCACCCGGGCGTAGGAGGGGCAACAGTCTGATCAGGTAGTCCACATAGCCCTGCTTGTCAGCGTCGATGAAGACCACGTCGATGGGCTCTTTCAGCCGCTTCACGTTCTCGTGGGCGTCGCCCTCGACAACCGTGACCATCTGGCCGACACCAGCCTTCTGGAAGTGTTTGCGAGCCTCCGCTGCCCGGCCCGGGTCGATCTCGAATGTCGTCAGCCTGCCACCGGTCTTCTGGAGCGCCAGGCACAGCCACAGACCCGAGTATCCCGTGGACGTGCCGATTTCGACCACGTTCCTGGCGTCGGCCGCCTCGGTGAGCAGACGCAGTATTCTGCCGTCGGTAATGGGGACCTCCAGGTAAACCTCGCCCGCGTTGCGCGCCTGGTCCAGCACGGCGAGAATCCTTCTTTCCGCCTCGGTCTTGGCCAGGGGCGGCGCCGCCAAGGCGACTGCCATCGCCAAGCCGGCCATGAGCACTGCGCGTTTCATCGTGGGTGGCCGCCTACTCTTGAAGGGTGGCGTCGAGGAAGGCCCGGAGGCGGTGGCTGCGGCTGGGGTGGCGGAGTTTGCGGAGAGCCTTGGCCTCGATCTGGCGGATGCGCTCGCGGGTGACCGCGAAGTGCTGGCCGACCTCCTCGAGCGTGTGCTCGCTGCCGTCCATGAGACCGAAGCGCATCTTGATGATCTTCTCCTCGCGCGGGCTGAGCGTCTTGAGGACCTCGGCGGTCTGCTCGCGCAGGTTGAGATTGATGACGGCCTCGGAAGGCGACACCACGCGGCGGTCGATGATGAAGTCGCCGAGATGGGACTCTTCCTCCTCGCCCACCGGGGTTTCCAGCGAGATAGGTTCCTGGGCGATGCGCAGCACCTTGCGGATCTTGGGCACCGGCAGATCCATCTTCTTGGCGAGTTCCTCGGTGGTGGGCTCGCGGCCGAGCTCCTGCTGGAGCCTGCGCTGGGAGCGTACCAGCTTGTTGATGGTCTCGATCATGTGCACCGGGATGCGGATGGTGCGGGCCTGGTCGGCGATGGCGCGGGTGATGGCCTGCCGCACCCACCAGGTGGCATACGTCGAGAACTTGTAGCCGCGGCGGTAATTGAATTTGTCCACCGCCTTCATGAGGCCGATGTTGCCTTCCTGAATGAGGTCCAGGAACTGAAGGCCGCGATTGGTGTAGCGCTTGGCGATGGAAACGACCAGGCGGAGGTTGGCCTCGATCAACTGTTTCTTGGCGGTCTCGGCTTCCAGCTCGCCGCGCTCGACGATCTGCAAGGTGCGGCGGAGCTCGGTGGCGGAGGCGCCGCACTCTTCCTCGAGCTGCTGGATGCGCTGGTTGTGCTGGCGGAATTCCTTGCGCAGCTCGCGCAGCGAGGGCGACTGCGAGCTGGCGGCTTCCTCGAGGCGGCGCTGGATGCGAGCAATCTCGCGCTCCAGCGGCTTGAACTCCTCGACGGCGCGGCGCACGCAATCCACCAGCCTGCGCTGGACCTGAGGGCTGCACGGGATCGAGCGGATCAGCCGCGAGATGCGGACCGTGGCGCGGGCCAGGCCGTAGCGCAGAGTGCGGTACTGTTTGGGCTTCATCGAGCGAGGAATGGCCAGCATCTTCTGGCGGAACTGCTGGGCCTTGCGATAATGACGCTCCACTTCCTCGACGATCTCGACGATCTCCTGCTTCTGCGTATCGAGCGAATCTTCCGCGACGACCAGGTCCGGAAGAACGAGGATGTCACGCACCGAGACAGCGCCGCGGATCAGGTCGTCGCCCAGGTTGAGGACCTCGCGGGTGATGAGCGCGGAGCGGGACAAGGACTTGCGGACGGCGTTCTGGCCGCGCTCGACGCGCTTGGCCAGCTCGATTTCGCCTTCGCGGGTGAGCAGCGGGACGGTGCCCATCTCGCGCAGGTACATGCGCACCGGATCGTTGGTCTTGTCGGTGAACTCCTGGCCCATCTCGAGCTCGACCAGGTCTTCGGCCTCGCCCAGCTTCTCCAGCTTGGGCTCTTCGAGGATCTCGACGCCGGCGCCGTCCAGGTTCACCAGCAGGTCATCGAGCTCGGGTCCGGGCGTGATGTCGTCGGGAAGGAGCTCGCTGACTTCGTCGTACAAGACGTAGCCCTTCTCCTTGCCCGCTTCCATGAGTTGCTTCAGACGGTCGTACTTGTCGTCGATCGCCACGGAAACCCCATCACCCTGCTGTCAACTTCCCGCCATTGTACAACACTGCATCAGCCCCCATTCAGGTCCGTTCGAGGCGGGCAAGCTCCTCCGCGATGCGGAGAGCTTCCTCCAGCATACCAGCACGCTCGGCGTCCTTGATGCGCGCCTTGAGGGCGGCGCGCTGGGCATCCCGGGCGTCCTGTTCGAGCCTGCGCAGGCACTCGACCGCCTTCTCCAACGAATACTCCTCGTCATCTGGCTTATCGGCAAAAACCAAGCTGGCGAGCAGCTCCTTGTCGGGGTCGGAAAGACGCGCTTCGAGCTCCGTGAAACGGAAGGAGGCCTGGGATTCATCGATGGCGAACAGGGCCTGGAAAATGCGGCGGGTGACGAACTGCTCGCAGGCGGGCATGGCCTTGAGGCGAGGCAAAACGGCGCGGCGAACGTCCTCGCTGGTCAGCAGCGCGTTCAGCAGGATGCGCTCGACGTGGCGGCGCGGCAGATCCTTCACGGTGGCAACAGATTTCTCACGGCGCTCGATGGCGTCCTTGTAAAGCCGATCAGCCACGATTGATCGATCAACCTGCAGATAGTCCGCGAGCTCAACCATGATCGCTGCTCTGTCCATTTTGTCTGGGACGCGTTGAACTGCCGGAACCAGAGACCGCAGTCCGGCGATGCGGCCTTCCGAGGTGCGCATGTCGAAGCTGGCGCGGGCGCGGTCGGCGAGCCAGAGAAAGTAGCCGGGCGCTTTTTCAACCCGCGCGCGGTACATCTCGGCGCCGTTCTGCTGGATGTACTCGTCGGGGTCGTGGCCGCCCTCGAGCTCGAGGACGCGCACTTTCATGCCTTCTTCGAGCAGCATCTGAATGGAGCGCTCGGCCGCCTTGACGCCCGCCTGGTCGGGATCGAAGTTCACCACGATGCGCTCGGAATGGCGGCGCAGCGCACGCACCTGCTCGCTGACCAGCGCGGTGCCGCAGGAAGCCACCACCTCGCGCACGCCGGCGCTCCACACGCCGATCGCGTCCATGTAGCCCTCGACCAGGACCGCGCGGTTGGTCTTGCGGATCGACTCCTTCGCGCGATGCAGATTGAACAGCACCCGGCCCTTGCGATAGATCTCGGTCTCCGACGAGTTCAGGTACTTGGGCTCCTGCCCGGCGGCCAGCGCCCGGCCGCCGAACGCAATGATCTTCGCCTGCTCGTTGTGGATGGGAAACATGAGCCGGCCGCGGAAGCGGTCGAAGAAGCCGGAGCCTTCCTGGCGTTTGAGCACCAGGCCGGAGGCCTCCATCTGCTCGGCGGTGAACCCTTCCGCCTCGAAGGCGCGCGCCAGCA
>Ga0187866_1002029_pt1 | contig 17518 bp, 15 predicted proteins | sample June2016WEW_11_1_3_FD_133013 | JGI IMG/M metagenome (GOLD analysis project Ga0187866, IMG submission 133013) | Peatland microbial communities from SPRUCE experiment site at the Marcell Experimental Forest, Minnesota, USA - June2016WEW_11_150 | ecosystem: Environmental > Terrestrial > Soil >...
ACCGCGCGCCGTTGGCCGAGAAAATTCCATGCGGACTAGGCCGTGCGATTCGAGTCCGGACGCCATCGCACCGCAGAAAAAATTTTCCGGACTAAGCATGTAGTCGCGGCTGGTTAGTTTGCCGGGGACGCGGGTTCAACTCCCGCCGCCTCCACCATCCTTCGCTCGGAACCGCACCAGCAGTTATGAGCGAAGGATGGTGCCCTCCGTAGCCTTGGCGGAGGAGGGCGATTTTGGTCCACGGTTCCGAGCTACGGATGGCAGGCCAATCCCCCAAAACTTCGGCAGCAGAGGATCATTTTCTACTTTTCACTTTTCCTCCAACTATTTAAACGAGGCACATGTTCTATGCCTATATCCTTCAAAGTATTAATCATCCGGCGCAACTTTATCGTGGGCAAACATCCGATTTGAAACAGCGCCTGGCGGAACACAATGCCGGCAAATGTATACACACATCCAAATACACACCCTGGAAAATCAGGTTCTACGCAGCTTTCGAGACTTCAGCGCTCGCTCGAAAGTTCGAACAATACTTGAAGAGTGGTTCCGGCCACGCGTTTTCAAAACGGCGCCTCGGGTTGTAGTGGCCTGCACAAGGCCAAGTTCAGCCCATGGCAGAATCGCGTTTTACTGCGCTTTCCAGTCCAAGGCGAAAGCACTTGCCTTCGAGCGTTATCTGAAATCCCATTCGGGCAAGGCCTTTGCTGCCAAACGATTGCTCTGAAAGGATTTTTTCGCTCGGAACTGCGCCAGCAGTTTCGAGCGAGGGATGGTGCCCTCCGAAGCTTCAGCGGAGGATGGCGGTTCCGCTCCATTATTCCGAGCTATGGATGTTCCCGGCTCCACTGCGCATATCGTTCAAGCACACGCTTGGGCGAGTCGCGATACCAGCCGTATCCGTTCTGGCACTCCCGTGAAATTTCGTTCACGTCGTCATGAACGCTCCGGTCGTGGTCGCCAAAAATCGGACGGTCGGTGCCGATTTCGTAATAACGCGCCCAAAGCGGCCCGTTGCCCGGAGCGGAAACCAGCAATCGGCCCCGGCCCCACACCTTCCGAAACGCTACGTCCCGGATCTGGGTTTTCTCGAACCAGGCAGCGGCAGCGCGAACGGCAGCAACGACGTTGGAGTCTGGATTCGGCAACTGCATCAGGAACAGCACGATGGCCGCGCTCTCGCTGCTGGCTTGCGCCGGCATTTCGTAATTGCGCGCTGACGCAGGTTGGAGCCTGAGCGGGTCGTGTTGTTGACACCAAACGGTGCGGCGGCCGTTCACGACAATTTGCGTGGCGAGGACGCAGTCAATACCCCGTTTCAAACTGGCGGTGGCCCGGGCGCGCGTTTCGACAGGCACGAAGGCAAATTCATTTTGTCCGCCGGCCACGTCGCGCAAAAATTCCAGAACGTGCGGCATCGCGTCGTCGTTGTAAGTGACGGCGTCGTGATACCCGCCCTGCAGCGGCCAGACCTGCGGCCAGCCGCCGTTGGGATACTGCGCGTCAAAGATGTAATCGAGCCCGCGCTGGAAGGCTGCGCGATCGGAGGCGTTATTGGCGCCGGTGGCGGTGATGACTTTGGCCAGGAACCGCAGTTGCGTGGTGGTGGCGTCGTTGTCAAACGTGCCGACGTAATTCCAACCGGAATCCGGGGTGAAACTCTCACCCGGTACGCGGACGGAGCGGGTCATGTCGAGGTTTTTGCTCCATCCGCCAGCGGGGGTTTGAAATGACACGATAATGTTTGCGATGCGCCGCGCCTTGGCTTTGCCGTACCAATCCGCCGGCTTGTCCAATGCGATGCCTTCCGCGTTGCGCGTTGCCGACGGGATAATCAGCTTCTTGACGGCGTGCTCTTTCCTTTCCGTCTGAAGGAAAGCCCGATCCGCCGCCGACTGCCGGGTGGAGCGTTCGAGATAGGCCATCCACACGGCCTGTTGTTCCAAGGGCAGGGAAGCGATGCGTTCGGTGGTCAACGGCAACGCCGGCGGGTTGGTGCCGACGATGGCTGCCGTCAGGCCGACGGCAACGCCCGAACAAATTGCCAACATGAAAACGGACCTGGCTTGCTTCATAAAAACAAAACCATACTCAAAACTGTCCTGGCGAACTGGTTCAAACAGGCGTTTATGGCACGATGACGCGCAACCGCTCGCGCTCGACCGAAAACGTTGCGGGCAAAAGCCCGACCCATTCACCGTCCAATTCAAATGCGGTTTTCGTTTCGCCTGTCACCTCGAATCTGGCCGCTTGAAAATTTTCAGCAACATTTGCCGGCAAATTCCGGTACACGAGCAGATTCGGGGCGCAACGAAGCAACGTCCACCAATTGAGCCGCGGCAGGACGCAAATATCCAGCAGCCCGTCGCGCAGATCGGCCAGGGGAAATGTTTTGACCGGCCCGCCGTATAGACGCCCATTGCCGACCAGCACAAATTCGCCCCTGACGTTCCGGCCATCCGCGCGCACGGTGATTTTGGGTTGCGGTTCGCACAAGGCCTTCAGCCCGGCGATGACATATGCCAGCGGACCGACCTTTTTCTTGTGCGACCAGTCTGCCAGTTCAATGGCCCGCGCGTCCCAGCCTGCCCCGGCGAGTTGCACGAAGTAACGTTGTTGGCGGACGCCGTTGGCCGAAAATTCCACGCGCGGCAGGTCAATGAGCATCTCGCGGCCGCGTTGCAAAACCTCCCAGGCGCGCTCAAGGCGCAGCGGGATTTTGAGTTCGCGGGCAAAAACATTGACCGTGCCGAGCGGCAACACGCCGAGGCGCATCCGCGCAAAACCGTCCAGTACGTCGCCGAGGCCGTTAAGCACTTCGTTAACCGTGCCATCACCGCCGGCGGCCACGATGAGTTCGAACCCCTCTGCCACCGCCTCTGCCGCCAGCCGGCGCGCGTCAGCGGGCGCGGTCGTGGCCTTCAACGCGCATTCCGAACCGATGGCGTCGAGTTGGTGGCGAAAGCGCCGGGCTTTTTCGCCCCGAGCCGCCGGATTGAATATCACACAGGTGCGCACACGCCGAATGATTTTAACGGCGGGTACGGTTAGTCGAGCAGAAAGCGTGGCGTTTGCTTGCGCTGGCGGCGTGTTTCCCTGAAACTGACACCGTGAGCGCGGCAAAAAATTGGAAAATTCCAAAGTGGCCCTTTCTGCTCGGCGACGCGCTGCTGCTCGGGATGGCGTTTTTTATCGCCTGGAATTCGCCGCACCCGGTTTCCCAATGGGAAACCATCGCGTGCCTGGCCGCCGCCGCGTTTGGCACGATGCTTGGTGTCGCGCCTTTCGTGCTTGATTATCGGGCCATTCTCAAGGTGGTGGATGTCAACGCCCTCGGCGAGGTCGCGGGGAAAATCCAGGACCTCGAACGCCTCGCCACCCAAATCAACGCCGCCACCAACGAATGGACGAACGTCCAAACACAGGCGGAAAAAATTTCCAACGGCGCAAAGGAAATCGCCGACCGGATGACAGAGGAAGTCCGTCAATTCTCCGAGTTCATGCAAAAGATGAACGACAGCGAGAAAGCCGCGCTCCGGCTCGAAGTCGGGAAACTCCACCGCGGCGAGGCTGAATGGCTGCAGGTGTTGGTGCGCATCCTCGACCATGTTTTCGCGCTGCACGCTGCCGCCGTCCACTCCGACCAGCCGCGGATTGCCGAGCAAGTCACGCATTTCCAAAACGCCTGCCGTGATGCCGCGCGTCGGGTTGGCGTGGCGCCGTTCGTTGCCGAACCGGATGCGCCATTCGACCCGGACCGCCATCAAGCACTGAATGTGAAGTCGAAACCCCCGGCGAATGCGGCCGTTGCGGAAACAGTTGGCGTGGGATACACGTTCCAAGGGCGGTTGCTGCGCCCCGCGCTGGTTCGCCTCAAGGAAAACGGTGCGGCAAAGCGTGATGAGGATGAATTGCCGCTCGAATCCGCCAAGTCCATCTGAATGGCCCAACTGCCCGATTTCAGTTCAGACCGCGTGAGTTCACCGGCTGTGCCGGAACAGATTATGCGCGGACTGGCCATCGTTCTTGGAATTTTTTCATTTGCCGTCGTCCTTGCGGCCCATCACATCACCGACGGGGATCTCTGGAACAAACTCGCCATCGGGGCGCATGTTTGGAAATGCGGCACCGTGCCGGTGCGCGACACTTTTGCCTTCACGCCGGTTTTACCCCGATACATCGAGCATGAATGGGGCGCAGGCACGATTTTCTTTGGCGTGCTAAAATTTTTCGGGCCGCCCGGGCTGATGACGCTCAAAATCCTGCTCGCCTTCGGCGCGCTTTGGGCGGCGATGGCCACCGGCAGAAAAATCGGCTGCGCCTGGGAAACGTTGCTAATACTGGCCGTTCCGGCGTCGGCGTGCGTGTTGCCGGGCTACATTCCCGTGTTGCGAAGCCACACCTTCACCTATTGCTTTTTTGCCGTCACGCTGCTCGGCCTCGAAGCAATCCGCGCGGGCAATAGATGGCCGGTCTTTGTTTTGCCTTTGATGATGCTCGCGTGGTCAAACATCCACGGTGGATTCGTCGCAGGGCTGGGCGCCATCGCGGTGTACACAACGTTCGGGCTGTTCACCCGCCGACACGTCAAACTCGTATTGTTTACGGCGTTTGCCTGTGGCGCCGTCACGCTGGTCAATATTTACGGCCCCAAATTCTGGGTGTATTTGATTCCCGCGCTGCTCAAGCCGCGCCCGCGGGTCGCTGAATGGCAGCCCCTGCCGCTGTTTGCCAACGACGTGTTTCTCAGTTTCCGGGTTCTTTTTGCGCTGGTGGTTTTTTTACTGCTCGCCGCATGGCGGCGCACGGAGAAAAGAAGCTGGCCGGGCCTGGCCATGTTGGTGCTGACCGCAGCGCTGGCGTGGCACAGCCGGCGGCATGCACCATTCTTCGGGGTCACCGCTTTGGCGTTTGCCGGCCCATTTCTGCAAACCGCTCTCGCCGCTTTCGCCGCGCGCCTGCCGCAAAATTTACGGACGGCCGTCAAACCATCACTGGTCGTGGTGGCGCTTTACGGCGTCATCGCCGTTCTTGTGGCCGCGCATTCCCTTCCCAACGCGTCATTTGTGTTGCTCTCGCCGGTGGGGCACGATCCGGTGCGGGAAGTGGACATTCTTTCACGCGCCCAGGCTGCCGGAAACCTGGCAACGCCATTCGGCTGGGGCGGCTATTGCTCGTGGCGGCTTTATCCGCGCATTAAAATTTCCATGGACGGCCGCTACGAAACGACCTTTCCCGAGTCCACCTTTGAATTAAACGACGATTTTTATGAAAAGCGCGGCACCAACTGGGACCGGCTCATCCGGGATTACCCGGTGGATTATGTCATTCTTGAATTCACCCAGGAACGGTTACGCCCGGAAGATTTGTTGGACCGCGGCTACGTTCTGATCTGGGTCACCGAAGGGCATTCCGCGCTCATGGCCCTGCAAAAACATGCCGACCGACTCCGCCGCGCCGCCGCCGAACTTCCGCCCACCACCATCAACCCGGTGGACGCGAGCATTCCCGACCGATGGTGGTCACGGTGATCAATCAACTAACGGACACGGAACGCCTCGGCGACAGGAAATGCAGCCAGCAGTTGGTGACTGGACGCGAATAAATTCGCGACAGCGCGTGGGCGTAGAGTTTCAACTGCGGCGCGTAAATTTTTGTCTTCGCCGACAATTCGCCCGCGCGGATGTCATCCGTTTTGAAATCCACCAGCCAGATTTCCTCCGACAGCAGGACGGCCAAATCCGCCACGCCCTGCACGACGACGAATTCGTTTTCAAGACCCGCTTCCGGTTTTGTACCGGTGGCTTCGGCCAGTTCCTGCGGGCTGAATTTTGCCGTAAACGCCAGTTCGCGTTGGACGTTGGCCGCTTGCGCGCGGATTTTCTTTCCCGGGGCTGAACCCCAAAATTCGGCGATGGCTTTTACATCCAGCGCCGCAAACTCGTCCGCTGACAAAACTTTTTCCCGTTCCAGGCGGGCGGCTTCCGCTTTCAGCGTGGCAACGTCGTTCGCGTTTTCGAGCGCGAGGTGCTGGAGAAATTTGTGGTGCGCCGCGCCGATTTCTGCGGCTGATAGTTTCGCAGTTCGGAGTTTGGAGTTCGGAGTTCGAGTTGGCAAACCGTGCCGCGCCAGACGTGCGATTCTCCACGGGGTGAAAACTTGTTCCGCTTCATCGTCCAGTTCATCCGCCGCCTGGCGGCGCAACGCGGTGACGGACGATTTAGCCGCACGTTTCGTCGCCGCCGTGAACGGATATTCCCACGCCAGCATTGAGCGCAACCTTTTCTCTGTCGTGTCGTCCAGCGCGGGCAGTTTCATTGCCGATGGCCGATGGCTGATTGCCAATTGGGCCGACAATTCTGCGTCGTCTGCAATCCGCCAGCGAAGATTGGGCAATTCACCTTCCACTGCATTTCGCACTCCAAACCACAAGCCCAGCCAGTCCGCGCAACTTTTTGACGCAAGAATTTCGCGCGGCGTGATGGTCGTGGCCTTCATCCAAAGTTCGTCCCATTTCTTTTTCGTGATGGTTCCGCTCAAGATCAACGTGTCCCGTGCGCGGGTCATGGCGACGTAAAGCAGCCGCAATTCCTCACCCCACAGCGCGCAGCGCGCATACCGTTGCGCGAGCCAGTGCGGCAGGCTCGGATAACGCCGGCCCGTGTGTGGCGGCTTGACGCGCGGGCATAAACCGAACTGTTCGTTCAGGATGATTTCTGCGCGCAGGTCTTGCGTGTTGAACGGCTTCGCCAAATCGGCCACGGTAACCACCGGGAATTCCAGGCCTTTGCTCTGGTGAATGCTCATCAGCCGCACAGCGTCTTCGTCCGCGGTGCCCGCGACCTCCGGTTCCACCCCGGCTTCACGCTGGGCTTCGATGAAATTCAAAAAGCGGAACAATCCCTGTCGCTGAAACTGGTCGAACCGCCGGGCCAAATTGAGGAACCGTTCCACGTTGGCCTGCCGCAGCGCGCCGCGCGGACGCGACTGCAGCCATTCGGCGTAATGCGTTTCCGCCAGAATTTCTTCGAGGCATTGCGAGAGCGAGACCTGCCTCGCCATTTTCCGCCAGCGCGAAAACCGTTCCAGGAATTTTTCAATTTTCTGGCGCAGTTCGTTCCGCACTCCGCGATCCGCACTCCCCGTTCGATTGAGCGCCGTCCAGAAATGAACATCTTTTGCCGCCAGCCGGATTTCTCCCAGTTCATCGAGCGCCAAACCCACCAGCGGCGACCGCAACACCGCAAGGCACGGGACATCCTGCAGGGGATTGTCGAGCAGTTGCAGCAGACTCAACAAGTCCAGGACTTCCGCACTGTCGTAAAATCCGCCGCGCTCGACCACCAGCGGCACGCCGGCCTGCTCAAATTCCTTCGCGTAAGCCTCTGCCTTGTTCGCCGGCGAGCGCAGCAGCACCGCTATGTCGCGCCATTCGACCGGCCGGAAGATTTTTTGCTCCTCGTCCCAGATTTTGTGCCGCGTTTCTTTCAATTCCTTCAGGCGCAAGGCGAGCAGCCGTGCTTCTTTTTCGGATTCCTCCAAATCGGCCAGGTCGTCCGCGCCGGGCTCATTTTCGGAATTCGCTTCGTCACGCGCGCTGTTTTTCAATCGCAACAGCAATTCGGCGCGCGGGGTTGAATCCTTGGCAAGGCCGAGCACCCCGCGTGTTTCCGGCGAACCGAATTGCAGTTGGGCTTCGGTGTCGTAACGCACACCGCCGACATCCTCGCGCATGAGCAATCCGAAAACGGAGTTCACGAAATGAAGCAAGCCCTCCCGGCTGCGGAAATTTTCCGCCAACGGAATCGTTTGCCCGTTTCTGCTGCGCCAGGCTTCGGCGTAATCACGGAAGATTTTCGGATCGGCGAGCCGGAAACGGTAGATGCTCTGTTTCACGTCGCCGACAAGGAAACGGTTTGCCTGGTGGGGCGAGCGTCCTCGCGCCTGCGCTGCCGTAGCGGCTTCGTTGCCGCGAAGGCGCGGGCTGCCGGTAGATTCAAGTTCAGCCGTTTTCGACGGCTCGCCGGGAGTCTCGCCCCACCCTTCGTTGCGGCTCAAGGCTTGGATGATTTTGTCCTGCGCGGCGTTGATGTCCTGGTATTCATCCACGAACACGAACCGGATTTTTTCGCGCCACCGTTCCGCAACCGGCGTCGGTTTATCCGCTGTGAAATTCCAAAGCAGCTTCAGCGCTAACTGTTCCAAATCGTGGAAATCCAGGACGCCGTCGTCGCGTTTGCGCGCGGCGAAACGGGCGGAGAAATTTTGCGTCAGCCGCAACAGCGCGATCATGTGGCCGCGCACCCAATCCCAATCTTCCGCCAGCGGATCGCGACCGTTTTCGGTGGCGGCAAGCGAATGCAAGAAAGCGGCCTCGTCGAACAAATCTTCCAACGGTTTGCGAAGAGTGGTTTTGCGTTTCGTGGGCCAGTTGCTGTCGGTGGAAATGATTTGCTCCAGAATTTCGGCGGCGGCTTCGCGGGTAAATGTGGTGGCGCAGGTCTCCGGCCCGCTGCGTTCGGCGTCTCGCCGAACGCTTTCACTTGAAGATAAATCCAGCGGGACGCCGGATTTGGCGCGCGCGACGCGCGCGCTCCCTCTCAAATTTTCCAGAATATCCAGACATTCAGCGGCTTTCTCGTTTTCGCCCTTGAGATTTTCCAAAACCGGCAACCACTCATCGCGCCAGTCGCGAATCGCCTCCAACAGCCACACGCGCCATTCATCCGGTTCAGGCTGCGAAAATTTCTCCAATTGCCGCGCCTGCCAGCCTTCGGCGTCAGGCCGCGTTTGGGCGTAGTGGTGCAAACGCAGAACGAGCGACCGGATTTTTTCATCGCGCCCGCCGCCGTAGATTTGAATCAATTTTTGAACGGTCCCAGCCAGTTCATCTTCCCCGGCGTAGTGGGTTTGCAATTCCTCTTCGAGCGTCTCGTTGGCCAGCAGCCGCGCTTCGCCCTCGTCGAGCACGGCGGGCTGCGGGTCGAGGCCCAGCTCGTAAAAATGTTCGTGCACGAGCTTGAGGCAGAAACTGTGCAGCGTGCCGATGTGCGCGGCGTCGAAGAGCGCGAGTTGCGCAGCCCAGTGGTTGTCTCCGGGATTTTCCTGCGCCCGTTTTTCCAGCGCGTAGCGCAGCCGCTGGCGCATTTCCGTCGCGGCGGCTTCAGTGAAGGTGACGACCAGGATTTCGTCGAGCGACGCCTGCGGCTGTTCCTCGCACAAACAATGCAAACAACGCTCGACGAGCGTGCGGGTCTTGCCTGTGCCGGCGCCGGCCATGACGAGCACGTTGCCGCGCGCGACGACGGCGCGGCGCTGCGTGGGCGTCAGGCCGTTGTCGGTTTTTCCCGCAGGCGATTCCATGCTTCGCGCAAGTTTCAAGTTTCAAGTTTCAACTTTCAAGCAACTTGAAATGAAATTTCCCGCGAGCCGTTTGGGAAAACGTCGTGTGAAGAAAGCGAAAGAAGTCGAGGAAGAAACTAAAATTTTCAATCTATCATCAAGTTAGGCGTGCATTTCACTTTGCTGTCGCCTTCAGTGAATCGAGCTTGGTTTTAGCAGCTTTTACCAAACGTCCGAGTTCTTTGAGTTCGTTGAGATTGAGAATTACGATGCCGCCTCGGAGCGTGTTTGCATCTACAGCAGCGGTGAAATCTTTCTCAAGAGGTAACTTCATGAGGGAAACAGTCATATTGCCTCTCGTCCGGTAAGTCGCCTCAAACTGCCCCAATTCTGTGATGCTCCCGTCCAGGGTGGTCAGGCGGTCAATCGCTCTCAGTAGGGATTCAATCTCGTCGTAATCAATCTGAGGATAGCTGCCATTCTTCGCTGTGATGAAGAACTCAATCCCACGCGCTCTGTCACCCGTGGTGGTATCGAGGTACTCAATCGCACTGACATGAATCTCTCCCCCTTCACCTTTGACCGTGCCGATTTGTGATGAGCCCTTCACGAGCACAACTCCAACCCTCGTTTGCAGGATTTCAAGACTTGTCTGTGCAATTGCAAATGGAGCGGAGAGAAAGAAACAAACTGCCGTAAGTAAGAGGAACGTTTTGGTATTCATAGCGTCAATAAACTAGCTGCTGTACGTGTTGATAACCCAGTTGCCTCACATACTGCGAAGCTACAACATGCTCTGGCTGCTGCGCTGGGGCACTGAAACAACGAACGGTGCGGCCAGACCTCTGCGCCTCGGCGCATCGGTCAATCCAAACCCTGTCATCGCTAATCGGCCCGATGACATTGAAGATTTTCCGGTCGTCATCCACCAAGAACAAATAGAATGGTTCGATGTGCATTGGCTTTAGCACGCCTGCAAATAATGGACGGCGTCCCGCAAGGCCGGAACAACCTGTCCGGTTTCATAATTTCGACTTTGCGTCCGGCAAGATGGTTTGTCCAGAAAAGTTGCGCCGGAACTGTCGCGAGCCGGAACTTTTGGAGTGCGCGGACGTGTCCGCGCTTTTCACCCCGACACGCGTGCCGGGGTCCAAGCGGCGACATGTCGCCGCAGTCCAAAGGCTCGAACCGGCTCGCGAGGGCGCTCGCTCCACCGGTGAATTTTTTGCGTGTTTTTCAGTGGTAGGGGCGATAAATTTTGTTCATGTCCAGCGGCTATCGCATCAAGGACCAGCCCGTCAGTCAGCGTCCGCGCGAACGGCTGGCCGAGCACGGCGCGGACGCCTTGAGCCACGCGGAATTGATTGCGATCCTGCTGCGGACCGGCTTGAAAGGCGCCAACGCCATCGAAATCGGCAAACAGTTGATAAAAAAATACGGCGATTCGCTTCAGGCGCTGGCCCGGGCATCGGTGGACGATTTGCGGCAGGTGAAGGGCATCGGGCGCGACAAGGCGGTGACGCTCATCGCGGCGTTTGCGCTGGCCCAGCGGATGGCCAGGGAGATGTGCACTGAATCGGAGCCACTGGACAATCCGGAGGCCGTGGTGCGGTGGTTGCGTGTTCAGGACCTGCTCAAGGAAGTGGAGACGCTGCAGGTGCTGTCGCTCAACACGCGCCGCCGGTTCATCCGGGTGGACAAAATCGCGGACGGCACGCTTGACACACTGCTGGTGCATCCGCGCGAGGTGTTCCGGAAGGCGATTGCCGCCAATGCCGCCGCCGTGGTGCTGGCGCACAATCATCCCAGCGGCGACCCGACGCCGAGCGAGGCGGACATCAAGGTGACGCGTGATTTGATTCGTGCCGGGCAGTTGTTGAAGATTGAGGTGCTCGACCACGTCATCATCGGGCGCGCGACGCCGGAGCGGCCGAAGGATTACGTCTCTTTGCGCGAGTTGGGATATTTTTATTCGTGAAACGTGATGCGTGACACGTGAAACGTGAAGCGTGAAGGGTTTTTGTCACGTTTCACGTTTTACGCATCATACTCTTCTACCTTGAACAAAATGGTTTGAATCCGCATTCATCTGTGTGAATCTGTGGCGGCAAAATGATTCACCCAACCGCCATCATCCATCCGCAGGCGAAATTGGATTCAACGGTCCAGGTCGGGCCGTATGCCGTGATTGACGAAGGCGTGGAGCTGGGCGCGCATTGTGTCGTCGGGCCGCATGTTTACCTCACGGGGCTGACAATGATTGGCGCGCACAATCACTTTCACGCCGGTTGTGTGATTGGCGACGCGCCGCAGGATTTGAAATACGACGGCGCACCGACGCGGCTGCGCATTGGCGACCGCAACGTTTTCCGCGAGCATGTTACAGCGCATCGCTCGACTGTGCCGGATGCAGAAACGATCGTCGGCTCGCACAATTTTCTAATGACCAATGCGCATGTGGCGCACAATTGTGTCATCGGCGATCACGTGGTTCTTGCCAACGGCGCGCTGCTGGGCGGCTATGCGGTGGTGCAGGATCGCGCTTTCATATCAGGCAACTGTGGAGTACATCAGTTCACGCGCGTCGGCACGTTGGCGCTGATGCAGGGCTGCTCGGGCATCAGCCAGGATTTGCCGCCGTTCACCATCGCCGCCGGCATCAACACGATTTGCGGGCTGAACGTCGTCGGCCTGCGCCGCGCCGGATTCACGGCGGAACAGCGGATGGAACTGAAGCGGCTTTACCATCTGTTGTTTCGCAGCGGGAAAAACCTGCGCGAGGCCGTTACCGAGGCGCGGGAAAAATTCACCAGCGCCCCGGCAAGAAACCTGCTGGATTTTGTAGTGGAAGCCAAACGCGGCGTGTGCGCCGATCTCGGCCACGCGGCCTGGGAAAGCGAGGACAAATAAAATGCAGCCATGTATAAAGTTCTCGGTACAGATGGAAACGAATACGGTCCGGTTTCCGCCGAGCAGGTGAAACAATGGATTGCGGAAAACCGCGTTGAAAAGAAAACGCCGGTCATACCGGAAGGCGAAATGGACTGGGTTTTTCTGGGATCCCTGCCGGAGTTTGCCGCGGCTTTCGCGCCACCACCATCGGCTGCACCGCAACCATCAGTCGCACCACACCCTCCTGCGTTCGTTGGAGCATCAAAATCCGCCGATCGTCCCACGAAAGACAGACAAGGCGATCCCCGCGAAAATTCCCGCGCGTGGACGGCATATTGTCTGGGCGTCGTTTCCGTCGTTCCGCCGATGGGCGCTTTCCTCGGCATCCCGGCCCTGGTCATGGGGATCGCGGGGTTGCGTTTTCAGCGTCGGAATCCAGAAGCCGGCGGCAGGTTCCAAGCATGGATGGGCATTGTTTTGGGCGTTTTGTTTGGTTTGGGATATTTGTTATTGGGCGTCCTCGTTATCGTTGACTGGATTGCCCACGGGCATTTGACCCGTTAACCTTTGCCCCGTGTACAAGATCGTCGGAGCAGACGGCAAAATCTACGGTCCAGCGAGCGTCGAACAATTGCGGCAATGGCTCGCCGAGGGCCGCGCCAATGCCCAGACCCAAACGCTCGCGGGGGGCGCGCCGGAATGGAGACCACTCGGCGCGCTGCCGGAGTTTGCGGGACATTTCGCGCCGCCCGGGCCGCCGGTGATCCAGCCGCAGCCGCCGGGAATTTCGGTGCCGGGACAGTTGCCCAAAACCAATGCGTTTGCGACCGCGGGATTGGTTTTCGGGATTTTGTCTTTTGCGTGCTGCTTCAAACTTCTGTTCGGCGTGCTGGGCTTGGTTTTTTCGCTCATCGCGCTGTCGCAAATCAATCGTCATCCCGAGCTTTACGAGGGGCGTGCGCTTGCCATAGCAGGGATGGTCCTTTCCATTCTGAGCCTGTTGCTGTTCGGCGCGCTGTTAATGCTGGCGCTGGCGACGGGTCGGTTTTACTTCAACTGGAGTTTTCGATAATTTTGAAACAAATCCATATGCGCGTCGCACCGCAAACCGCCCCGCCGAAACTCGCCGCGCCGCCCTCGCTCGCCTTTTTCACGGGGGTGGTCCTTGCGGCGGCCGTGCTGGGATCGGGCGCGGTTTTGTTTTTCTTCAACCCGGACACGCATGGATTTTATCCGGTGTGCCTGTTTCACAAACTGACCGGGTGGAACTGTCCGGGTTGCGGCGGGACGCGGGCGGCGTACCAACTGTTGCATGGCCGCCTTTTGAATGCGCTTCGGGACAACGCGCTGTTCGTGCTGATGTTCGTGGCCCTGACCGTGCACGGCGGATGGTTTGTGGTACGGAGAATCCGCCATCAGCCCGCCACGCTGGCCGTGCCGCCAAAAGTGTTGTGGACGTTTCTGATTCTCACGGCGGCCTTTGGCGTGTTGCGGAATTTGCCGGCGTTCTCGTTCCTCTCGCCCTAAACGGGCGGGAACTTTAGGCTTTTGTGGGCGTGCTTTCTCGTGTTCAATCGCTGGCCTATGAGTTTGACGCATCCATTGACGACCACCACGTTTGCCCTGCCCGGTTATCGCGTGACCAAATCGTTCGGGGTCGTGCGCGGCAGCATCGTGCGGTCGCGGTCGGTGATCGGGAATATCGGCGCGAGTGTTCAGGCAATTTTTGGCGGGAACATTTCGCTCTACACCAGTCTTTGTGAGCGAGCCCGCGAGGACGCCTTCAACCTGATGCTCACGCACGCCGGGCAACTCGGGGCCAATGCGGTCATCGGTGTGCGCTACGACGCCACGGAAATTGCGGCGGGCATCACTGAGGTGTTGTGCTACGGCACGGCGGTTTATGTGGAGGCGGAAACACGTTAAACCGTTGAATCGTTGAATCATTTAACCGTTGCGTCGGGCAATTTGACGATTTGACGGTTCAACGATTCAACCATTTAACGAACCATGTCCGGTCACAGCAAATGGGCGAAGGTCAAGCACTTCAAGGGCGCGATTGACGCCAAGCGCGGAAAGATTTTTTCCAAGCTGGGGCGCGAAATCGCCATCGCCGCCAAAATTGGCGGTGGCGACCCGGACATGAACCCGCGGCTGCGCATGGTACTGCTCAAATGCCGCACGGCGAACATGCCGAAGGACAACATCGAGCGCGCGATTAAAAAGGGCATTGGCGGCGGCGAGGGCGCGAACTACGAGGATTTGGCCTACGAAATCTACGGGCCGGGAGGCGTGGCGCTGCTCGTGGAAGTCAGCACGGACAACCGCAATCGCACGGCATCGGAGATTCGCAGCATTGCGACCAAGAACGGCGGCACTGTTGCCACCCACGGTTCGGTCAGCCGATTGTTTCAACGCAAAGGGCAGATTATTGTCTCACGAGAGGCGGCGAACGAGGATCAATTGATGGAGCTGGCGCTTGAAGCCGGGGCGGAAGACTTCAAGGCCGAGCCGCAGGGTTATGAAATTTTAACCGAGCCGGGAAATTTTGAAGCTGTGCACAAACAAATCGAAACCAAGGGCATCAAATGCGAAGTGGCGGAAATCACGTCGTTGCCGACAATCACCGTGCCGCTCGCCGATGCGGCGGCGGTGGCGGCGGTCAACAAATTGATTGAGCCTTTGGAGGAGCACGACGACGTAAAGGAGGTTTTTTCCAACGCCGAGTTCCCCGACGCGTGAACCAGCGCCCTTTGACGCATGAAGGCATTAAGCGCCGATTCCCTGCTCGCGCGATTGTTGACCCGGCTGGCCACGGCGATCTTTCGTCACCCGCGCTGGTTCGTTTATCCGCAGGTGGTGCTTTTCCTGGTAAGCGTCCTTTATACCGTTGGTTATTTGAAAACCGACATGAACCGGGACGACCTGGTCGGCCCCAACCAGAAGTATCACCAGAATTTTCTCCGCCTGCAAAAGGAGTTTCCACAGCAGGGCAACGACCTGGTGGTGGTCGTGGAAAGCGAAAACCTTGAGAAAAACCGGCAATTTGTCGAACGCGTCGCCGCAAAAATGGAGGCGGAAACCAATCTGTTCCGCGACGTTTTTTACCAGCAGAGTTTGTCGGTGATGGGGGCAAAGGCGCTGCTGTTCGCGGATGAGGAAGATTTGGTGGAGCTGAAACAGAAACTCGATGATGCCCTGCCGTTTATCCGCCAGTTTACTCCCACGACGAACCTCATCTCGTTTTTCGAGCAGGTCAACACGGACTTCCGCACCGCGCCCCGGGAAACGAACGCCCAAACGGAATCGTTGGTGCAAGCGCTGCCGGCCTTGACGCGCATCGTAACGCAGGCCACTGACAGCTTGAAGCGGCCCGGGACGCCGCCCTCACCCAGCGTCACGGCGCTTTTCAATGCCGGCAGCGAAACGAATATCTATATCACCTACGACCACGGCCGGATTTTTCTGGTGAAGTCGCATGCGCCCAGCGCTGAACTTAACAGCGCGGCCATCGAACGTCTGTGCCAGCTTATCCGGGAGACCCAGACCGAGGTGCCCGGGCTCAATGTTGGCCTGACCGGTGAACCGGTGCTGGACTATGACGAAATGGAGCAGTCGCAGAAAGACATCACGCTGGCGAGCATCGTGTCACTGGTTCTCTGCGCGTTGATTTTCATTTACGGCTACAACGAGACCGGGCGGCCGGTGAAGGCGACGATTTGCCTGGTGGTTGGACTGGCCTATACGCTGGCGTTCACCACGCTGACGGTCGGGCATTTGAACATTTTGACGATTACGTTTGTGCCGATGCTGATCGGACTGGCGATTGATTTCGGGGTGCATTTGATCACACGTTATGAGGAGGAATTGCGGCACGGTAAAACGGAGGAGGCCGCGATGACCAAGGCGATGGTCTTTACCGGACAGGGGATTTTCACCGGGGCCTTGACGACCGCCGGCGCGTTTCTGGCGATGTATTTCACCAATTTCAAAGGCATCAAAGAAATGGGCGTCATCTGCGGCGGCGGCCTGGTGATTTGCTTCGTTCCGATGATGACACTGCTGCCGGTCATGTTGCTGCGGGGCCGCCAAAACATCATTGATCGCCGGGCTTCCGAAGACGTCACGCGTGCGCGCATTGAGAACATCTGGCTGCAGCGTCCCGTGCTCGTGATGACCGTTATGGTCGTGTTGTGCGCCTTGGCATGGGGACAAGCCTGCAAGGTCTATTTCGATTACAATCTGGAGAAATTACAGGCAGCCGGGCTGCCGTCGGTGGTGTTTGAGCATAAGCTGCTGAATTCGGCGGATCAATCCCTGCTTCCCTGCGCGGTGGTGGCCTCCAACCTGGACCAGGCCATTTCACTGGAGAAAAAAATCAGGCAGTTGCCGGGCGTGGCCGACATCGAGCCACCCATCAGTTTGTTTGAAAACTTTCTCAATTCAAGCAATGGGGAAAAGCTCAGGCTGATTGGCCAGATCAAGCACGAGCTGGCACCGCTGAAGTTCGGCGCTCCGGATCCGAACCCGGTGGATGTTTATGCCTTCAGCCGGTCTTTGTACGGGCTTTACGGCTATCTGGGGCTGGCCAGGGATGAGGTCGGCGACAGTGATCCGGAACTGACAAAGAATTTGGTTTCGCTGCGGCAGGCGATTGAAGATTTGCGCAAAACGATGTTGCAAGGCGACACCCATGCATTCGTGGAACACGCGGACAAACTGGCGCAATTCCAGCAGGCGCTCTTTTCCGACATGCGCACGACATTTCAATTGCTGCAAAACCAGGATGACCGGGCGCCGCTGCACGTGGAAGATCTGCCCCGGGCCTTTCGCGACCAATTTGTGGGCGTGACTGGAAAAATCCTGTTGCAAGTCTTTTCCCCGGACAACCTGTGGCAGCGTGACAACCAGGAAAAATTCATCACGGCTTTGCGAAGTGTGGATCCCAACGTCACCGGCACGCCGGTGCAACTTTATGAATATGAGGAACTGCTCAAAAACAGCTACCTCCGGGCGGCCTGGTATTCATTGGCGGCAATTGTTCTCCTGGTGCTTTTCCACTTCCGTAGCGTCGGCGCGGTGATCCTGGCGTTGTTGCCGGTCGGCATTGGCACGCTCTGGCTGGCCGGATTGATGGGCTGGTTCGGCATTCCCATCAATCTGGCGAACATCATGACCCTGCCTTTGGTTATCGGGATCGGAGTGACGAATGGCATACACATCCTCAATCGCTTTGCCGAGGAGCGCACGCCGAACATTCTGGCGCGCAGCACCGGGAAGGCCG
>Ga0187866_1002038_pt1 | contig 17455 bp, 14 predicted proteins | sample June2016WEW_11_1_3_FD_133013 | JGI IMG/M metagenome (GOLD analysis project Ga0187866, IMG submission 133013) | Peatland microbial communities from SPRUCE experiment site at the Marcell Experimental Forest, Minnesota, USA - June2016WEW_11_150 | ecosystem: Environmental > Terrestrial > Soil >...
GGCCCAAATCATAGCGCTTCGGGTCAAAGAACAACCGCTTGAGCAACGCGCGCGAGTTGGCCGCCGTCGGCGGGTCGCCCGGACGCAAACGCCGGTAAATGTCCTTGAGCGCCTCGTCTTCGTTCTTGGCCGGGTCCTTCTTGAGACACTTGATCAAGACACCTTCGTCCACAGAGGTGTCCACGACCTTGATTTTGTTGACGCCCAGTTCGGCGATTTGTTTGACCACCGCCTTGGAGAGCGGCTCGAAGGCGCGCGCGACGACAAGGCCTTTCTCCTCATCCACGGCGTCCTGAATCAAAACGCGGTTCGACAGGTCTTCCAGTTTCTCGGCTTCCTTGACCGTGAGCTCCTTGATTTCGTAAAACAGCTTGAGAATTTCTTCGTCCGTGCCGCGGGTTTTCTCGCCGTTGTCCTTGCCCTTGCCGATGCCGCCCTCGACATCCAAGAAGCTCAACGCGCGGAAAAACGTCGTCGTCAAAAACTTGCGGCGGCGCTTCTTGCGGTCGAGATAGACGTAGAGCAGATCGCTCGTGTCAAATTGCGCCTCATACCACGAGCCGCGGTCGGGGATGACGCGGAAGCTGTGCAGGATTTTTCCGTTGGGATGCTGCGTGGCCTCGAAGGCGATGCCGGGCGAGCGGTGAAGCTGGCTGACGACGACGCGCTCGGCCCCGTTGATGACAAACGTGCCTTGCGGCGTCATCAGGGGCAGTTCGCCCATGAACACTTTTTCCTCCTTCGCGCTTTTGCCTTCGTCCTTGAGGATGAACGTCACGTAAAGCGGCGCGCCATAGGTCAGGCCTTCACGCAGGCATTCCAGCCAGCTCACCTTCGGCTCGCCGATTTCATAGGAGTCGAAATCGAGCTTGCACTTACCATCGTAGCTATCAATGGGAAATACTTCCTGAAAAACTGATTCGAGACCGGCATGCTTATTGCGCTTTTTGGGCGCGGCGTCGGCCTGCAGGAATTCCGCATAGGAATTCGTCTGCAATTCAATCATGTTCGGCGGCACGACAATCTCTTTGATCTTGCCGAAGTTGATTCGTTCTGTGACTCGCGATGGCATTTGGACTTTCTGTGTTGGCCGGCATTCACCGGCGCTTTTTAATCAACGACCCAAGGCCGGCGCGCCGCGTTCAACCCCGACATCCGATGTCGGGTCAACGACCGGCCGGCCTCCCCGAAAACTGCCTGCTGTCTGCTTTCGCAACTAAATCGTGACATTAACAACGCGCGACCATCGGGCGGCCCCGGCCACCGCCGGAGCCGTCCCGGAATTCGTTTACTACTTCACTTCCACTTTGGCGCCCGCTTCCTCGAGCTTCTTCTTGGCGGCGTCCGAATCCGCCTTGTTCGCTCCTTCGAGCACCGGTTTCGGCGCACCTTCCACCAGCGCTTTGGCTTCTGCCAGGCCGAGTCCGGCCTTCACTTCGCGGACGGCCTTGATGGTGGCAATTTTCTTTTCCGCCGGGGCGGACACGAGGATCACGTCGAATGTGTCCTTCACGGCGGCCGCGGGCGCAGCCGCGCCACCGGCAGCCGCGGCGGCGGCAACCGCCACCGGCGCGGCAGCAGTCACACCCCATTTTTCTTCCAGTTTCTTGACCAGGTCGGCGGCTTCGAGAACCGTCAACTTGCTCAGTTCCTCTACGAGTTTTGCAATGTCAGCCATATACTACCTTTCCTTCGTCTCGTCGTCCACCGCGGTCCGCCTTGCCCCGCCTGGCGGGATTCGGCGCGACACGCCCCGGCGTTTTTAAGTTCGTTCCCGAACCGACGATTTACGTTGTTGTTTCTTGTTTGTTTATCCCCTCCACCGGACGGGTGGACGGGAAATGGTTTCAAGCTTTTTCCGCCTTGGCCTTGACCACGCGGGCGAGCGACGAGGCCGGCGTGTTGATTAAAACGACCAGTTTTGTGGCCGGGGCGTTCAACAGGCCCAGCAGCCTGGCGCGCAATACATCCAAGCCCGGCAGATCGGCCAGGGCGAGAATCGCCGCCTGCTCCAAACGCCGATTGTCCAGATAACCGAACCGGATCTTCAGCCGGTCGAACTCGGCACCGAAATTCTTCACCACCTTTGCCGCAGCGGAGATGTCCTTCTGGCCAGTGACGACGGCCAGTTGTCCGGTCAGAGCGCCGTTCAATTCGCCGACGCCGGCTTCCTGGGCCGCGAGGCGAAAGGTGGAATTTTTGACCACGTGAATTTCCGCGCCCGCCTGACGGAGGCGTTTCCGCAATTCAGTCAGATGGGCCACCTTGAGGCCTTTGTAATCCACCACGATGAAGAACGGCGAGGCATTCAGCCGCGCAACGTATTCCTTCGTCAAAGTTTGTTTCTCAGCACGCATGATTTAAAATCGGTTTCAGGTTAATGGCTCGTGAATTCACGCACATCCAATCGCACGGGCGGGCTCATTGTGGCCGAAAGCGTGCAGGTGTGAACGTAGGTGCCTTTGACGCTGTTCGGGCGCGCCTTAAACACGGCTTCAATCACGGCGCGCGTGTTTTCCTCGATTTGCTCCGGCTTGAACGAGGCCTTGCCGACCGGCACGTGCACGTTGCCCGCCTTGTCAATTTTGAACTCGACGCGGCCCGCCTTGACTTCTTTGACCGCCTTGGCGATGTCGTCCGTCACGGTGCCGGTCTTCGGATTCGGCATCAGGCCGCGCGGGCCTAGCACCTTGCCGAGCTTGCGCACCTCAACCATCGCTTCCGGGGTGGCCACCGCCACGTCGAAATCCGCCCAACCTTCCTGACACTTCTTGATCATGTCCTCAAAGCCGACGTATTCGGCGCCCGCAGCCTTGGCGGCGTCGGCCGACGCACCACTCTTGGCGAACACGAGCACACGCACGGTCTTGCCGCTGCCGTGCGGCAACGGGACCGTGCCGCGGACCATCTGGTCGGATTGCTTCGGGTCCACGCCGAGGCGGAAGGCGAGGTCAATCGTCTCGTTGAACTTCGCCTTCGGAAATTTGGCGAGGACGCCGACGGCATCCTTCAGCGAATATGTTTTCTTGGCGTCCACCACTTCGAGCGCTTTCCTGTATCTTTTGCTTGGCATTTGTTTTGGTGCGGTGCAAGCGAGCCTTTAATGACTCTCCCGCGGTTGTTTATGTTTATCCGACAACTTCGATTCCCATGCTGCGCGCCGTGCCGGCGATGACCCGGAACGCGGCTTCCGCTGACGTCGCATTCAAATCCTTTTGCTTCAGCTTCACGATGTCCAAAACCTGTTTGCGCGTTACTTTGCCGACCTTTTCCTTGTTCGGCTCCTTGGACCCGGCAGTGATGCCCGCGGCCTTTTTGAGCAGCACGGACGCCGGCGGCGATTTGGTGATGAACGTGAACGACTTGTCCTGATAAACGGTGATGACGACGGGAATGATGAGTCCCGCGTCGTTCTTGGTCGCCGCGTTAAATTCCTTGCAGAAGCCCATAATGTTGACGCCGTGCTGGCCGAGCGCCGGGCCGACCGGCGGCGCGGGATTGGCCTGGCCCGCCGGGATCTGCAATTTGATGATGCCTGTGACTTTCTTTGCCATAAAATTTTTCTCGTGATGCGTGAAACGTGAATTCTTCACGCCTCACGTTTCACGTTTCTTGCTACGCCTTTTCCACCTGCCAGTATTCGAGTTCCACCGGCGTGTTGCGCCCGAAAATATTCACGGTCACCTTCAACTTTCCGCGTTCGGGATCAATTTCCTCAATCACGCCGCTGAAATTGAGGAACGGCCCGTTGTTGATCTTGATGGTCTCGCCGACTTCAAAATTGACCTTGGGCTTTTCCGTCTCCTCGGAGGCGGAAATCTGGGCCTTGATAGACTCGACTTCGTCGGCCGGGGTCGGCGCGGGCGGTTCGCCGCCGACAAAACCAATGACACCCTGGGTTTCCTTGATGAAATACCAAGGTCTCTCAATGATGCGGTTGTTGTCATCCAACAGCACCATGTCCACGAATACATAGCCTGGCCACAATTTGCGGCTGGAGACGGTCTTCTTCTGGTTGCGCACTTCGACGACCTTTTCCATCGGGACGAGGACTTCCTTGATGTATTCCTGCATCTCGTCGGTCCTGATGCGCTTTTCGATGCTCTCCTTGACCTTTTGTTCCTGGCCGGAAAGCGTATGGATGACAAACCACTGGCTGCGCATGGGGCTCAATGTGTATAGAAAACGAAGGTCAGTATCCGATCCACCACCACAGTGAATGTGCCGAGTAAAACAATGGTGATGGTGATGAGGACGGTTGACCCTTTTAATTCATCCCACGTCGGCCACGTGCATTTTTTCAATTCCTCCCTTGTTTCCTGGACGTATGTGGCGAAGCGCCGGATATGTCCCTGCCACCATAAATAGGCAAAGACTGACCCAATCACGACCACCCAGATTGCAATTGTCAAATTACTCACAACATTTTCTGGCGGAGAGGGAGGGATTCGAACCCCCGTCCCGCAACGCGGGATGCGGTTTTCAAGACCGCCGCATTAGACCGCTCTGCCACCTCTCCAAAATCACTGGCAGGGCGTGAGGGACTCGAACCCCCAACCAACGGTTTTGGAGACCGCTACTCTACCAATTGAGCTAACGCCCTATACCGTCGAACCTGTCTCATAACTCAGACAAAAAGGGAACCGCAGGGTTCAATGCCCTGCCTGTCAAATTTGAAAACCAGCTTACGCAATGACCTCCGTCACGCGACCGGCGCCAATCGTACGGCCGCCTTCGCGAATCGCGAACCGCTGGCCTCTTTCCATCGCCACCGGCGCGATGACTTTAATTTCCATGGAAACATTGTCACCCGGCATCACCATTTCAACTTTCGGCGGCAACGTGACCGTGCCGGTCACGTCCGTCGTGCGGAAATAGAACTGCGGGCGATAATTGGTAAAGAACGGCGTATGACGACCACCTTCCTCCTTCGACAGCACGTAAACTTCCGCTTTGAAATGCGTATGCGGCGTGATGGTGCCCGGCTTGGCCAGCACCATGCCGCGTTCGACTTCTTCCTTTTTGATGCCGCGCAGCAGGACGCCGACATTGTCACCGCATTGCGCCGAGTCAAGCAGCTTGCGGAACATTTCGATGTCGGTGGCCACCGTCTTGCGGGTATCCCGGAGGCCAACCAGCTCGACTTCCTCCATGCGTTTGAGCTGCCCGCGCTCCACGCGGCCGGTCACGACCGTCCCGCGGCCTTCAATGTTGAACACGTCCTCGATGCACATCAGGAACGGCTTGTCAATCTCGCGCGTCGGCAGCGGAATGAACGCGTCAATGGCCTCCATCAATTTCTGGATGGATGCCTCATGTGTCTTGTCCCCGGCCAGCGCCAGTTTGGAGCTGCCGCGAATGACGGGGGTCTTGTCGCCCGGGAATTCATACTTGGTCAGGAGGTCGCGGACTTCCATCTCCACCAAATCCAGCAATTCCTTGTCGTCCACGAGGTCAACCTTGTTCAAGTAAACCACAATGGCAGGCACACCGACCTGGCGGGCCAACAGCACGTGCTCCTTGGTTTGAGGCATCGGGCCTTCCGAGGCGTCCACGACCAGGATGGCGCCATCCATCTGGGCCGCGCCGGTGATCATATTTTTGATGAAATCGGCATGACCCGGGCAGTCAATGTGAGCATAGTGACGTTTGTCGCTTTGATACTCCGTGTGGGACACGGCAATGGTGAGGGTCTTGGTTTCGTCGCGCACTGTGCCACCCTTGGTGATTTCGGCATAGGACTTGATTTCCGCCAAGCCCTTCTGCGACTGCACCTTCACAATTGCCGCCGTCAAAGTGGATTTGCCGTGGTCAATGTGTCCGATAGTGCCGACGTTGACGTGCGGCTTCGTTCGTTGAAATTGCGCTTTAGCCATTGTTGTCTCCTGCGTTTAGTTTTTTGTTAAGGTCATATCTACCAACTGGAGCCCATGATCAGGATTGAACTGATGACCTCGTCCTTACCAAGGACGCGCTCTACCGACTGAGCTACATGGGCGCAAATTAAACATCAATTCAACCTGAAATGCAAAACGACAAAAAACCACTTCCCCACGGATTTTCCTTCGAAAATCCGAGGAGCTAACGGCTTTTTGACTTTTTACAAGCTACCGACGCCGCTCAAATTAGGGAACCGGCAAATCCCTGTCAACAGGTTTTTTTGACTTTTTTTTCAACCGGGCTGCAGCCGGAATTTGCGGGCAAATTTGAGTGCTCCTCGAAACTTTGCCCTGGATTCCGCCGGGTCAACCTTGACTCCATCCCAAGCAACTTCGCACTCCTCGAAATGGGTGCTTGTATTCCGGCAGGCCAGCTTTGTCTTCACACGAAGCAAGTCCGGGTGGTTTCCCGAAATTATGTGTTTGGATTCGGACTTGTAACCCGGGTTTTCAGAGCGCGAAGGGAGTGTGAATCCTGCTTTTGCCGCGAGATGGCAATCAATGCCAACAGAATGACAATGGATGGTTAAGGTTTTTCTTGTTCGAGCCGGTCACTGGCACAATCCAAGCAGGACACGGAAGCATGAAAAGCTTTACGTGTTCTTTGCCCGCTTCACTCCGATTGAAGATTCTCTCAACCGCGAGAATCTCCCTGGTGAGTGTGCTGATGATTTTACCCAAATTTTCGCATCTTGAAGCTTCGGTTCTTCCTGCCAGTCCCTGCACGCTGTCATGGAATCTGAATCAGGACGTTTCGGTTGCGGGTTACGCGTTGTATTTCGGAATTACCGGTTCGTCGGCAACCAATCGCCAGGTTTTGGGAATGACCAATACTGTCACGTTGTTCAACCTGCTTGCGTGTTCAAATTACTTTTTTTACGTGGTCGCGTATGATGCCAAAGGCCTCGAAAGCTCTCCCTCCAATGTTGTGTATTACAAACCGCAAGTCCTGTCCCCGTTGAAGCTGACCTCCCCGGTTCGAGGGACAATGAACCTTCAATTTCGTGCTGCGCCGGGCTCGGTTTGCCTGATTCAATACACCCCCTCACTCAATCCGGCACAATGGCAAATCCTGGGCAGTGCCACGGCGGATTCAATTGGAAACATTATGATAACCGACTCCCGAACCGGCAAATCGCCCACCCGTTTTTACCGGGCCGCCTTGTATGCCAACCCGCAAGTGCTGTCCTCGGTGAAACTGGCCTCCGTGGTTGCAGGAACAGTAACCCTTCAGTTTCATGCCGCACCGGGCACAGTTTGCCAGGTACAATACACACCGTCACTCAATTCGCCGCAGTGGCAAACCTTGGGCAGCGCCACAGCGGATGCCAACGGAAACGTTACGATGACCGACCGGCCGCCGGGAAACACAGCGAGCCGATTTTATCGCGCCGTCGTACCTTGACGCTTTTCACGCCCGCGGATGCGCCGCGTCGTAGGCCTTCTTCAACCGTTCCGTCGTCACGTGCGTATAAACCTGCGTCGTGATGAGATGCGCGTGGCCGAGCAATTCCTGCACACTCCGCAAATCCGCGCCCGCGTCCAGCAGGTGCGTGGCGTAGCTGTGCCGCAGTTTGTGCGGCGTCAGGCCCGGATCCAGTCCGGCGATGACCAGATATTGCTTCAGCCGACGCGAAAGTTGGACTGGCTGGAGCGGCGCGGCCTTTTTCGTGTCCGCAAAAAAAACCGGTGACGCTCCGGACGGCGGCTGCCTGAGCGTGCGCCAATAATCTTGAATCGCCCGCAACGCCGGCTCGCCAACCGGCACGAGCCGTTCCTTTTTGCCTTTGCCGCGCACGCGCACGAGTTGTTCGTTCCCATCAACGTCCTCGGCACGCAGGCCACACAGTTCGCTCACGCGCAGGCCGCAGGAATATATCGTTTCCAGTACCGCCCTGTCGCGCAGACAAACCGCCACGGAAATCGGGCGGCCCGGCCCTTTCCTTTGCTTTTGCGTTTGCAGCAACTTTGCCGGCGCAGCAAGCAAGTCCAGAACCTGTTGTCGTGTCAGGTATTTGGGCAACCGCCGGCCCGGTTTGGGCAGCGCGAGATTTTTGACCGGTGAAGCCCCGGCCACACCGTGCCGGACCAGAAATTTGTAAAACGTCCGCAAGGCAGAAAACCGGAGCTGCGTCGCCGCGCGGCCCAGATTATTCCGGCCGAGAAACCGCAGGTAACTGCGAAAGTCATCGCGCCGCAATTTTTCCCACAGCGGCGGTTGTTGCCGCTCTTCGCGGTACCAGCGGACAAATTCGTTGAGCGCGTCCCGATAATTCCGTTGGGTATAAACCGACGCCCCGCGGTCCGTCGCCAGATGCGCGAGAAATCTCCGGATCCACCGGTCGTGGATTTCAGGGCCGCCTTTGTCGGAGTCATGCCGCATTTCAACGCAGGTTATGCCGAGTTTACCAACCTTTCAATTTGCCGTGCCACAAATTCAATGGCGCGTCAATGCCACGCCCAACTGCAATAATTTCCGCACGCCCGCGTCCGACTTCGCCTCCGCGTAAATCCGCAGAACGGGTTCCGTGCCGGAGCCGCGCAACATCAGCCAGGACGTGTCCTGCGCGACGAATTTAACGCCGTCAAAGGTCTTCATGTCGGCGAGCGGCGAACGCAGCAATTTCGACGGCGGATTTTTCTGGAGAAATTCCATCAGCGCCGCGCGTTGCTCCAACGGATAATGCGTGTCAATCCGGCCGTAACGGTGCGGACCGAATTGTTTCTCCAGTCTTGCCAGAAGTTTGTTCACCGACACGCGTTCAGTCGCGAGCAATTCCAGCAGCATCAAGCCGGCAGCGATGCCGTCGCGTTCGGGGATATGGCCGGGGAACCCGATGCCGCCGCTTTCTTCCGCGCCCAACAGCACGTCGCCCTTGAGCATCTCGGCGCAGATATATTTGAATCCCACGCCGGTCTCGACCAACAGCAACCCGTAAGCCGCGCACATTTTGTCCACCATCGAAGTCGTCGTGAGCGCCTTGACCACCCGTCCCCTGCCCTTGCGGTTGACAATCAGGTGATGCAGCAGCAGGCAAATGATCTGGTGCGTCGTGAGCGCGTTGCCCCGGCCGTCCATGCCGCCGACGCGGTCGGCGTCGCCGTCCGTCACGAGGCAAAGGTCATGCGGATGCGCGCGCAGGAACTTCTGGCTCGGCCCGTAATTTTTTTCGATGGGTTCCGGGTTGATGCCGCCGAACAACACGTCGTGCCGCGCATTGAGCGTGGTGACCTTGCACGTCGTGCCTGCGAGTAATTGCTCGAAACAACCCGCACCTACGCCGAACAACGCATCGTGTGCGAAACGCAGTTTTGACTTCGCAATCAATTTGAAATCCACCAGCTTTTTCAGCGCGGCGTAATGGGCCGGACGGACGTCCTGCGTCAGAATCTGTTTCGCGGCAACGTCGGGTCTAACGGCGCGAACCGGACTGCGACCGAGAAAACTCTCGACGGCCTGGCATTCCTCGGGGCCGCTGGAGCCGCCGTAATATGACTTGAGTTTGAAGCCGTTGAACATCGGCGGATTGTGGCTGGCGGTAATCATCACCCCGCCGACGGCGCGCAGGTTTTTGACCGCATAGGAAACCGACGGCGTGGGCGTCGGCTCCGGCGTGAGGACCACTTGAAAATTGTTGCCGGCCAAAACCCCGGCGGCGGTTCGGGCGAAGCTGTCGGAGAAAAACCGGCGGTCAAAGCCAACCACAACTTTCAGTTCACGCCCCTGAAATTCCGCCCTCCGCCCGCCGTATTCCGTTTTCCAATAGTCTGCGGCGGCCTGGGCGACGCGCGCGACGTTGGCGAAGTTGAAATCCTCCGCGATGACCGCGCGCCAGCCGTCCGTGCCGAATTGGATTTGTGCCACGTGCAGAGCTTGGCACAGGAGTCTTCATGTGCCAAGCGCGGGAGATTAATGCCAAGTCGGGGCACCTACGTCAAACTGCTCTTGTTCCTTGAAGTAAATTTAACAAGTTTTTGGCTCGATCAAGTAGATCATCGTAAGTCAGCACATGAACAGCCCCGCGAAAAACTATGTTCCGCCGCGTAAGTCGGCGTTGATCTGCATCTGATAAAGATGAGCGTCGTCCGATAACCACAAAACCAAAAGGTTGTTGAATAGTTGGAAGATGTTCCCGTGCATATGCTGAATTTCTTTCCACCCATGCTAGCCAATCCAATATTTGCTGTTCGGCATGAATCAGTTCTTTTGAGCGATGTAATTATGTGCTTTCTGCTAGGTTCGCTACAGTGAAGCTTAGAAAAATAGGGTAAATTGAAAAGCGTTTTTACTACGCGGCTCTGCTACTCTAAATTCGCATTCCCCGCCGTTGCCTTTTGGCTTTGGCGCGGCAGTCGTCAGCGGCTACGATGCGCACAATGTCTGACGCCCAATTCATGCGCCTTGCGCTCCGGCTCGCCCGGCGCGGTTACGGCACAACGTCGCCGAATCCGATGGTGGGCGCGGTGCTGGTGAAAGGCGGCAAAATCATCGGGCATGGCTGGCATCGGCGCGCGGGCTTGCCGCACGCGGAAATCGAGGCGCTCCGCGACGCACAAAAACGCGGCCACGATCCGCATGGGGCAACGCTTTATGTGACGCTCGAACCGTGCAGCACACACGGACGCACACCGCCATGCTCGGACGCCATCATCGCGGCGGGAATCAAGCGTGTGGTCGTCGGCGCAACGGATCCCAATCCCAAACATTCTGGCCGCGCTTTCGGAATTTTGCGGCGCGCAGGGGACTGCGCGCCCTACCAGCTTTTGGCCGATGAGTGTATCCGGTTGAATGAGGCCTTCAACCACTGGATTGTCCACCGTACACCATTTGTCACGGTGAAAGCCGCGATGACGCTCGATGGCAAGATCGCGACGGCCACCGGCGAGTCGAAATGGATCACCGGCGAGCAAGCGCGCGCCTTTGGAATGAAACTCCGGCAAGGCAGCGATGCGGTCCTCGTGGGCATCAACACGGTTCTGGCGGACAATCCCAGTCTGACGGCGAGAGCGAAGATGAAAGATGGAAGATGGAAGATGGCAAAACCGATTCGCCGGATTGTTTTGGATTCGCTGGCGCGGACGCCTCTGGACGCGAAGGTTGTGAACGATGCTTTTGCGGCACTGACGACAATTATTGTCAGCAAACGCGCGCCGAAAAACCGCGTCGCCGCGCTTGCGCAACGCGTGAATGCCGTGGTTGCTCCTCTGGCAAATTCCGCACTCCGCACTTCGCATCCCGCACTCGATTTGTGTTGGTTATTGAAGAAACTCGGTTCGGAAAACGTAATCAGCCTGTTGGTAGAAGGCGGCGGCGAAGTGAACGCCTCTTTCCTGCGCGGTGGTTTGGTGCAACGCGTCGCGTTTTTTTACGCGCCAAAAATTCTTGGCGGACGCGCTTCGCGGAAGGCTGTCGCCGGTGAAGGTGCCGGAAATCTGGCGGAGGCGATCCAGCTTCGCAACGTCGAGTGGCGGCAGCTCGGCCCGGATTTATTGCTGACGGCGACGTTGGAGTCCAAGCTTTAGCTTGTTTTTTCAACGACCGGCGCGAAACTGACGCAAGCTAAAGCTTGAACTCCAACTGAAATGTTCACCGGCATTGTTGAAGAAGCAGGCACTGTCGAACGCATCAGGCCAACGGCGAAAGCCATCGAGTTGACCGTGCGCACCAACGTGACCGGCCGCGGGTTGAAGCCCGGAGGCAGCCTGGCGGTGAACGGTTGTTGCCTGACGGTCGTGAAACTCGCCAGGCGCGGGAAATACAAGCTGGCGCAATTCGATCTGCTCCAGGAAACGTGGCGGCGCACCAATCTGCAATTCGCGAAGGCCGGTTCACTCGTAAATCTGGAGCGGCCACTGCGTACCGGCGACGAGTTTGGCGGGCACTTCGTGACCGGCCACATTGACGGCGTCGGCAAAATCATCCGCTGGGAGCGCACGGGACCGGACCATGTCCTCGATATCGCCGCGCCGCCGGAAGTGATGCGCTACGTCGTTTTCAAAGGGTCAATTGCCGTGGACGGCATCAGCCTGACGGTTGCGGGTATGCGGAAAAAAAGTTTTCGCATCTGGATCATTCCGCACACCTGCAAGATCACGGCGTTGCGCGAACGCAAAGTGGGTGACGCGGTGAATTTGGAAGCGGATTTGCTGGGCAAATACCTCGAGAAACTCGCCGGTGTGCGGGCACGGGTGCGAGCCTGAAACTTCCTTTGGCCGCGGCAAAGCCGGCCTTACACCCGGCACGAATCAACTGAAGCGTGGAACGTCAAATTCTCCCGTCCTTTCCTGTTCCAATCGCTCGCGGACAAGCAGGAGGGTGGCGCGGGTCATTTCGCGCATTTCCTCGTCGCGGGTTTCCAATTGCTTTTCAAGTTCGGCGATACGGGCTTCATAAGCGCGGATACGCTCCTGCAAAGGCAAATGAAGCGAGGCCAGCCGCGCCTCGAGTACGGCCAGCTCCTGCTGGGCTTTTTGCTGCGCCTCGATCAGTTTGCTCCGTTGCGAGTAAATTCCCTGCACCAGGCTTTGCTTCGCAAATTCGGTAAGCTCCAACGCCATTTTTTCGCGAAGCGCCTGCACCTGCGGGTCGGCCAAAGTTTCAGCGCCAAGCAAATGTAGTGGTGCGTCCGGGGCAAGGCCCGTTTCCGACCCCGGGCCGATTTGCCGCACAGCAGGCGGAAGCGCCGACCGGAACGCTTTTGCGGTGCCAAGGCCGCTCCGTAGCAACATGACAATCAACCACGCCAGCAGAATGGAAATGATGATGAGCGCCCCGGCGATGCACCAGCCTATGACGCTCAAATTCGTCCCCTCCGCAAGCAGCGGCGAACCGGCCGCAGCAGTCGAATTTGTTATGCTTGTCACGGTATTGGTATTCACGGCGGCGGTTGTCGCCACGGGTTTTGCGTTGAACTGAATGTCATCCACATAGAACGTGCCGCCCAGGCTGTTGGCAGTCAGTTGAATCCAGAAGCCGGTGCAATTGGTCCGGTCAGCCACGTCGAGTGAAGCCAGTGGAACGGTGATCTGCTGCCAGGTGGCAGGCAGGAGCGTGAACCGGTAATAGACATCGGCCGGGGGATTGGCGTTGCCGAGCAGCGCCTGGACCTGCAGCCGCTGCCCGCCGTTGGTGCCGCCGTTGGCCCAAAAACTCAGGCTGTCGTAGGGACTGGTGTCAAATGCCCTATGGTGGAGGTAAAGCCCCTGCCAATTGGTGGCATTCACACTGATGGCATAGGTGCCCGAATGGACGGATGAAGTACTGACGAGACTGTGGGACACCCAGTACCAATCCTCGAAACCGTTTTGCAGACCGTCGTCATAAACCGGCAGGGCCGTTTGGCCAAAAGTTTTGGCAGCCAGGGCCATTGCTACCAGAAGGGCTGAGGAGTTCGAACGGGTCACGAGTTGCACGCCGGGATTATTACGCAGGACGGTTGCGCGCGCAACGCCAAGATTTGCCGCGCGTACATTGGGATCCGTCCATACACCCGCCAGGAATTGCTGGTCAGAACCGGGCCTGAGATTCGGGGGCGCAGGACGCAGGTTGTGGGCGGATGCGCGCGTGGCGGAACACCAGACGCGCCGGAGCGTGGAGCGCGAAGGCGGGCTGAATTTCATTTCAACGATACTTTTTAGCTTCTGCCTTCGCGGCGCGGCAAAGCGCTGCTACGGCGTGACGATGGCGATCCGGCAGGCCAGCCGTGCGTTGATAAGATTCCCGACCCAAACCGGAAAAATCTCAAAGGATTTGTCGTTTTGCGTTGTCCTACTGGGTAAAATGATGCCGCATGGGCGACACGGATGAAGAAAAGGTCTGGGTGTTGCAAAGCCGAAACGGCGATCCTGCGGCTTTTGAATCGTTGGTTCGCGCACATCAACGCATGATTCATTCGCTGACATTTCGCATGACAGGCTCACTGGCGGACGCCGAAGACCTGGCCCAGGAGACGTTCATCCGGGCTTACCGGCAATTGGATTCCTATCAGGGCACCGCAAAGTTTTCTTCATGGCTTTATCGGATTGCGGTCAACACCTGCCTGAACTGGCGCAAACGGGAAATGCGCCGCGAACAGGCTCACACCCATTGGGCCGCGTCCGGCGCTGCACGGCGAACCGAAGCCAATTCCCCCGCTGACAACGATGAACTCAGCCAATGCGTCCAAGCGGCCTTGATGAAGCTGCCGCCCAAGCAACGCGCCGCCATTGTCCTGACGGTTTACGACGGGCACCATCACGCCGAAGCGGCGCGGTTGCTCGGGTGCTCGGAGACGACGGTTTCTTGGCGCGTGTTTGCCGGCCGCCGGAAGTTGAAACGGCTGTTGAACGTCAAAGGAGGCCGGAATGAATGACTTCGATTTGGATAGAAAGCTGAAGGCTGCGCGAGTTCCGGCGCGGGACGAAGATTATTGGGAATCATTTCCGCGGCTCGTTTTGGCGAAACTGCGCACTGCTCCGGTCGAAAGTTCGTTCGAACGCCATTGGTGGCCACGGCTGGCATGGGGTGGCAGCATTGCCTTCGCCTGCCTGCTCGTTGGTTTTGCCATCGGCCATTGGCATGGTCGGATGGAAAAGAACGATTCTTTTGTGCTCTTGCAGAACCGAAAAATGCTGCGCGAGGTGTTGACACTTTTCCCGAATCGCGTCCGCGCGATCGTTCAGGATAAACACGGTCTGCAACTCGTGCTCTCCGACCAGCCGGATGTGCCAGCTTCAACGCCGCTCTGGGTCAAAATTTGCGACGGCAAACAGTGCGCGTCGCTGGTGACCTTCAGCGGCCAGGAACTCGAAATCGCCGGCCAAAAAGTCACCGTCCTGGCCGACGCCCAGGGCGGAATCATTCTGGAAGGCAGCCGGTTTGTGTGGTCCAGCACGGCGCAGAATTTCGCGCAAGGCGGCCTGAAAATTGAAGCCAAGCGTTTGCCTTCGATAAGCCTGTGACAAAATTCATGAAGAGACTTCTGGGAGCTTTGGCGGTTGTGCTGTTAGCGGCACAATTGCCCGCACAGTCTGGGGTTGCCGCGAAAAGGCCAACTCTACGCGTCGCGCTAATGGATTTTATGTGCGAGGACAATTCGTATCGCAGCACTGTCGCAATGGCCAATTTCACGGTGGCATTGCAGGTGCAAATGACAGACAATTCCAAATTCGAATGGGTCGAGCGCAGCGAACTCGACAAAGCTGAAAATGAACTAAAGCTAAAGGGCTTTGGATTAATTGACCGTTCGGAGGTGCTGCGCAATGGGCACTGGGTTAAAGCTGATTGGGAAGTGTTCGGTGATGTAACCACGAATACCACTGGCGACTGGATGATTTCGCTGGAAGTGGTGGATATGCAGCATACTGATGTGTTGGCGGCGTCGAATTTCGATGTATCTCCTGCGAACGGCGGTCCATACCAGATGAAAACGGAGGATGTTTCGCGAGTGGCCATAGCGTTACGCTCGCTGCTGGATCAGGCCCGGCAAGTATACCTGAGTTCGTCCAAACAAGAAACCGTGGCATTCCTGTTCTTAACCCGGGAGGATTTAGGCAACAACATCGGCGACCTTGAAACCGCACTTCGAAATTCGCTTCTCGTCGTTTCCACCAACACCGGACAATTTCACCTCATCCAATTGCATCGTGCTGGACAGGCGATGGATGAAGCAAACCTCGTTTTAAGCGGTTTGGCCGAGAGTGAGCCAGACGCTTGGGAAAAGGTGGCCGATTACTATGTCTGGGGCAGTTACACATTTCGTCCAAGTCTTTGGTTTGACCGACAAACCCATCAGTGGCACCGCGATCAATTGGTCGATGTTAGTCTCGATGTCTGGGACGGGAAAAATAATCCCCATGCGGTTACGTTGGTGGTGACTAATGAAAATTCTCCCGGTGCCATTGCCGAGCAAATGGCGCAAACGATTGCCCCGTACTTGCACAGCAATGCCGTGGGAACCGTCATCGAGGGGGTTCGCCAGGGCATTTCCGACTCATTGATACATCATTTTGATGAATTGGTCCGGGGAAATCCGGCACTCGACGTGGGCTTGAATTCTCCCGAAGGCCGGCGCCAATGGCTGGAGGCCGTGCAAGTGCTAGAAGCGGCGTGTTTTTTTGATCCAGGAAACGCCAAGGCCCGTGAGCAGTGGCTGCGTTTGCGCTGGGGTATGTATGCCTCCTTCGCAAGTCGAAATGAATTTTTCTTTGCCCGACGGCGGAGCGAGGCTTGGGGGAAATACGTGGACAATTTCGGCTTCAAAACCGTTCTCGCCAATACCAATTTGTCAAGCATCGCCACTGAATACGTGCTTTCGGCTTGGCGGCCTTTTGAGATGTTTTGCTATTCGCAGTACAATCAGGCACAATGGGGAGTGCCACGCGACGCGGGCTTGCGCGAATTGACCGAATGGCAAAATCAATTTGGTTCGGAATTTATTTCCCGATTACTCAAAGCGCCTGATCAGTATAACGGTGCATATCTCGAGGCGTTGCAAGGATATTTCAAGGGAATTGGTCAACCCGGCGGCGAACGGAAACTGTTGGCACAACTTAAAGCGGCTGACAATGGCAAAAATAGCGAACTGTCAAACAGCCCGCCACCATTGGCGAACACCGAGCAGAAAGTCCGGCTTCCGCGTGTTGCTGAACTTGATGCCGCAAAAACAGGGGACATATTCTCTCTGCCGCCTTTGGCTTTCCTGCCGACACTGATTGAACCGTCAATCCAAACGATTGCGTTTCCATCTGATGTTCAGATCAAATATGCAAAATCCATAACGTTCCTCGACGACGCGCTTTGGTTGGAAGTGGAACAGGCCGAGCCGGTCAAAATTAACCCTCAAAATATTCTTGCCGAAAAAGACCTGCAACCGGTCATGGAAGACCACCCGCGATGGTGGCAAGTCGAACTCAACCACCAGAAGTTCCAACTCGTTAGTGACTCACAATCTTCCGATATAATCAGCAACCTCGTGCTTCATAGGAGCGCAATCACTGATTCACAGGGTAATTCATGGTATGTGGATGGAAATGGACTGCACGCCACAAATTCAAAAACTGGCCAAACCCACGACGAGTGGTTCCCCGTTTCAGTGACAATTCAAGCCGATTTGTTTCGGGGCTTTCCCGGGATACCCCAACGTCGGAAGCCTGATTCACAGCTTGCTCAAGAAATTCGGCAACGTCTTGCCCTTCGCCGCCAGTTGTTGGAAGCCCACAAGGCGGATGCTAATCGGCCAAACTTATTCATTCCAAACAGTCGCCTTCCAGGAGGGGTTTGGGGATTGGCAGAAGACGGTGATTTTTTATGGGTGCTCGTGTCTCACTCCGGTGGCTACGCCTTGATGGCATATCATCCGGCCAGTCGAAAGTGGGTAGGCGGGTTTTCATTCAATGGCAAGGGCGCTCCCCAAGCACTGGCTTGCGGCGATGGAAAACTTTGGGTTGCCTGTGATTATGGCGCAAGTTACGTGCTTCAGGCCATTGAGACGAGTTCGGTAAAATCCATTCCGCCCGAACGCTGGCTTTCCGACGAA
>Ga0187866_1002044_pt1 | contig 17421 bp, 12 predicted proteins | sample June2016WEW_11_1_3_FD_133013 | JGI IMG/M metagenome (GOLD analysis project Ga0187866, IMG submission 133013) | Peatland microbial communities from SPRUCE experiment site at the Marcell Experimental Forest, Minnesota, USA - June2016WEW_11_150 | ecosystem: Environmental > Terrestrial > Soil >...
ACGCTCCACAGGCCGGGCTCGCCTTGCGGTTGAAGGTGCCCAACACCGGCGCGATGGTTGAGCTGTCGTCCAAGTTCGGCGCCGCGCCCGGCGAAGCCGTGGACCTGATCCTCGCGGCGGACAAGGTCGGATTGACGGTGGAAGGTCTCAGCTTTCACGTCGGCAGCCAGACGACGAACTTCAAAAATTACGTCGCCGCCATCAATCTCGCCGCCAACATCTTCAAGGAAGCCAAAGATCGCGGTTACACCAAAATGAACCTGCTCGACATCGGCGGCGGATTCCCGGCGCCCTACGACGCCACGGTAAAACCGTTCCGCGAGCTGGCCGGCATCATCAACCGCGAACTCAGCCGGCTTTTCCCGAAGAACATCCAGATTCTCGCCGAACCGGGCCGGTTCCTCTGCGCCACCGCCGCCACCGCCGTCTCCAAGATCATCGGCAAGGCTATGCGCGAGGGCAAATTGTGCTACTACATCAATGACGGCGTCTATCACACCTTCTCCGGCGTCATCTTCGACCATTGCCATTACCATCTGAAATCGTTCAAACGCGGACCGACGCAGATCTGCTCGGTTTTCGGCCCGACGTGCGACGCGCTCGACGTGGTTTCGATGGCGGAGAATCTGCCGGGCGACCTGCAGCTGGGCGATCTGCTCTACAGCGAACAAATCGGCGCTTACAGCCACGCGTCTTCGACCTGGTTCAACGGTTTCCCGCCCGCAACCGTGGTGCACGTGAACCAGTAAAGGTGGGGACGCCCTACGGTGCACTTGCTTTGCGCCGGCTTCCTGCCTGGGCCGCCGTCAAGGGGTCTGGACACGATAGAACCGGAAGGGCGCGTTATTAGTGGCGGTGTAACGATACGAACTGCCGGGGATATTCGTCGTGAACGTCGCGGTCGAATTCGTGGTCCACGCCGTGTTCAACTGCGTGGCGTGCAGCAGATGGAACGTACTGGCCGCGCCGCTGATAGTGAAGTTGAGCAATATCTGGTTGTTGGTCAACACGGGCTGGCCCAACACGATGACAGGACTGGGATTGGTAACGACTGTGACTTGTTTGAACGGTCCCCAGCCCAACGAGAATTGCGTGAACAACACCGGCGCGGCGGCGAGCACGTTGGTTCCGGGTTGCGTGGGTGTGAAGGTGAAATTGGTCGAGGCGGTGGAATTGGTGGCCAGGTTAATGGCTTGCTGGACGTTCGTCACCACGATGTTTTCGACTGACCAGCCCAGATAATTGTCGGCGCCTATAAAATAATTATAAGGCGAGAGAAAGTCATAATTGAAGCGGAGCAGAGTCAATTTGCCGGCGTAGTTGGAGAGTGAAAGCGAATGCGGCGTGAAGGTGGTTTCGCATTCCGTGTAGCTTGAGGTTCCCGGAGGGTTGCAGCCGGCATCCAGGAAAAGGTCCTGCCAGTTCGCACCGCCGTCCGTAGAAACTTGCACCCGGGCAACTTCATTGGTGAACGCGTAACCGAGCAGGCTCTTGAACGAAAGCACGGTATTGGTCGCCGGGAGCAGCGCTTTCTTGCATCGAATGATCTGCGGCGTCGTGTTAAATTGATTATGGACAAAATGAATGCACGGGCCTGAACCGTCCGGCGCATTGGTGATGATCAAGTAATTGGGATTGGACAACGCCGTAAAATTCGAGAGGGTTTCACTCGCAAAATCGGTGGTTGCATTTTCGGTAAAATTCCCGTTGGTGGTTTGGGCCGTGAGCCATTGGTAACCGGTGGTGTTGGGGTTGGCGATGGGCACGCAGGCGTAGGCGTTGCTCGTATTGAGGTAGGGCGTGTTCGTGCCGATGACGATGGTGGCCACATAATCCGTCCCCGGCACCGCGGGATCAAACAGCGTGACGCTGTAAGTGAAACCGACCGTGCTTGCGCTGACTTTGATGTTGGTGACGGTGACGCTGTAAACCGTGTCCGTACCGCTGAACGGGAAAGTTGTCGCTTGGCTCGTTGCGTCCAATCCCATCGGCACCCAGACAAGCGTGTCTTCACCGTAGCCGGTCTGATACGGTTGGAGCGCAACGGATACCGGCACACCGTTGCTTTTCATGGTGACCGTCGCCGCGCTGAAGTCCGCATCCGACAGCGCGAATGACCATTGGGGGAAAACGAGCGCGTAAGGCGCAAAACCTTCCGGCGGCCAGGCGACATAAGGTTTGGTCGTGGCGGGGCGCGGACCGCCAAAATTGGCGTCGAAAACCCAGGTCGCATTCGCCGAATTAAAGCTCCCTTCCGCCGGCACGTCGCCAGCCGCCATCACCCGGGTTTGCGGATAGAGAATCCAGCGCCGGTGGCCGACGGCAGTGTTGTTCAAGCCAAAGTCCCAAATGTAACTCGTGATAGCGTCCGCACCATCGGAACCCAGCGCGAGATTCGAGTTGGCGGCGGCGTTGGTGCCGGCAACGGTGAAGCAGCCCCACGAGGGCGGTATGCCGATATGCTGAAGCGCGTTGTTTTTTGACATAATTTGCGCCGCAGCCTGGTCTTGCGTGGATTCGCTCGCGGAAAAAGTGACCGCAGCCGGAATGCCGGCCATCGCCCGAAGCCAATTGATGCGGCACAACGTCGCATTTTGAAAGGCGGTGGCATTGGTGCCCGGAATGCAATTGGCCGTGTCCGCCGTGGAATTCATAGCAACGCCCTCCGAGGACGCGTAAATGGCGTTATAGAATTCACGCACCTGCTCGCGCGAGTCGGCATTGACGTTGAATCCGCCGGTCACCTCCAGGGGACGAAGCCCGCCACCCGGCAAATGTGAAACAGCCGCCGGCGCCTTGGGCGCGTCACCCAAATTCGGCGGCGGCAACGAGCCGGTAGTCGGCGGTGACTGTGAAAAAACAGACAGCGTTGATATGGCCGTCAAAGTGACGGCCGCGATTAGCCCTGGAATTTTTAAAAGCTTCATAAAGTTCATCAGGACCGGGGCCAGTTTTGAACGCGAATCTTTTAAGAAACAGGACTAGCAGAATTTATACCGCGAAACTGGAAAATTGAAAATTGACTTGTTTTGCGGCGTAAAATTGTGGTTCGGTGAGAATTCCACACTGCTGCCGCAAACAACCATTGGCTTGAATTCCAGTTTGGTTCGCGTCATGCCCGGAGTGTTCAGCGGGTAAAATATAAAACCGAATGATTTTTCCGATGCGCGGGTACTCGTCACCGGTGGCGCGGGCTTCATCGGCAGCGCGCTGGTTTGGGCGCTGAAACGCCACCTGGTTCAACGGCTTTCTGCCGGCCAAGGTTCTACATGTGAACGAGTAACACCAACCGTCCCTTGGCGTCGCCACAAAAGAAGAAGCTTTCTTTGAACAGAATCCGTCCAACCTTTGTAAAACTACACATAGAATTACTACGAAGTTATGATCATGTGGCAGACCAAAAATGTGTTTGTCGATCTTGAGACGCTGGTGTTAATTGGCATCGCGCTTGCGGGTGAACCATCGCTGGCGGCGAGCTTTGCCTACACTGATTTTGATTCAGCGCCCGGGCTCATCTTACAAGGCGATACAACTTTGGTTCAAAATCATTTGCGCCTGACACCAGCCAGGCACGGCCTGAGCGGTGGCGCATGGTATGATGCCAAGGCAAACGTTCAGAACGGCTTTCAAACCATCTTCCAGATGCAAATCACAGAAAAGGGGGCCGGCGGAGCCGATGGCCTGGCATTTGTGATACAGAATAATCCAACTCCTGCGCTCGGCTATGCCGGATGCAACATCGGCTACGGCGGGATCACAAATCTGCTGGCGGTCAAATTCAACAATTATCACTGGCAGGATCATGCCTACGATAATGTCTACGGCAGTTACGACGAAATAGCGGTGCTGGTGCCTCATTCCCCTGTGACTCCACTTTGGGATAGCGTCAGCAACACCATTGCCGCCGCCACAAACGGTGTGGACTTTTCCGACGGACAGATTCACACGGTGAAAATTGTTTACGTTCCCGGCAGTCTTCAGGTGTTCATTGACGATCTCGATAATCCATTGATGACGGCTTATGTAGATTTAGCCGAGGTCATGAATTTGGACAATGGTCGCGCCTGGGTCGGATTCACGGCTGCAACCGGTGACAGCTGGCAGAATCATGATCTGATAAGCTGGGTATTCGATTCACCCGAGGATAAAATTTCGAATGAAGCAAACATTTCTCCGCAAATGCAAATTGGCAATCCAACAACGCCGCCCGCGCCCGTTTATTCAGGGAGAAGCATGCAAACTTCTCCGCCAACCCCGCTCGTCGTTGACCCCTCGTTTGGGTATCGCTTGCCCGGCGACATCAGTCTCCCATACCCGATTGAGGCATCAACCAATCTTGTCGAATGGTCTCCGCTGACGAATGCCATCTTCTATTTCCGGGATCCGGAATCCACAAACCACCCGCAACGTTTCTACCGCTTCCGGAAAAATTGACAGCACGAGATTGAATTCTTGTCCGTTTGGCGTCATGCTGTCCGAAACTCATGAAACCCAATGATTTTTCCGATGCGCGGGTACTGGTCACCGGCGGAGCCGGGTTCATCGGCAGCGCGCTGGTTTGGGCGCTGAACCGGCGCGCCTGCGACGACATCGTCGTCTGCGACCGCCTCGGCACGGATGAAAAGTGGCGCAATCTCGCCCCGCTCCGCTTCACCGATTACGTCGAGGCCGACGACTTGCTGCCGCGACTGCAAAACGGCGCGCTGGGAAAATTCGATCTGGTCCTGCACATGGGCGCGTGCTCGTCCACGACCGAGCGCGACGCGGGCTTTCTCATCCGCAACAATTATGAATTCACCAAAGACCTGGCAATGTGGACGCTCAGCCAAAAGGCGGGTGGCCGGAAAACCCGGTTTGCCTATGCGTCGTCCGCCGCGACTTACGGCGACGGTTCAGCGGGCATGGACGATGATGAATCGCAACTCGACAAGCTGCGCCCGCTGAACATGTATGGGTGTTCAAAACACCTGCTCGATTTGCACGCCCGGCGCGCCGGATTTTTGAACCGCATCGTCGGATTGAAATATTTCAACGTCTTCGGCCCGAATGAAGACCACAAGGGCGACATGCGTTCGGTCGTCCACAAAAGTTTCGGGCAGGTGCGCGATACCGGCGTCATCCGGCTGTTCAGGAGTTACCGTCCCGATTACCGCGATGGCGAGCAGAAGCGCGATTTCCTGTACGTCAAGGACGCCGTCGCCATGACGTTGTATCTGGCGGCGACGCCCAAGGCGAACGGCCTGTTCAACATCGGCAGCGGCCAGGCGCGGACGTGGAATGACCTGGCAAATGCGGTTTTTGCCGCGTTGAACCGGAAGCCAGACATTACGTTTATCGAAATGCCGGAAACCATCCGCGACAAATACCAGTATTTCACCCAGGCGAATCTGGCCCGGCTGCGCGCCGCCGGTTACACCGCACCCGTGACTTCGCTCGAAGACGCCGTGACCGACTACGTCCGCAATTATCTCACGTCGGACAAACGGCTGGACCCGGCCGTGGCGTAACGTGGTGTAGCGTCGAACAGTCACACGAGTCTCTCCCCGTCCCACGCCCTCACCCATTGAAGTGATCCCGCGGCTTCGGGACTGCGCTCCCGAAGCCCAACACGAAAGAATGGAAAACATCCAACGTCCAACATCGAACATCCAATGGATTCGCCCGCCGGAAGCTTTTTTGAATGTTAGTCGTTGGCTGTCTTGCCGAGGCGAAGCGCAGCAAAGACTGGCGGTGGTTCGACGTTTTCCCGACGCAGCCTACGCCGCCGCGCCGCCGGCGATGTACTGCTCCATCTGGGCAATCGTCGCGCGCTGGGCAAAGATGGTCCAATTCACCAGGTCGCCGATGGAGACGATGCCGAGGACCTTGCCTTTTTCCACAACCGGCAGATGCCGCACACGGTGTTCCGTCATCAGCCGCATGCCGTCCTCCACCGTCTGGTTGGGCTCGACGGTGATGACTTCGGGGGAGAGCACTTCCCGGACGCGCGTCTCCTTGGAAGACCTTCCCTGGAGCGCCACTTTTCGCGTGTAATCACGTTCGGTGAAGACGCCGATAAGCCGGTCACCGGCCATGACCACCAGTGCGCCGATGTTTTTTTCCGCCATGAGCTTGATGGCATCAAAGACCAGTGCGTCCGGTGAAATGGTCCAAAGTGCCGGGACCTTGGAACTCACCACCGCGCTGACGGGACCGCTGATTTTCATAGGTTTGCCACTGTTATCGGCCGCATTGGCCGATAATTCAAGCAAATAATTCACGTTATTAAAACAAATTGGCGATAGGCGATTTTCAATTTACGAGTCCTTCAACATTGCTGTGCCCCGCGTCAATCGTATATCGTCAATCGAAGATCATTCAAACTGTTTACAAATTATGGATTCACTGCCGACTGTTTTGCTAAAACCCGGCAAGGCCGACCGCATCGTGGCCGGCCATCCGTGGATTTATGACGGCGAGATTCTCCGGCTTACCCAGCAGCCCGCCGACGGTGACCTCGTCCAGGTCAAAGACCATCGCCAGCGTTTTCTCGGCGTCGGATTTTTCAATTCCAAATCCAAAATCCGCATCCGCGTGCTGTCGCCGGAGCGGGTGGAGGTAAATGGACAATTTTTTGAGGAGCGCATTCGCGCCGCGCTTGCCGTCCGCCAAAGGCATCTGCCGGATGCAACCTCCTTCCGCGTCGTCAATGCCGAAGGTGATTTCCTGAGCGGCTTGATCGTGGACAAATACGGGTGGGGCGAAGCTACTGACGAGCCGGCTCGCGAGGACGTTCGCCCCACCCGAAGCGGCAAAGATATTTTGGTCGTGCAGATTTCGTCGCTCGGCATGGACCAGCGGAAGGCGATGATTGTCGGCGCGTTGCAAAAGATTTTCTCGCCACGCGCGATTTTGGAACGCAGCGACGTGGCGTCGCGCAAGTTCGAGGGGTTGGCGGAAGCGGGTGGCGTTTTGTTGGAGTCCAATACCGCAAATGCCGGGACTGAATCCGGCGAACAAGCTAAAGCCTGGACTCCAACAATCGTGAACCTGAACGGGCTGAAGTTTGAAACCGATTTGGCCGGCGGCCACAAAACAGGCCTTTATTTGGATCAGCAGGTGAATTATCTGGCGGTGTCGCAATTCGCAAAGGGGGCGCAGGTCCTGGATTGTTTCAGTTTTCTGGGCGGATTCGGCCTGCACGCGGCGCGCGCCGGGGCCGCGCACGTTCACTTCCTCGACCAAAGCGCCGAGGCCATCGAAGCTTCCAAGCGGAACGCCGCGGCGAACGGTCTGGCGGAAAAATGTTCGTTTGAGGCCGTGAACGTATTCGATTGGTTCAAAACGCAAACCGCCGTCAAACCACACGAAAAGGTCATTCCCAAATTCGATTTGATAATTCTCGACCCGCCGTCGTTCACGCGCAACCGGGCGTCGGTGCCGGACGCGCTGCGCGGCTACAAGGAAATCCATTTGCGCGCATTGAAGCTGCTCAAGACCGGCGGCACGCTGGCGACGTTCTGCTGCTCGCACCATGTGAACGCGGCCACGTTTCAGGATGTGATTCTCTCCGCCGCTTACGACACGCGCCGGGTGTTGCGCCGGGTGGCGACATATTCGCAAAGCCCGGACCATCCCGTCATCCCGATGATTCCGGAGACGGAATACCTTAAAGGTTTCGCGCTCGAGGTGGTGCGATGAAAGACGGAACAACATGAGCGTGTTCCCCGTCAGCCCGGAAAAGGAAGCCCAACTCACGCAACGCATGGCCGCGCTGGGCGTGCGCGAGGCCGACCTCGAGGAAACCTTTGTCCGTTCCGGCGGACACGGCGGACAGAACGTCAACAAGACCTCCACCTGTGTGATGCTGCTGCACCGTCCGACCGGGTTGCAGGTCAAATGTCAGGCCACGCGACAGCAGGGTCTCAACCGCTTCCTCGCCCGCCGGCTGCTGCTCGACAAGATTGAAGCGCTGAAACGCGGCTGCGTGGACGCCGAGCGCGCCCGCATTGAAAAAATCCGGCGGCAGAAACGCCGTCGCAGCCGCCGGGCCAAAGCGCGGATGCTCGCCGACAAATCGCATCACGCCGACAAAAAGGCATCGCGACAGCCGGTGGCATTGGAGTAAAAACCTTTCAAACGCAAAGACGCAAAGGACGCGGATTTTCAGCCACGGATGGACACAGATAAACACGGATATGCTGACGGGATGCCCGGTTTTAGTACGACAGGTTTCCTCCGAAATCAGGCGTTTTGCCCGCTTTTACTTCCTTCGTCCAATTATTCAGCTTCTCGGTTCCCATACTCCAGAACTTCCGGCAATGCATAAAGTACTGCAAAACCGCGTCCTTCTCACCCTTCTCCAAAAGCTCCTTTGCGAGACACATGTTTGGGCCGAACGAGTCGAGTTGTGGCGACCCCGGAGTCTTGCCGGCATCTAAAAGGTATTGAACGGCCTTCTTAACATCTCCTTGCTTCAGGGCAATACGGCCAAGCACGCTGTTACCATCATGAATGGCATTTCCATAGTTCCAATCTTTAGGATTGTTCTGCGCCGCCTCCAACAACTCATTGGCATATTTGGAAGCCTTTTTGATTTCTCCCGCCTCAAATGCCTGTTTCGCCAAGTCATCTAACCGGTAAAACCGGGTTGACTCAGAGGTATCGGCAGATTGAGCTTTTTCAAACTCCGCCAACGACTTCGCTGCGGCAGCTCTCCCTTTGTCATTCTGCAATGCGTAAAGATGTCCCAGCTGCTCAGACCATTTCGGATTGTCTGGTTCAGCCTTTTGTGCTTGTTTTAACAAGTCTTCGGCGAGATCTGTGTCGTGAATTAAAAAGAACTGCGCGGCATTGCCTAAAATTGCAGTGTTTTGGGCGTGGGCTTTGGTTTGCTCCAACCAGAGTTGCTTGGCTCGCTTATAACCACTGCCTTCCCAAAATGGATTGACCGGATCGATTTCGCAAAAAGGCAGGCCAGCGATGGCGGCTTCCGGGTGGTTCTGGATGATCCAGAAAATGTGCTTCTGGCGAGCTTCCCTTACCTCCTTCGATGAATCCTGCCGCATAAAGTAATAACCCAACAACTCCGTGCGAGCAGACAAATCATCGGGATTCTTGGCCACAATGGTTTCCAAATTGCTGACCTGATCGGCACTAAGTTTCTGGCCGGCCATAGCTTCCCTGTACGGGTCAGTTTTACCGGGTTGAGCCGGGCAATGGTTTATTGCGCACAAAAAGGCCAAAAGGATCAGAAAGCGTAGAGGCATGAGTCAGACAATATTGGTCTGCGTTTGGGAAGCAAGCCAGTTCGAAACGGAGTAAATCCAATTTATCGTCGCCGGTCACACACCCGACGGGTGAAAATAAAATGCCGGATTGGGCGGTCTGTATGCTTGTTGTTCGGGAGAATGTGGTAACATCCCCGTTCATGAACATCCTGATCGAAGACGCCGAAAAGCTGGAATATCTGACCAGTAACAACCAGTGGACAAAAAATGCCGCCGAAGGCAAAAGCTTCGGGGCCACCGAAACTGCATTTCAGGTTGCGAAGAAAGAGCCGATTGGCAGGTTTAACATCGTCTTTTACATCCCCCAAACGAAACAATTCGTCAACCTGGACCACGGACGGGGCAAGGGCCTCGTTGAAACCAGCCCGGCTTAGCGAACGCGCCCTCGCATCACTCGTGAGGGGGTTTCGGGTTTTCAACTTTGAATTCGGCAGCGCGACGGTTGCCGGCGGCAACATCCTCGCGGGTCATGTTGAGCGTCAGGGTTATGTAAGCCGCTTCCGAATCCTTGTAACCTTGCACGGCGGCGAGCCGATACCACTTGTAAGCTTCAATCCTTGATTCGGGCGCATCCTCCCGCTTTCCCTGCAGGCTGGCACGGTGACAACTTTCACCCAGATTAAACTGGGCTCCGGCGTCTCCCTGCCGCGCGGCCCGGCCAAACCACATCACCGACTGGGCGGCATCCTGGGTGACACCCTGCCCATTGGCATACATCATCCCGAGATTGAATTGCGCCAGGGAATGACTTTGATCCGCCGCCTTGTGATACCATTCTGCCGCCTGCGCGTAATCCCGCGTCGCCCCTTCACTATTGGCGAACTTGAACCCCATGCTGAATTGCACATCCGCATCGCCGTAATCGGTGTTGGGGGGAGTCACTTCCGGATCGGGCTTTTGTGGGCGCGAAAACATTTTGCGATACCAGGATTTGTCCATGCTCATGATCATGGACTATTTGGCGCGAAACACAAGAAGTATTTCCTCGCCAATCCCCAAGAGCCGGCCGCGCAGCCCGTCATCCTGATGATTCCGGAGACGAAATATCTAAAGGGCTTCGCGCTCAAGGTGGTGAAGTAATTTATGGGAGGGTTGCCGTGCCGGCGACCCAAATCGGGGACGGCGGCACGCCGTCCCTCCCCAGTTTATTGCACCCCCACCCGATAAAAATACGGGCCGCTGTTCGTGGCGGTGGCATCCGTGTAAGTCGTTATCCCGAAATCCGCGGGAATACCGGTTTGAATCGTAATAAATGGAGGCTGACCCAGGAGATTTGTACTTCGTTGGAGATAGTAAGCCCAATTAGTCACACTTTGCCAACTTACAGTGATACCCTTTGAATTATTGGTAAAAACAGGAGTCAACATTTTCAGAACGTCCGCGGCATTCGTCGGATCGGTGCCCGTAAGCCATTCCTGCCAGTTGTTCATGCCGTCGCCGTCGGTATCGACGTAGTCCGCCGAGCCATTGTTCGTAAAGCCATATTGCTGAAGCCAAGCGTAGGAAATAGCCGAAGCCGGCGTCTGATATTCGTAAGCGCCGACGTCCACCGTGCCGCCTACAATACGCGGGTTACCATCGAAATCCGTGCTATTGGTGGCATACGTGTTTTTCCCGGAATTAATGCAGGGAGAATTGGATTGCAGGTGCAGGTTTCCGCCGGCTAAATCCACGAATAGTGGGGCATTGGTGAAATTGCGTATGTTCGGCCATTCAGTCGGAGTCGTGCAACAGTAAGCACAGCCGACTGCATTTGCGACGCCACTTTGAGCATTGTTGTAATAAACGATGCAATTGCGCAAAGTGCAGAGATATGCGCCCCCGCAGGCGTTTGCCGAATTGCTGATGACTGTGCAGTTGTTCAGGGTTGCGAAAGCTGCTCCTCCCCCATCGTACGTAACCGTGTTGCCGATAACCAGACAATTATTCAACGTCCCGAAATACGCCCCGCCGCCACGTCCATTCGCAAAATTGCCAACCAACTTGCATCCGTTCAGCGTGCTGCTGTAGGTTCCGCCACCGAGCCCATACAGCACAGCCACCGAGTTACTGACTAACGTACAATTATTCAGTGTCGCACCAAATGCGCCCCCACCTACATTGCCGCAAGAATTATTGCTAAGGACACAGTTGTTCAGTATGCTGCATGCCCCGCCGCCGTAAAACGCAGCCGTATTGCCATTGAGAATGCAATTAACCAGCGTACCGGAGTAGGCCCCGCCGCCGCTGTCAGCCGAGTTGCTCTTCAGCACACAGTTGGACACTGTTACACTAACCGAGGCGCAGTTTACTCCACCGCCGGAACTCCCTGACGCAGAGCCGTTGGCCAACGTGAACCCGGACAGGCTGGCCCCGCTGGCCAGGTTTACACACCGCGCCACGCCACCGCCGTTGATGAACGTAAACGCAGGCCCGTTGACGCTTTGCAGTGCCACCGGCTGGGTTACGGTAACCGGACTATAAGTGCCATTGGTTACCATAATCTGATCGTCCGCCGCCGCCGCCCCCACGGCATCCTGAATTTTCATCGCGGCGGTGCTCCAGTTAGTGTAAGGCGACACCGGATTGGTGCTATTCAAATCCACGTAATGCGTCGCGGCGGAGACGTTGAAGGATAAAAATGTGAGGGTGACGATTGCCAGCGACAAAAGATAAGTTTTCATACGCCTGTTCCGAGAATGATTTACTGAATATCATTTCTGCATACAAAAAGCAAGCCTAAAACGCCATGGTTGAAGGCGTTGCGACTGGTGCGATAAGGCTAACGTAGCCGCCATCGTGAGATGGCGGACCGGTCACGTACCGATAGAATAATCCGCTCTCTCACGAGCACGGCTACGGTTGAATGCCTACCCGATAAAAATACGGGCCGCTGTCCGTGGCAGTGGTGTCTGTGTAACTCGTCGTGTCCACCTGACCAACGATGTTGCTTTGAATGGAGGAAAATGCCGGTTGCGCGGTTAAATCGGTAGCGCGCTGAAGGAAATAAGTTCGATTGGTTACGCTCTGCCAAGTCACGACCAAACCCGCAGGATTATTGGTCGGGGTAGCTGATGTCATCTTCAAAACCGACAAGGCGTTGGTCGGATTTGTGCCGGCCATCCATTCCTGCCAGTTGTTCATGCCGTCGCCATCGGTATCCGCGTAATCCGCAGAACCATTGTTTGTCAGGCTGTATTCCTGGAGCCAGGCGTAGGAAATAACCGAAGCCGGATTTTGGAATTCGTAAGCGCCCATGTCCACGGTACCACCAACAATGCGCGGATTGCCATCGAGGTCGGTCGCGCTGGCAACGTAAGCATTATTGCCGGCATTGATACAGGGCGAGTTGGATTGCAGATGCAAATCGCCGTTCACCAAATCCACAAAAACAGGTTCGTTGGTGATGTTGCCAGAACCGGCTGGCAGCGGCGTGGTGTCACAATAATTCATGGCGCTGTTAAAAAAATTAGGGCCGAACTGAGGGGCCAAATTGTAATACACGATAGAGTTAGTTGCAACGCTGGCGAGGATGCCGCCGCTGGTACCGAAGATTGTGATATTGCTGACCACGGTGCAATTGACCAGGGTGCTATAATAAGCGCCGCCACCATCGGCGCCCGCCACGTTTCGTTCCAACACACAATTGCTCAGGAAATTTGAGAAAGCGCCGCCGCCATTATTGGCCCAGTTGCTTGAAATCAGGCAATTGTTAACAAGGCCGCGGCAGACTCCTCCGCCATAATTGGCGGCATTATTACTGACGACGCAATTATTCAATGTGCCGAAAGCAGCGCCTCCGCCGAAGCCGGGTCCGCCGAGGGCCTGATTGCCGACGATTAAACAATTGCTCAAGGCGCTGCCATATGCTCCACCGCCACAGTTGAAGTTTTTGTAAGCCGAAGAATTGTTGCGTGTGAGCGTGCAGTTGAACAACATGTTGGAAGCCGCGCCGCCACCGTAACTCGCCGAGTCGTTGGTCAGAGTGCAATCAAACAACGTGCCACCAAATACACCGCCGCCAAATTCAGCCTGCGCCAAGTTGCCGCTGATGATACAGTTGGAAATGATGGCGCTGGAAGATTCACACCAGAGGCCGCCGCCGCTTTGTTCCAAAATAGCGTCGCCAGAGGTCCTGGCACATCCGTTGGTCAAAGTGAAGCCAACCAACGTCGCTCCGTTGGTCAGATAGGCGCACCGAATCGCGAAGGCGGGAATTGGGGAAAATTGCTTTTCGCCCCAGATGGCCGTCACCGCCGGGCCATTGACACTCTGCACCGTCACTGCTTTGTTCACGGCAACACGATTTGTCAACGCGCCATATACAACGCGTCCGCCGGTTTTGTAAGTGCCATTGCTGACCACGATGAAATCGCCGGCATTGGCCACATCCACCGCATCCTGAATGTTCGTCGCAGCAGTAAGCCAATTTGTAAACGGCGACACCGGCGCCGTGTTGCTCACGCTGACATAACGGACGAGCGCTTGGAATTCATAGGCCCCGAGGTCCACGATTCCGCCGACGATGCGCGGATTGCCATCCAAATCCGTGTTGTTGGTGATGAAAGTATTATTTCCCGAGTTGATGCAAGGCGAAACGGCGCTCAAATGAAAATCACCGCCGGCCAGATTTACGAAGGCAGGCGGATTGGTAATGATGTTGACTCCAGAGAATGGAAGTGGAATGGTGCAGCAATTGTTAAAAACGTTGGCATCTCCTGAACCGGTGCCATTGTCAGGGGAATTGTAATAGGAAATGCAATTGGTAAGTTTGCTGCCGTCAATGCCGTCAGCCTGTCCCACGTTGCTGACAATCGTGCAGTTGATCAACGTGCAGTTCTCCGCCGCGGCGCCGCGATAACCGGTTTGGTTGCCGGTGAGCAGACAATTGATCAAAGTGGCGTAGGCAGCCCCACCGCCGTCACCACCGTTTAAGACGACATTCCCAGATAGAATGCAATTTACCAGCGTGCCTGAATATGCTCCGCCGCCAAAACTGGAGGCCACGTTGCCAATTATCACGCAATTGGTCACCACCGCGCTGGTTGATTGGCAATAAACACCGCCGCCATAGGGAGTCCCAGAAGTCTGCGTCGCACCATTCGTGAGAGTGAATCCAGACAACGTCGTGCCGTTGGACAAATAAACAGATCGCACCGCGTTCGCGCCGTTGGTTGTTCCGGGAACCTGATAGCCTTGAATCATCGTCACCGCCGGGCCATTGACACTTTGCACCGTCAAATTATTGGAGACATACACCCGGTTTGAGCCGCTTAAAGAATAGCCGCCGCTTTGATAAATCCCATTGGTCACGAGAATCGTATCGCCAGTTCCGGCATGAAAAATGGCATCCTGAATGTTCGTCGCGGCAGTGCTCCAATCGGTGTAAGGCGAAACCGGATTGGTGCAATTCAAGTCCACGTAATGCGTCGTGGCGGAGACGTTGAAGGAAAAAAATGTGGAGGCGGCTATCGTTACCGGCAAAAGATAAGTTTTCATACGTCTGTTCCGAGAATGGTTCATTGATTATCATTTTTGCCCGGAAAATACAAGCCTAAAACGCCATGGCTGAAGGTGTTGCGTTTGAGGCGGTGAGGTGTAGTCGGAGGGACGAGCTCCGCGAGTCCCAAATTTTAAATGCGTTTAAACGGCAAACGGGGACTCGTATAACTCGTCCCTCCGAAAGCTGATAAAATGGGGGCTCGAGTAACTCGTCCCTCCGAAAGTTCGCCACTCCGAAGGCCTGTCCGACGGCTCAAGTCAAACCGGTCGCCTGTCCGCTGGGCAGCACCTTGATGCGTGCGGCAGCGGGCACCTTCGGCAAACCCGGCATCGTCACAATGTTGCCGCAGATCGCCACCACAAAACCGGCACCGGCGGAAATACGCAGTTCGTTCACCTTGATCCGGAAGCCACTGGGACGACCGCGCAATTCGGGAACGTCCGAAAGCGACAGGGCCGTCTTCGCCACGCAAATCGGCAATTTCCCGAAACCATGTTTGTTGAGCAATTCAAGGTTGCTTTGCGCGGTGCGGTCAAAGTCCACGCCGTCCGCGCCGTAGAGTTGCGTAGCGACCGCCTCGAGCTTTTTCTCCATAGGCGCCTCAAGCGGATACATGAAGTTAATCGTTTTCCCTTTGTTCTTTTCGATGCTGTGCAACACGGCCTTGGCCAGCTCAGTCGCCCCGGCGCCGCCCTCGTCGAAATGTTTCGCCAGGACAGCTTCGACGTTGTGTTTCGCGCAGAATTTGATGACCCGGTCATAATCCTGCGGCTTATCATCCGGGAAATGGCTGACGCACACGACTGGATTCAGTCCCAGGCAACGGACATTCTCGATATGCTTGACGAGGTTGCCAAGACCGCCGGTGTCGGTGAATCCACCGTGATAGGCGATGGCCTTGAGCGTGGCAACGATGACCGCCGTCACGGGTTTCAACCCGGCAGTGCGGCATTTGATGTCAATGAACTTTTCCGCGCCGAGATCGGTGGCAAAGCCAGCTTCGGTCACGACGTAATCGGCCAGTTTCAGCGCCAGGCGCGTGGCCACGCACGTGTTGGTGCCCTGCGCGATGTTGGCGAAAGGCCCGCCGTGCACGAACGCCGGCGTGCCTTCGAGCGATTGCACAAGGTTTGGATGAATCGCATCCCGCAGCAGCACCTGCATCGCTCCCACCGCCTGCATGGCGTCGGCGCGTACCGGCTCGGTTTTATAAGTGAAGCCGACGACCATCCTGGCCATGCGCCGGCCCAGGTCGTCAAAATCGCTGGCGAGGCAGAGGATCGCCATGACTTCCGAGGCGGGCGTGATATTAAAGCCGTCCCGCCGCGGCACACCGTTCAATGGACCGCCGAGGCCGATGACGATGTCGCGCAAAGAGCGTTCGTTGAGGTCCACCACCCGGCGCAGGACAATGCGGCGCGGGTCGAGGCCGAGTTCATTGCCGTGCTGGAGATGGTTGTCCACCATTGCGCACAGGAGGTTGTTGGCCTTCTCGACGGCATACATGTCGCCGACAAAATGGAGATTGATGTCTTCCGCCGGCACGACCTGGGCGCGACCGCCGCCGGTGGCACCACCTTTGATGCCGAAGTAGGGGCCGAGCGACGGTTCGCGCAGGCAGAACATGGATTTTTTGCCGAGACGGCGAAGCGCATCCGCAAGGCCGATGGCGGCGGTGGTCTTGCCTTCGCCTTGCGGCGTGGGGGTCATGGCCGTGACCAGGATGAGCTGTCCGTCGGGCTGCTTTTCTCTGGCCTCCAATTCCGCAATGGGAACTTTGGCGATGTAATGGCCGTGCAGCAGGATGCGTTCGGTGTTGAGGTGCAATTCGTGGGCAACCTCCAGGATGCGACGTGGTGGCAGGTTGTGCGAGGCGGCTTTTTTGTCAGGCATAATGGCCGTAACAAGTATATGAACCGCCCGGCGACGGCAATTTTAAAAACGGGAACGCGCCCCACTCGCAAATCGAATTTTTTGCGACCGGACTATTTCAGCAACTCGCGCTGCCAATGCATCAATTCCGGCGCGTGCCGGTCCCAGTCGCGGGCGAGTTCACCGAGCGTGGCGCGGCTGGCAATGAGCGTCGGGTCAATGCCCAGCTTGTGCGCGTGGGTGTCGCGGCGTTTCTCCAGCTCGCGGTAACGGCGCAACTCGGCTTCGGTCGGGCGATGACCTTTGGGCCGCAAAATTTCCGGGTGCCGGTCCGCGGAAAGCTGGAGCGCAATTTTAAAGGCGGAGGCCAAACCGTCGCGGCGGCGGGGCGACAGGCGGGGCGGCAGGAGCGGTTCAACCGGTTTGTGCGCCACGGCGGCGGCGGCAAGGGCCACGAGTCTCTCGTGTGCGAGAATGAAGAACGGCGGGCGGTTGGCGGCAACGGCTTCCCGCTCGCGCCATCGCCAAAGCTCGCGCAACACGGCCAGCGCCGGACGCCCCAACCGGGAACTGCCTCTAATGCGCCAGACGGAATCCGCATCCACAACCGGGAGCTGTACACTTTCCACAATCAACCGCGCACAGGACTCCTCATGCCACGCCAGGCGCACTTTTTGTTGGAGTCCAAGCTTCAGCTTGTCGGCCAACGGTTTGAGGTAATGGGTGTCGTTGCGGGCGTAATGTTCCATTCGCGCGGTGAGCGGGCGGCGCGCCCAGTCGGCTTTTTGCGGGCCTTTG
>Ga0187866_1002049_pt1 | contig 17383 bp, 18 predicted proteins | sample June2016WEW_11_1_3_FD_133013 | JGI IMG/M metagenome (GOLD analysis project Ga0187866, IMG submission 133013) | Peatland microbial communities from SPRUCE experiment site at the Marcell Experimental Forest, Minnesota, USA - June2016WEW_11_150 | ecosystem: Environmental > Terrestrial > Soil >...
CCGAGCTTCCTGCCTACCTCGGCGTGACTGTTCTGGCGTGCGTCGGCTACGGCGCGGTCTTCCTGATCCTGGGGTTGCTGTTCCGCAACCCGATCTTCCCCACGGTGGGAGTCCTGATCTGGGAATCGATCCTCGTGTTTCTGCCCTCGATCCTGAAGAAGTTCAGCGTGATCTTCTACCTGGAATCGCTCTGCCCGGTGAAGGTGCCGTTCCACGGTGGCGGCGCGATGTTCGCCATCAGCGCCGATCCCACTCCGGCTTACTTGGCCGTGCCGGGCCTGCTGTGCCTGACGGTCGCGGTGATGGTTCTGGCGAGCCTGTGCATTCGCCGGATGGAGATCCGCTACGGCACGGAGTAGGAGCGGTCTCCATCGTCGGGGGCTCGGGCTCGAGGATCGCCTCCGGCTCCTTGCACTCGCCCACCCGCACCAGGAAGCTGGCCAGCGGCTGCCAGCGCTCGCCGGCCTGGCTTTCCACTCGGTACGACTTGCTGGCCGCGTCCGGCCGAAGACGGAAGCCCGCACCTGGCGGCGTGGCGCGCGGCTTGCCCGCGATTGGGCGGTCGCTCGCCTCGCGTAGCATCCAGCTCTCGCCGCCCGTCTGGGATTCGAGCAGCTCGTAGCGGTTCTCGGTCTCACCCGATTGCGTCCGATCGATCCACAGCAATCCGTGGGTCGTCGAATCGAAGCGGAAGTATTCGATGGCGCCGGCGCGGCTCTCTTCATATACCGGCGCCGCGCGCCACAGCTTGCCCCCGTCGCGCGTGAGCAGCAGGAACGGATCGCGCGGGACGGCGCCCAGTTGCTGGCCCCCGATCCAGCCGCTCTCCAGATCGAAGAACTGGATCTGGTCGAGCCCCGCCGAGCGGATGCGCGGGTGCGGCTCCTCCCAGGTCTTGCCGTCGTCCTGGCTCGCCAGCAGGATCGAGAATAGGGTGGCGCTCTCGGTGTGGAGATTGCCGGTGAGGAAGATCCTGCTGGCCGAGGATCCCAGTGCCGCCAGTTCCAGGTACACCGGGCAGGGCTGCCGGACCGGGCACGTCAATCCGAGAGCCCGGATGTCCTCCTCGGTGCACTGAAAGGGCACACGAATGGGCTCTTGCGCAGTCAGCGCGGCACTCAGCACCAGACACCAGGCAAGCGACACGCGTAGGGGCATCGCGTCACCCAAGATTGTAGCTAAGTTTCGGGAACAGGCTCGCTATAATCCCGGTTGCCCGCGATGATCCCGGTTGCTCGCTATAATCCCGGTAGTGCGCGATCGAGCGAAGACGTGCAGCATCTGCGGGCGGTTTCCGGCCCTGGTGAGTGAAGCGCTCGGCGTGTGCATCGAGTGCGTCCGCAGGGACCCCGCGAGCGCCCTCGCCATCGCCCAGGCCGCCCACGGCCTCGCGCGGCGAAGGTTCGGATTGCCGGCCGAGCCTCCCCGTGCCGGAGGCGGCGTGCCGTGCCCGCTGTGCGGACGAGGATGCTCGATGGGTGAAGGCGAGCGCGGGTTTTGCGGGATGCGCACGGCGCGGGGCGGCCGCCTCGTGCATCTGGCCGGCGCCGCCGCCACGGGCATGCTGGAGTGGTACCGCGACCCGCTGCCAACCAACTGCGTCGCCGACTGGGTCTGCGCCGGCAGCAAGCAGATCGGCCGTCACAACCTCGCGGTTTTCTATGAGAGCTGCACGCTGGACTGCTTGTTCTGCCAGAACTGGCATTTCCGCGAAGCCGCGCCCGAGCGCAGCCGTCTCGTGAGCGCCGCCGAACTGGCCGGCGCCGCCAACTCGCGCACCTTCTGCGTCTGCTTCTTCGGGGGAGACCCGGCCTCACAGATGCCGCACGCACTCGTGGCCGGCCGCCGGCTCGCGGACGCCGGCGTGGCGGTGTGCTGGGAGACGGCCGGCACGTCGAACTCGAAGCTGCTGGACCACGCCGTCGATCTCTCCCTCCGCACGGGAGGTTGCATCAAGTTCGATCTGAAGGCCTTCGACGAAGCTCTGCACACGGTCCTGACGGGCGCTTCCAATCGCAGGACCCTGGAAAACTTCGCGCGTGCCGCCAGGCGGTTCGCGGAACGCCCGGATCCACCCCTGGTGGTGGCCAGCACCTTGCTGGTTCCCGGGTACGTCGACGCGGAGGAGGTGCAGCGGGTGGCGCGGTTCATTGCCGCGCTGAACCCGGAGATTCCGTACGCGCTGCTCGGGTTCGCGCCGCAGTTCCGGATGAGCGATCTGCCGCGCACCTCGGTTCGTCACGCCGAGGAAGCGGAGGCCGCGGCCCGGTCCGCCGGCCTCAAGAACGTCCGGATCGGCAACCGCCACCTGCTCTCGCACGAGTACTAGGGATACCGGCCCTCTTGCGCCGCCGCCGTTTCCGGTCTATCGTGTTGACGTGGCCACCATCTACGATGTAGCGAAACGGGCCGGGGTGTCGACCTACACCGTTTCGGCGGTGCTCAACCGCTCCGCATACGTCAGCCCCGAACTGACCCTGCGCGTCGAGCAGGCCGTGCGCGAACTGGACTACACCGTCAACGACCTCGCCCGCAGCCTCCAGACCCGCAAGACCAAGACCGTCGGGATGCTGATCCCCAACATCGCCAGCCCGTTCTACGCCGACGTGGTCCACGGCGTGGAAGACGTGCTCAAGCAGTCCGGCTACTCGCTCATCCTGGGCAACACCTACGACAAGCGGGAGGAGCAGTCGCGGTACCTCATGGTGTTCCGTTCCAAACAAGTGGACGGGTTGCTGCTGTTTGTCGCCCCCGGCGATGACGCCGAAGTCCGCGCGCTCGTCGAGGCCAGGAAGCCGGTGGTGTTTGTCGCCCGGCGGCCCCTGGGATTCGAGGCCGACAGCGTGACGCCGGACAACGTCCGCGGCACTCAACTCGCCGTCGAGCACTTCATTGGGAAAGGCCACAAGAGGATCGCGCTGATTACCGGCCCGCTGGGCTTGAGCGCGGCCTCGGACCGGGTGATCGCATGGCGTCGCGCACTGAAGAAGGCCGGCTTGCCCGCCCCCAAACAGTGGATCGGCGAGTGCGACTGGACGCCCGAATCGGCCTATCGCGTCACCCTCGACTGGATGGCCTCCAAGGAGCGGCCCACCGCCATCTTCACCGGCAACTTCCTCATGCTGACCGGCGTGCTGCGCGCGCTCCGGGAGCGCAAGCTCAGGTGCCCCCAGCAGGTCGAGGTGATGAACTCGGACGACCTGGACTGGCTGGACCTTTTCGAGCCCCGAATCTCCGCCGTTGTGCAGCCCAGCTACGCCATGGGCGCACAAGCCGCCGAACTGCTGCTCAAACGGATCAAGGAGCCGGACCGGCGCTTCGAGCAAATCGTGCTCGAGCCCGAGCTCAAGCTGCGAAGCTGACGATTCCTGCCCTGGCGCTTGCCAAACGCTCAAAGATCCTATATCCTATAGACATGATGATATACGAAGACAACACCCTCTCGATCGGCCGCACGCCGCTGGTCAAACTCAACCGCATCGTGAATGGCGCGCACGCCACGGTCCTGGCCAAAATCGAAGGCCGCAACCCGTCCTACTCCGTGAAGTGCCGCATCGGCGCGTCCATGATCTGGGACGCGGAGCGCCGGGGCCTGCTGCGCCCGGGCGTGGAGCTGGTCGAGCCGACCAGCGGCAACACCGGCATCGCGCTGGCCTTCGTCGCGGCGGCGCGAGGCTACCGCCTTACGCTGACCATGCCGGAGACCATGTCGCTCGAGCGGCGCAAACTCATCAAGGCATTCGGCGCCACGCTGGTGCTCACCGAAGGCGCGCTGGGCATGAAAGGGGCCATCGCTAAAGCCGAAGCAATCCAGGCCTCCGACTCCGGCCGCTTCCTGCTGCTTCAGCAGTTCAAGAACCCCGCCAACCCCGACATCCACTTCAAGACCACCGGCCCGGAAATCTGGGATGACACCGAAGGCCGTGTGGATGTGCTGGTGAGCGGCGTCGGCACCGGGGGCACGATTACCGGCATCTCGCGGTTCATCAAGGGAATCAAGGGGAAGAAGATCGAGTCGGTGGCGGTCGAACCCGTGAACAGTCCGGTCATCACGCAGACCCTGAACCACGAGCCGCTCAAGCCCGGACCACACAAGATTCAAGGTATCGGAGGGGGATTCATCCCGGATACCCTGGACCTGTCGCTGGTCGACCGGGTCGAAACGGTGACGGACGACGAAGCGATCGAATTCGCCCGGCGGCTGGCGCGCGAGGAAGGCATCATCAGCGGCATTTCGAGCGGCGCCGCGGTCGCGGTGGCCACCCGGCTGGCGAACAAGCCCGAGTACGCGGGAAAAACGATCGTCGCCGTGCTGCCCGATTCCGGCGAGCGCTACCTCACAAGCGTTCTTTACGAAGGAATCGTCTAGGCCAGCGCCGCCTCGAGGTCTTCGATCAGGTCCGCCACGTCCTCGATCCCGACCGAGATCCGGATCAGGTCGGGCGTGATCCCCATGGCCTCGCGAACCTCCGGCGGCACCGAAACGTGCGTCATGGTGTAGGGATGCTCGATAAGCGACTCCACCCCGCCCAGCGACTCGGCCAGCGTAAACACCTTCACGTTTCCCAGCAGCCGGAACGCCTCCTCCTGGCCGCCGCGAACGCGGAAGGAGAACGTCCCACCGAAGCCCGTCATCTGCCGCAGCGCGAGCGCGTGCTGAGGATGGCTCGGCAGCCCGGGGTGATGCACTCTGGAGATCTTCGGGTGGCGCTCCAGCCAGCGTGCGATCTCCAGCGCGTTGCGGTTGTGCTCTTCCATGCGCAGCGCCAGCGTCTTGATGCCTCGCAGCACCAGGAAGCAGTCGAAGGGCGCCTCGCAGGTCCCCAGCGCGTTCTGAAGAAAGCCGATGCGCTCGGCCAGCCCCGCATCGCGCACCACGATGGCTCCGCCGACCACGTCCGAGTGGCCGTTGATGTACTTGGTGGTCGAGTGCACCACGATATCGATGCCCAGCTCGAGCGGCCTCTGGAAGTAGGGCGACAGAAACGTGTTGTCGCAGATGGTGAGCAGCCCCCGCTCGCGCGCCAGTTGCGCCACCGCCGCCAGATCCACCAGGTTCATGCACGGGTTGGTCGGCGATTCGATCCAGAGGGCGCGCGTGGACGGCCGCAGCGCGGCGCGCACCGCGTCCAGGTCGCGGAGGTCGACGTAATCCACCGCCACCCGCCGCTCGCCGAGCGTTGCCAGCAGCCGGTAGGTGCCGCCGTACAGGTCGTTGTGCACTACCATGTGGTCGCCCGGCTCGAACATGGTCGCGAGCGTCGCCTCGGCCGCCATTCCAGTGCCGAAGGCAAAGCCGAACGTGCCCGATTCCAGCGCCGCCAGGCAGGTCTCCAGGGCCTTGCGGGTCGGGTTGCCGCTGCGTGAGTAATCGAACGGCCCCGGTTGGCCCACGCCCCGGAAGGCGAAGGTCGAGGTCGGGTAGATGGGCGTCATCACCGCGCCATAGGCCGCGTCGGGCGGCTGGCCGGCGTGAATGGCGAGAGTCTTGAATCGCTTACAATTGTTTTGGGACAAACGTAGGCTCCAGCGAAAAAGCTGAGGTTCTCTCTAGAGAATGGTACCATGCCACGCATCCTGATCCTTTGCACGGGCAACTCGGCCCGCAGCCAGATGGCGGAGGCGCTGCTGAAATCTTACGATCCGCGCCTGGAAGTCTGGTCGGCGGGGACCGAGCCCGCGGACCGGGTACACCCGTGCGCCGTCCGCGTCATGGAGGAGATCGGCATCGACATCAGCGACGCCCGGCCCAAGAGCGTCGAGTTGTTTCTCGGCGAGGCCTTCCACTACGTGATCACGGTCTGCGGCCAGGCGGAGGCCTCCTGCCCGTCGTTCCACGGCGCCGTGCGGCGGCGGCTCCACTTCCCGTTCGACGACCCGGCTGCCGCGCGAGGCAGCGATGAGCAGGTGCTCGAGGCCTTCCGCCGGGTTCGCGATCAGATCGGCGTTCGCTTCCGCGATTTCTACCTGGCTCACGTCCGAGCCGCCACACCCCGGCTTCGGTCCGCGCGGCAGACGGACCTCGAGGCGGTCCGCCGCCTGCTCATCGGCTGCGGACTGGGAACGGAGGGGCTGGAATCCCAGTTTCCGGACGGATACGCCGTCGTCGATAGCGGCGGCGAGTTGGTGGGAGTCGCAGGCATCGAGATCTACGGGGAGGACGGGCTGCTGCGCTCGGTGGCAGTGGCGTCCGAGCACCGCGGAACGGGGCAGGCGGCGCTGCTCGTGCGCAATCGGCTGGAGTGGGCGGTGAAACACCGCTTGCGGGCGGTCTACCTGCTCACCACCACCTCCGCGGACTTCTTCGCCCGCATGGCCTTCTGGCCGGTGGAGCGTGAATCCGTGCCCGAGGGCATCCGAGCTTCCGAGGAATACGCACGCGCGTGCCCGGCCAGCGCCACCGTGATGTGGCTGCCGCTGTAGCGGAATTCGTCTCGCCGGGTAACATTTTCCCTCCGCCCGACATCTACCAGTCGCAGGGACACCCCGAAGGATTGGTGCGCTCTGCCGGAAAGGATACAACATGCACAATCGCAAGCTGTTTTGGGCTTTTGCCCTAGTCGGCCTCCTGGCTTTGAGCGCTTTCGCCGCGGACGTCAGCGGCAAGTGGAAGGGCGAGTACCCCGGGCGCGACGGCCAGATGACGACCAGCACCCTGACCTTGAAGACCGACGGCGAGAAGCTGACCGGCACCGTCAGCGGTCGTATGGGGGACAACCCCATCAGCGAGGGCAGGTTCAGCGGGGACGACATCTCCTTTGTCGTGGTCCGGAACATGCAGGGCCAGGAGATGAAGAGCCAATATAAGGGCAAGGTGGCCGGCGACGAGATCAAGATGAGCATCCAGTTCCGCGAGGACATGCCCGCTCGAGAGATGGTCTACAGGCGCGTGAAAGAGTAGCCCGCTCCCCGGACTTCCCGGCGCGCATCGCCCGGTCGGATAATAGGTTCCGAGGGGCGCGTGTGCGTCTTTTCTGTTCATGGCTACGAAAATCGAACTCCAGGTGAACGGAACCCGGCGCTCGGTCACAGCCGAGCCCGGAACCATGCTGCTCAGCGTGCTCCGAGAGCAACTGGATCTCACCGGGACCAGGTACGGTTGCGGCGAGGGACAGTGCGGCGCCTGCACGGTCCTCGTCGACGGCCGGCCGGTGCGCTCCTGCATCACGCGCGCCGAGACCGTCGCGGGGAAAACCATCACCACCATCGAAGGACTCGAGCGGGACGGCCGCTTGCATCCGCTCCAGGAAGCATTCCTCGGCGCCGGCGCGATGCAGTGCGGCTACTGCACGGCTGGCATGATCATGGAGGGGGTGGCGCTGCTGCGGAGCAACGCCGATCCCAGCGAAACCCAGATCAAGCAGTGGCTCGATGGCCACATCTGCCGCTGCGGCACGTATCCCCGGATCGTGGCGGCGGTGCGGATGGCCTCGAAAACGATGGGGGAGGCGCGCCATGATTGACCGCCGCCAGTTCTTCCAAGCGCTCGGCGGCGGCCTGGCGGTCGCGATCGCGCGCGACGAGGCGCCGGCCCAGCAGCAGGGGCTGCCGCAGGAGGTCGACGCGTGGCTGCACATCGGCAAGGACGGCGCGATCACGGTCTCGACCGGCAAGGTCGAGATGGGGCAGGGCGCTCGCACCGAGTTGACGCAGGTGGTAGCGGAGGAACTGCGCGCGCCCGTTGCCGGCATCACGCTGGTCATGGGCGACACCGATCTGACCCCCTACGATGCCGGGACCTTCGGCAGCCAAACCACTCCACGCATGGTTCCGCAGCTCCGCAAGGCGGCCGCGACTGCTCGTGAGATGCTGCTCGACCTCGCGGCGGAAAAGTGGGGCGTTGACCGGGCCGCTCTCACGGTTTCCGGCGGCCGGATCGCCCATCCGAAGACCGGCCGGTCCGCCGGCTTCGGCGAATTGACCGAGGGCCGGAAGCTGCTCAAGACCATCGGCGACTCCGCTCCGCTGACGCCTCCCGAACAATGGAAGGTCGCCGGGACCCCGCTCGCGAAAGTGAACGCCCGGAACATCGTCACCGGCAGGCATCGATACCCTTACGACGTCACGCGGCCGGGCATGCTCTACGGCAAAGTGCTGCGGCCAGCGGCGTTCGGCGCCACGCTGGGTTCACTCGAGTCGAGCGCTGCCGAGGCGATGGAAGGAGTGAAAGTGGTTCGTGACGGCGATTTCGCCGCCGTGGCCGCGCCCACGCCCGAGGCCGCCGAGCGCGCCGCCGCCGCCCTCAAGGCGGAGTGGAAAACCACGCCGCAGCCCGCTCGGGCCGAGCTGTTCGACTACCTGAAGAAGAACACGCAGGGCCGCGCCAACCCCAATGAGCGCGGCTCGGTCGAGAAGGCGCTGGCCGAGGCGGACACGCGGCTGCGCGAGACCTACACGGTCGCCTACATCGCGCACGCGCCGCTCGAGCCCCGCGCCGCCGTGGCCGAGTGGAACGACGGCAAGCTGACGGTCTGGACCGGCACCCAGCGCCCGTTCGGCGTGCGCAACGAGCTGATGGCTGCGTTCTCGCTGCCGCAGGACCGCGTGCGCGTGCTGATGCCCGACACCGGTTCCGGTTACGGCGGCAAGCACATGGGCGACGCGGCCATCGAGGCGGCGCGCCTGGCGCGGGCTGCCGGCAAGCCGGTCAAAGTCGTGTGGACGCGCCAGGAGGAGTTCGCCTGGGCCTACTTCCGCCCCGCCGGCGTGATCGAGGTCGCGAGCGGCCTGCGCAAAGACGGCTCCATCACGGCCTGGGAGTTCACCAACTACAACTCCGGCGGCGCCGGCCTGCAGATCGGCTACGATATCCCGAACTATCGCATCGCCTTCCAGCCTTCGCGCTCGCCGTTGCGCCAGGGGTCCTACCGCGCCCTGGCCGCCACCGCGAACCACTTCGCGCGCGAAACGCACATCGACGAGCTGGCGCACGCCGCGGGCATGGATCCGCTCGAGTTCCGGCTGAAAAACACCAAGGACCCGCGCTTCCGCGCCGTGCTCGAAGCGGCCGCGGCGCGCTTCGGCTGGGGCAAGGCCAAGCCGGCGCCGGGGCGCGGCTACGGCATCGCCGCGGGCTGGGAGAAGGGCGGCTACGTGGCCACCTGCGTCGAGATCGCGGCCCGCCCGGGCGCGAACCTCAAGATCGAGCGTGTGGTGGAGGCCTTCGAGTGCGGCGCCATCATCAACCCGGACAACCTGAAGAACCAAATCGAAGGCGCCATCATCATGGGGCTTGGCGGCGCGCTGTTCGAGGCCATCGACTTCGCGGACGGCAGGATCCTCAACGGACGCTTCTCGCGTTACCGGGTGCCGCGCTTCAGCGACGTTCCGCCCATCGAGACCGTGCTGCTGGACCGTAAGGACCTGCCCTCGGCGGGCGCCGGCGAGTGCCCCATCGTCGGCATTGCACCCGCCATCGGCAACGCGATTTTCGCGGCCACCGGGACGCGCCTGCGCTCGCTGCCTCTGGCCCCCAAAGGCAGCGTGTGAAGGGCGCGCGGCTCAGCGCAACTCGAACGTCGCCGTGTACGGAATCTGAGCCGTGGCGACCTCGTCGGTGGCGGTAAACAGCGCGGTGTAGGTGCCCTTCGGGAACTCTCCCGGGAGAGTAATATGTCCCGACATGGGCAGGAAGAACGTCCGCGGCCGATAGTAGAAGGACTGGTCCACCACCACGTACTTTGGCTCGTCCACCACCGTGTTCCCGCCCGGGCCGAGCACCTTCAGCGCGATTTCCAGGTTCACCCTGTCCTCCCTGGCCTGGACGCCGAAGATCTTCCATCGGAGGTACACGGTACCGCCACCTTCCAAGACGGGAACCTCGGCCGGCGGCCCATCCTGGGACAAGGAGAGCGCGAAGTCGCGCATCTCCAGCCCCGCCGCGGGCGCGACCCCCGAAGGTTCCACGTGGAACATCGGGGTGGTCGCGGCATCGGTGTTCTTCACCTTGTCGTGGACCTGGATCTCGACTTTGTAGGCGCCCCCGGGCGCGTACGGCTGAAGCCCGAGGTGGAACCAGCCGTTCACCGGGCGGCCTCGCGGCACCTCCTGCACCAGCTCCTTTTCCCAGGGCGGGTATAGGCCGAGGTTGTCCGGGTCGCGCGCCACCACGCGCAACAGCAAGTCGATCTTGTCTTCCTTGTCCTTCGCGAACCCGAGAACTTCGTACTTGACGTACACGGTGTCGCCGGACGCGTAGGGAGCGTCCGCTCGAGGGGGACCGTCCTCGCTTTGACGAAACGCGACGTTCACAACTCGAAGGTCGCCCCCCCCGGCGGAGGAGCCACGATAGAGCAGGTACGCTGCCGCCGCGGCGGCAATCAACACCACCAGTAACGTCACCCCGATCGCGACGCGGGTCGTGAGGGCGGACTTGCGCTCGACAGCCGCGGCGGGGGCTTCCGGAGTTTGGGATGGCGGGCCGGCGGGGCCAGCCGGCGCAGAAGGGATGAGAGGGGCGCCACAGGCGGTACAGAACCGCAGATCCGCGTGGGCGGGAGTTCCACAGCGTGGGCAGAACACGGTGACCTCCCTCGGAAGGTGTTCCGATTCGTCGTTACCGAAGTATAAGGTCTGCGCCGCCACGCTGGCAAGCCAGTCTCGATGAGGCTCGTTCCGGGCCGGTGTGGCTCGGGCGGGACGCCATTGCCGGCGTTGCCGTCGATTCCATCTGCTACGCCGCGGAGACACTTCACTTCTGCGATCTGCACGCTCACGTGGTCATGGTCAATCACGTCCATACGCTTGTCGAACCGCGAGCGCGCCAGGCAAGCTGCTGCAATCGGTGAAAGGCTTCTCGGCGCGGGAGGCCAATCGGCTCTTGGGCCGAATGGGGAGGCCTGAGGACGCCGGCAGGAGTGCCGGCGTTGCAGGCCAGAGGCCTGCTCAAAACCGGCGGCCGAGGATCATTTTGACCAGGAGGTGGTCGGTGCTGCGGGTCATCCCGATGCCCGCGCCCAGGTTGAACTCCCACTGCGGCCCCAGGTTCAGGTCGATGGCCGGCAGGATTTGCTGCTGCTGGTCGCGCAGCGGATCGAATCCGGTAACCGGGCCGAGCGAGCCGTAATACTCGAGGCCCGCGCTCACGCGCTTCGTGAGATCGTAGCTGAACTTGAAATTGGGCGAGAATTCGATGCCTTTGCTGGTGCTCTCGCCGTGAAACGAGCGGTCGAAAGTCGGGTTGAAGGACCAGTACCAGCGCCCCAGTTTCTTGTCGATAATCGGCCGGATCTCTACGGTCCAGGTGTCGCTCGAGAACAACGGGCGCTGGTAGCCGAACTCCGTCGAGAGACTGAGGCCCACCGGCCAATGCCAGCTTTCCGGAATGGCGAAGCGCGGCCGGATGTGCGAGCCGACCCACTGCCAGCCCTGGCCGGACTGCGCGCTGGTGAACGCGTACAAGCCCGTCTCGAACCAGGATGTGAAACCGTGGGTGATCTCGAGCGTCTCGTGGAACTGGTGGTTGGTCGGCAACACCCCGTTCACGAAGTCCTTGGAGCCTTGCACGGTGAAGTTCGAGTGCAGCTCCACCATCGTCCGCCCCGCCGGAACGGTGTCGGATCCGTACACCTGGACCTCGTAGTTGCCCTGCCCCCAGGCGGCGATACCGAACAGCGCGCTAAGCGCCCAACTTCGCCAGTTCATCGAGGTCCAGCCGCCCCGTGTAGATGGCCATCCCGAGCGCGGCGTGGATTCCCAACCGCGTCAACTCGCGAATCTCCTCGAGCGTGGTGATGCCGCCCGCGGCCGTGAGCTCGAGCGCGGTAGCGGCCCGCAGACGGCGGAACCAATCGAGGTCCGTGCCCTCGAGCATTCCTTCTTTATCCACGTAGGTGCACAGAAACCCGCAACAGTATGGCTCCAAACGTCCCAGCACCTCTTCGGCGGTCAGTGCGGTGGATTCGCGCCAGCCCTTGACGACGATGCGGCCCCCCTTGGAATCGAGCGCCACGAGCAATCGCTCGCGCCCGATCGCGGCTCGGAGGGCTTCGAGGAACTCCGCGTTCACGCCCTCCGGCCCGAACGCGGCCGTGCCCACGATCACCTTGCGCGCGCCGCACTCGACCAGGTTGCGCGCCCGCTCCGCCGACCGCACGCCGCCGCCGATGCGAGCGACGGCTCGCGCCGCCAGGAACTCGACGATGCCATCGTTCGAGCCACGGCCCAGCGCGGCGTCCAGGTCGATCACCTGAATCTCGGAGAAGGCGGAGAACCGCTCCAGCATCTCCGCCGGCGTGCCGCCCTCGAGCGCCTTGTCGCGACCCTGGACGAGCTGCACCACCTTGCCGCCCATCAGGTCGATGCAGGGAATGATCATAGAGACCTTCGCACCGGGACGCCACACTGCGACAGGTACTCTTTGAGGTCCGCCACAGTGTACGTGCCGTAGTGGAAGATCGAGGCGGCCAAGGCCGCGTCGGCCTCGCCCTCGGTCAGCACGCGGCTGAAATGCTCGGGGGCGCCCGCGCCGCCCGAAGCGATAACGGGAATGTGCGTCGAGCGCGAGATGGCGCGGGTCAACTCGCAATCGAACCCATCCTGCACGCCGTCGGTGTCCATGGAGGTGAGCAGAATCTCGCCCGCGCCCAAGGCTTCGCCGCGCGCGGCCCAGCCCACGGCGTCGATCCCGGTGTCGTCGCGCCCGCCGCGCACGTAGACGCTCCAGCCGCCTCCGGCGCGGCGCTTGGCGTCGATAGCCAGCACCACCGCCTGCGCGCCGAACTCCTCGCTCAGCTCGGTGAGCAGCTCGGGCCGCCGCACGGCCGCGGTGTTGACGCTCACCTTGTCGGCACCGGCGAGCAGGATGCGGCGCGCGTCCGCCACCGAGCGGATGCCGCCGCCCACCGTCAGCGGAATGAACACCTTCCGCGCGGTGCGCGCCACTACGTCCACCATGGTGTCGCGGTTGTCGCTGGAGGCCGTGATGTCGAGGAACACCAGCTCGTCGGCGCCCTGCTGGTTGTAGCGATCCGCGAGCTCGACCGGATCGCCCGCGTCCCGCAGGTTCACGAAATGGATTCCTTTCACCACGCGTCCGGCGGTTACGTCGAGGCAGGGAATGATGCGTTTGGCCAGCATTTCACAGGTCCACGAAATTCTTCATGATGGCGAGGCCGAGCGGTCCCGACTTCTCCGGGTGGAACTGCACACCGAAGACGTTTGCCGCCTCCAGCACCGCCGTGTAGGGCCTGGTGTAAGTGCAGGTCGCGGCGGTAACCGAACTTACCGGCACATAGTAACTATGGGCGAAATAAAGATATGGGTTCGGCGCGACACCGCCGAGCAGGCGGCAGCGGCCGCGCGGCTTGACCTCGTTCCAACCCATGTGCGGCACCCGGGCGCCGGCGGGGAAGCGCCGGACTGTTCCCTCATACCGCGCCAGGCCGCGGGCCTCGGGCGCCTCCTCGCTGCCCTCGAGCAAGGCCTGCAAGCCCAGGCAAATGCCCAGGAACGGGACCCCGGCCTCGATCCTCTCGAGCAGCGCACCGCGCACTTCCAGTTGGTCGAGCGCGCGCATCATCTGCCCGAAGTGGCCCACGCCCGGAAGGACGATCTTGGATGCCTGGCGCAGGCCGTCCGCGTCCCGCACCAGGGTGTACGCGGCGCCGATCTCCTCCAGGGTGTTGGCCACCGAGCGGAGGTTACCGGCGCCGTAATCGAAGATGGCGATCACAGCAGCCCCCCAGGACCGCTCCCTGACGGTCGCGGTTCGGTGCTGGGGGCCGCCTGCCAGCACCGAACCGCGCGCGTCAGCAAGCGGTTCATCTCAGTCACAGCAATCCTTTCGTCGAGGGCAGATCGGTTTTGAGGCGCCGATCTTTTGAACACGCGGACCGGAGCGCCCGCGCGAAGCACTTGAACAGCGCCTCGACCTGGTGGTGGCTGGAGCGTCCGTAAAGCACTTTCAGGTGCAGGTTCGCGCCCGCGTGCGCCACGAAGCCTTCAAAGAAGTCCCGTACCAGCTCGGCCTGGAGATCCCCCACGGCGCGCGCCTTCACGAGGTCCTTGTAGACCAGATACGGCCGCCCGCCGAGGTCCACCGCGGCGACGGCGAGCGTCTCGTCCATCGGCATCACGAAGTAGCCCGCGCGGTTGATGCCCCGCCGGTCGCCCAGCGCCTCGCGGAACAACTGCCCGAGCACAATGCCCGTGTCCTCGACCGTGTGGTGCTGATCGACGTCAAGATCGCCGCGCGCTTCGAGTTCCAGGTCGAAACCGCCGTGCTTCGCGAACAGTTCCAGCATATGGTCGAGGAACCGTATGCCGGTCGAGATCTGGTACCGCCCGCGGCCCTCGATCCGGAGCTTGCCGCGGATCTGGGTCTCTTTCGTGTCGCGTTGGATGCTCGCGGTCCTCACAGGATGGACTCCAGTTGATTGATGTTGTCAATCACGGCAACGGCGCCTTCCGCGCGGAACAGGCGCACGACTCTGTCGTGCCGCGGATTCGACGGCGCGACGACGCCGATGAACGGAACCCCCGCGGCGTTGGCGCAACGGCAGTCGTCGACCCCGTCACCGATGTACCAGAAGTGTTCCCTCGGGTGCCGTTCGACAATCTGATTGAGCCCGTCCGGCGCGGGTTTGAGTTTTGCCACCATTTCCGTCGTCACGATGGGATCGAAAGTCAGGCCGCCGCTGAAGCGCTCCAGCGTCGGCGCCACTTCGTATTGCCGGCGCCCGGTGTAGATGGCGAGCTGAAACCGCTCGGACAGCCGCTCGAGCACGCCCAGCCGAGCGATCCAGCGTTCGCGCAGGATCAGCCCGTCGGTTCCGTCGCCCAGGAAGAGCCGGTTGAAATGGCGCACGATCTCGTCGAACTCCACCTTGACTCCGAGATCGCTTACGATGCGGTGCGACAGCTCCCAATCGTCGTTCCAGCCGCCCTGGTTCTTGTAGTCCTGGATCAGCTCGCGGCTGACGCGCTTTCCGGTGAAGTCCTCGACGGTCTGCACGATGGCGGCGCGGTAGGACTCGCTCACGTCCACCAGCACGCCGTCTATGTCGAAGATCAGGAATCCTTCGCTCATCGCCAGATCTCCTTCAGCTCTTCGAGGAAACGCCGGACCTGCGCGCGCGTCCCCACGGTCACCCGCACCGCGCCCGCGATCTCGTAGCTCCGGTCCCGCACCAGCACGCCCTTCTCGCGCAGGCGATCGCGCACTTCGATCGAACGCGGCCCGATCCGCATCAAGATGAAATTCGCCCGGCTCGGGTAATACGGAATGCCCAGTTGGTCGAGCCCCGCGCGCAACAGGTCGCGGCCGGCGAGCGCCTCGGCCACGTAGTTCTCGACGTAGGCGCGGTCTTGAACCGCCGCGCGCGCGGCCAGCGCTGCCAGCGCGTTCACGCTGTAAGGCGACTGCGCCTTGTGCAGGTAAGCGATGTTGGCGGCCCGCGAAAACAGGCAGCCCATGCGCATCGCCGCCATCCCGTACACTTTCGAGAACGTCCGGCTGACGAGCAGGTTCGGATACTCCGCGATGAGCGGCAGCGCGGTGATTCCGCTGAATTCGAAGTACGCCTCATCGATCAGCACCGCGGCATTTGCCGCCTTCTCGAGAATGCGCCCGATCGCGGCCACATCCACGCCCGTTCCGGTGGGATTGTTGGGATTGGCGATGAGGATGGCGCGCGTGGCGGAGCCAATCTGGTCGAGCAGCTCCTCGAGCGGAAACGCGAGGTCGCCGGCGCGGTAGTCGATCTCCCGGATCGCGGCCCCGGCGACCTGGGAGTAGAACCGGTACATCGCGTACGACGGCCGCAGCAGCAGGACGTCTTCGCCCGCGTCCACGTAAGTGTTGAGGAGAACCTGGATCGCCTCGTCGGTTCCGTTGGTGAACAGCAACTCCTCCGGCGGCACTCCGAAGAACGCGGCCAACTCCTGCTTGGCCTCGCCGTACTCCGGGTAGACAGCGAGCCCGTCCTCGGTGAGCCGCTCACGCAGGAACGCCAGCACGCGCGGCGAACAGCCGACCGTGTTCTCGTTGAAATCCAGGCGCAGCTTGCCGGCGCGCCCCGCCGTCGGCGGCGAGTAGGGCGCCATCTCGAGGACCGCCTTGCGCGGGAGCAATCCTTCAGGCATTGGTGCGCACCTCCACCGACCGCGCGTGCGCTTCCAGACCCTCAGTGCGCGCCAGCGTCGCGATTGCCGAGGCCAGCTTCCCGAGCGCGGCGGCGCTCAGCTCCTGCACCGAAATCACCTTGACGAAATCCGCCGCCGACAGCCCGCCACGCTGCCGGGCCGCGCCGCCCGTCGGCAGCACATGATTCGGTCCCGAGGCGTAATCGCCCGCCGCCTCGGGGCTGAACGGCCCCACGAAAATGCTGCCCGCGTGGCGGATGTCCTTGAGCAGCGACGACTCGGGAATGCTGAGGTGCTCGGGGGCGAACTGGTTGGCCAGCTCGACGGCCTCGTCGGTCGAGCGCACCAGGATAATCGCGCTGTTCTTCGAGATGGCCTTCACGGCCACGGCCGCCGTCGGCAGATCCGCAAGCTGGCGCTCGACCTCCGTGGCGACAGCCTTGGCCAGCGACTTCGAGCTTGTGAGCAGGATCGCCGAGGCCTCCACGTCGTGCTCGGCCTGCGCCAGGATGTCGGCCGCGAGCACGCGCGGGTCGCCGTCCGTGGCGATGATCAGGATCTCGCTCGGGCCGGCGATGAAATCGATCCCCACCTCGCCGGCCAGCAGTTTCTTCGCCGCCGCAACATAGATGTTGCCCGGCCCGACGATACGGTCCACTTTGGGGACGGTGCGGGTACCAAAGGCGAACGCCGCAATCGCGTGCGCGCCGCCCATCTGGAAGACGTCGCCGACCTCGAGCATCGCCGCCACGCCGTAGATCGCCATCACCGGCTTCGGCGAGGCCACCGCGATTCGAGGCACGCCCGCCACCTGCGCCGGGATGACGGTCATCATCAGGGTCGAGGGCAGGGGATAGCGTCCCGACGGGATGTAAGCCGCCACCGCGTCGAGCGGCCGCACGATCTGCCCCAACGACAGCCCCGGGGCCTGCGCCGACATGCTTTCGCGCGGCAACTGAGTTCGAGCGTACGCCCGGATGTTTTCCGAGGCCGTCGCCACCGCCGCCCGCAGCTCCGGCGCGAGGCGACGCGCCGCTTGCTTCAATTCCCGCGCGGGCACACGCACGGTGGGGCGGTCCAGCCCGTCCAGGCGGCGCGCGTACTCGAGCAGCGCCCGGTCGCCGCGCTTGCGCACCGCCTCGAGGATCGGCCGCACCGTCCGTTCGGCCTCGGCCATCCTCACCGCCCGCCGCCGCAGCAGGCGCCCCGCGTTCTTCGATTCAATCGTCCGGAGCATGGCTCACATCACAATCTTGTTCAGCGGGTACTCGACAATGCCCTGCGCCCCCGCCTTCTTCAG
>Ga0187866_1002051_pt1 | contig 17379 bp, 6 predicted proteins | sample June2016WEW_11_1_3_FD_133013 | JGI IMG/M metagenome (GOLD analysis project Ga0187866, IMG submission 133013) | Peatland microbial communities from SPRUCE experiment site at the Marcell Experimental Forest, Minnesota, USA - June2016WEW_11_150 | ecosystem: Environmental > Terrestrial > Soil >...
CAAGAGCCAGGACGGCAGCCTCACGGTCGAGCCTGGGCAGCGCCTGTCCTTCCACCATCGCGTGGTGATTCACCCCGGGGATGTCCGAACCGCCAACATCGCGGCGCTGTACGGCAAGTACGCCGCCGAGCGGTAACGGGAGGCCCACGGCGGCTCCGAACCGGTGTTTGGCCAAACGTTAAAGACTGTTTAATACGTAAGCTTCCACTTGTCGGGGATGCGGGTAAGGTTCATAATGTCGCAAGGGCTAGGAGGTTACTTATGTCCGCTGTCAGGTTTGGCAAACTGATTCTCCTCGGGTCGATCACCGCCTGGTTGATCGGGCCCGTCTCGTGGTCGCAGGAATTCCGCGGAACCATCACCGGCACGATTACCGACCCGCAGGGCGCGCTGACGCCCCAAGCCGCGGTGCGTGCAGACGAAGCTAACACGGGAAGCCGCTTCACGACCTCCTCGAATGCGGAAGGTCTGTATACCGTTCCGTTTCTACCGCCCGGGGTCTACCGGGTCACGGTGGAGAAAACCGGCTTCAAGCGCTACGTCCGGGAAGGCATTGAGGTAACCGCAGGACGGACAGTCGCAATCAATGTGCGGCTCGAACTGGGTAACACCACCGAGGCGGTGACGGTCACCGGCGAGGCGCCGCTGGTGCAAGCCAGCGACGCCAACGTCGACCAGATCGTCAGCACCCACGAAGTAGATAACCTGATGCTCAACGGCCGGGTTCCCATGGCGCTGGCCTGGACGGCGTACGGCGTGGCTGCCCCGCAGAACACACAATTGGACCGCCCGTTCGACAACTCCACTCCGGCAGGCATTTCGATTGGCGGCGCGCCGAGTGGGGCCAACGAACTGGAACTCAATGGGGTCCCTAACAACCAATCGGGCTCGAGCCTCGCTTACAATCCGCCGCTCGACACGGTCGAGGAGGTTCAGGTGCAGACCCTGCCCATTGACGCCGCCAACGGCCACGCCAGCGGCGGCACGGTCAATGTGGTACTGAAGAGTGGCACCAATATCTTTCATGGCAGCCTCTACGAGTACAACCGCATCTCCACGCTGACGGCCATTAACTTTTTCAACAATCTCCAGGGAGTGGGGCGGCAACCCTCCTACTTCAACCAATGGGGCGGGATGTTCAACGGCCCGCTGATCTTCCCCAAGATATTCAACGGGCGCAACAAGGCGTTCATCCTCTTTGCCTATGAAGGCGTAAAGGATCGGCTCGACGAACCGGTTTATTCTACCGTCTTCACGGCGCCGGAACGCACCGGCGACTTCTCGGCGCTACTTCCGCTGGGGTCGACTTACACCATCTACGACCCCGGTACCGGCGTGGTCTCCGGCTCGACCGTGGCGCGAACGCCGTTTCCGAACAACGTCATCCCGACGAGCAGGTTGAATCCCGTCGCCCTGGCTTACTTGAAGAATTTCTACCCGCTGCCAAACACCACCGGAACGGCCAACGGCCAGAACAACTTCTTCGCCCCCGCCAACGGGGAGGCCAATTTCTTTAATAACATTCTCAGCCGTCTCGATCTGAATCTGAGCGACAGGCACAAGATCTACTTCATGGGCCGACACAACACCCGTGACGGTTCCGGCCAAAGCGCTCTGGGCGGCCCGCTGACCCAACTCTACTCGCAGGGCGGCAGCTACCGCATCAACTTTGGCGCCACCGTGGACGACGTTTATAGCTTTAGTCCCACGACCGTGCTGAACACCCGCCTGAACTGGACGGACTACTACCAGATCACCGCCAACTACAGCGTGGGATACGATATCACCACCCTCGGTTTCCCGCAGGCGTTGAAAAATGAAGCGGCGCAAGCCGTGCTTCCGCAAGTCAACATCGGTGCCTATACCACAAACAATAATTACAGCGGGCTTGGCGTGTCGGGGCAGGGCCCGTCACGCTGGGACGTCTACCAGCTCTTTTCGTCGCTCACCAAGGTTTCCGGCCGGCACACGCTCAGCTTCGGCGCCGACCTGCGCCAAACGCGCCTCACGGCCCTCAGCGCCGGCTACCCCAGCGGCACCTATACGTTCAGCACCAACTGGACGCGCGGTCCGCTGGCCACCGCCAGCGGAGCGCCCATCGGCCAGGAGGGAGCCTCGTTCCTGCTCGGGCTTCCGACCTCAGGCGGTATTGACGTGAACTCGCCCAGCACTTTGCGGGCGGGATACTACGCGCTGTTTGCGCAGGATAACTTTCATGTGTCGTCGAACCTGACGCTGAACCTGGGGCTGCGCTGGGAAAAGGAGACTCCCACCACCGATGTTTATAACCGGACGGTGAACGGGTTCAGCAACGCGGCGAGCCCGATCGCGGCGGCGGCGTTGGCGGCGTACGCACAGCATCCCATCGCGCAGCTCCCCGTGGGCCAGTTTCAGGTGAATGGAGGCCTGCTTTTCGCCGGTCCCGGAAATCGGGAGCTTTATCAAACGTCGAACCGTCATTTCGCCCCGCGTTTCGGCGTCGCATGGACACCTCCCTTGATGCACCGCTCCCTGGTGGTACGCGGCGGCGTTGGGCTGATGTACGCCCCGCTGGGCAACACCGGGAACAATCTCACGGGCTTCAATCAGAACACGCCGTTCAACCCGACCAATAACAATTATCTGACGCCGGCCGCCACTCTGAGCAATCCTTTCCCCTCCGGAATTCAGTATCCGGCCGGGGCCGCCAATGGGATGTCCACTTACTTGGGGCAGAGCGTTTCGTTCTACAATCCGCAGGAGTTGGAGCCATACTCGATCCGCTGGGATTTCGACATTCAGAAGGAAGTGATCAAGAACCTGCTGGTGCAGGTGGGCTACATCGGCAACCACTAGATCCACTTGCAAGTGAACCGCACGCTCGACTACATTCCGCCACAGTTCCTGAGCAGGGAGCCTTACCGCAACGCGGCACAAAACGCGACCGTCAGTCTGCTGAGCGGCAGCGTGGCCAATCCCTTCTACAACCTGGTTCCGGGGGTCAACCTGGGAACCGCCTCCACGGTAGCGTTGAGCCAATTGCTCATGCCGTACCCGCAGTTTACGGGTGTGACCGAACAGGCGGTAAACGATGGCAGTTCCTACTATCACAGCTTGAACTTGCGCCTGCAGAGACGCTATTCCCAGGGTCTGACGGTGCAGGCCAATTTTGCGTATTCCAAGCTGATCGATCAGACCACACGCCTGAATTCGTTCGATCCAAGTCCCGAGAAATCCCTCGATAGCATCGACCGCCCGCAGCGGGGCTCGGTGGTGGCCAGTTACGAGTTGCCGGTCGGCAAGGGGAAACCGTTCGCGTCCAGCGCGCCGCCGGTCGTGAACCAGATCATCGGCGGATGGGTGATCAACGCGACCTTTACGAAGCAATCCGGAGCGGTCCTTTCCTGGGGCAACGTCATCTACCTGGGCGGCCCGGTGGACGTCCATCCAAGGGATATCTACCATACGTTCAACACCAGCGTTTTCGACACCAATTCGGCCGACCAGTTGACGAACAATATCCGGACCTTCCCCACCACGTTCGCCAATCTGCGGGCTTGTGGAACGGACAACGTGGATGCGTCGATGATCAAGAACTTCACGCTTCACGAGCGGCTGCGGCTGCAATTCCGGGCGGAGTTCTTCAATGCTTTGAACCACCCTCAGTTCAGCGCGCCGAATCTTTCGCCGACTTCCAGCACATTCGGGACGATCACCGGGCAGGGCAACAACACGCGCGAGATCCAGTTCGCGCTCCGGCTGCTGTGGTGAGCTGCGGAATCGGCAGTGGGGCGCCCCAGCGGCGCCCCCACCAGGGAGAATTATGAAAATAGCGACGCCACTATTTCTATTGCTTTCGACCGGGCTTGCTGGCGCGGCCCCTTTCACCATGAATGGCTGGCAGTTTCATGCCCGCAACGTTGCCAAGGTCAGCGAGGCCATCCAGAAGGCCCCGGAATACGGGGTGAACTTCTTCATCTTCTCGCACGGCCTCTTTGATCACGTCGACCCATTCCTGAACTCACCCGACTGGCAGCGGGACGTATTGACGCTCGGCGCCCTGGCCGACCAGGAGAAGATCCCGTGGTACCTGTGGCTGCACGAGTTCGACGACATCCCCGACCGGTTCCGGGTAGGCCCCAGAGGCTCCGCGGATGAGCAGATCGCGCGCTCGGTGACAGGCGAGGGTTCGTCCGCATCGTTCCGGCTGGGCCACCGCGTCAACATGGACGACCCCGCGCTGATGGATTACCTGCGGGACCGCTACGAACGGCTGCTGGCCAAGTGTCCCACCGCCGCCGGGGTGGTCCTGACCCTGCACGAGAGTGACAACAAGCTCTTCCGCAACGCCGAAGTCCAGTCGAAGCTCACGGTGCCCGAGCGCATCGTGGTGGTCTCGAAGCTGATTTACGACGTGGTCAAGAAGCACAACAAGAAGCTGATTCTCCGTAACTTCTTTTACGAGCCGAAGGAAATGGATTATTTTGCGGAGGCCATCACCAAACTGCCCGACGACATCATCATCATGAGCAAGGACGTGGTCCATGATTTCGATCCCTGGTATCCCTTCGATCCGCTCCACGGCAAGGTTGGGAAGAAGGTTCAGATCATGGAGATCGACCTCGGGGTGGAAAAGGCCTGGAGCCAGCAAGGTCTCTACTGCCAGGCGGAGTATATCAAGCGGAATATCGAGCGGGCCCGGGACACCGGACTGGCGGGCGCGGTGGGCCGCGCTCAGGTGTTCTGGGACCACCCCTTCGAGGACACCCACGAAGTCAACCTCTACGCGTACTCGCGCTTCATGAAGGATCCGAATCTCAGCGTCGACCAGGTGCTGCAAGATTGGGCCAAGAAGCGGCTGTATCCGGCCGAGGCGGCGCCCTACATCATCGCCGCCATGAAACGCACCGCGTTTATTCAGCACCACGGCCGCTGGTTCCTGGAGTTTTGGCTCACCAAGTCACTCGGCGCCGAATGGGGAGACTATCCGTACTACTTTGGCCACATTCTGCTGCGCTCCCGCTATAAGTGGACCCATGACCCCGCCGATCAGAAACTGGAGCAGGGCCTGTATGCTCCCGATCAGGCGCTCTTCGACCGGCTCGTGGCCGAAAAGGACCAGGTCATCGAGCAGGTTCACGCCGGCATGGCGGATATCCAGAACGCGGCCCGCTTCCTGACACCGGAGCAGGCCGCGCCTTACCAGGAAGGCTTCCGCTACCTTCTGGATGCCGCCGGGCTTCAGAAAGAGTGGACGCGGGCCTTCTTCGCGATGCGAATGTGGATGAAGAATCCCAATGCGGAGAGCGAGAAAGTAGTCCGCGACGCCCTGGCGAAACTGGAAGCCATGGAGCAGGCGCCGGGCGTATCCTACGGCCGGAACCGCCAGACCGGCCACCGCTATAATATCGACCGCTTCGCGCTCGAGATGCGCTGGCGCTTGGCGAACCGCAGCCGCGCCTTGGCGGAAGACGCGCGCCTTCTGGACGATACCAGGCGCCTGATGGACGTCGAGCGCAACTGACTCCACCATGAGAACCTAAGGTCTGGATCTAGGTGCGCGAGTTCCAAAACGTGCCGGACCGGTTCATGGCCAACGGCGTGGTGCAACTGGACCGGCCTGGGGGCCGCCATGGTCGCGGACCGGTACATCCTTGTTAAACGCAAAATCGGACGTTAATAAACCGTTTTAAACCCCAGCTTTTACTTGACCTGCGAGAGGGCACGTGGGACGCTGATTCTCGGCACCCCTTTGGTGGGCCTACCCGCATTCCGCGCGGCCACCGAAGGTCGCGCGAACGAAGGACCGAGGATTTCAGCAGAACGAGGAGGCAGCCGTGAAACGAAAACAGGTTTATCGGGTTCTGTGTGGGCTAACGCTGTTGGCTGTAACAGCGGCCAGCCAGGAATTTCGCGCTTCGATGACGGGCATTGTGACGGACCCTTCAGAGGCCGTCGTGCCGAACGCACGTGTCACCGCCTTGAATGTAGCGACGAACACCGCAACTTCTAGCACATCAAATGCCAGCGGCGTGTACACTATACTGTACCTCACGCCTGGGACCTACACCGTTTCAGTGGAAGTCGCCGGCTTTAAGAAACTGGTCCGTGAGGGAATCGAAGTCCGTGTAGCCGACCGGTTGGAGCTTAATCTACGCCTGGAAGTGGGAGCGACACAAGAGACAGTGACGGTGAGCGGGCAGGCGCCGCTGCTGGAGGCGGAGACCGCTTCGCTGGGACTTGTGGCGGACCGGCGGCGCATTGCCGATTTGCCACTGACCGATGGTAATCCCTTCTCGCTGGCGCAACAGTCTCCGGGCATAACCTTTTGGGATGCAGCGATTTCCGACCAGAGGGCGTTCGACAATAACGGGACCTCCGCAGTGCAGGCCGACGGCGCTCCCGGCGGCAATGAGTACACGCTCGATGGTTCACCCAATGCGACCAGAAAACGCGGCGGTGGGGAGCCAGTAGTCGCATTTGTGCCTCCCGCGGACGCGGTTCAGGAATTCAAAATCCAGACGGCGACATTCGATGCCCAGCAGGGGCATACGGCCAGCGCCAGCATTAACGTAGTGCTGAAGAGCGGCACGAATCAACTGCACGGGACGCTGTATGAGTTCCTGCGCAACGACAAACTCTCCGCCAACGACTTTTTCCTAAACAGCAGGGGGCAACCTCGCTCTCCACGCCGCTACAATCGGTACGGCGGGTCGGCTGGCGGCCCCGTTTGGCTCCCGAAACTATACCACGGCAAGGACAAAACCTTCTTCTTCTTCGCGTTTGAAGGACTGCGAGATCTCAGGCCCGCGCCCACGTTTTATACAGTTCCTACACCGGCCGAAATCAAGGGCGATCTCTCCGCGCTGGCGCCGGCAGGTGTTACGATTTACGACCCGGCAACAGCGGTGCTGCAATCGAATGGGCGCGTGCAGCGTACTCCGTTTCCGAACGACATCATCCCGGCGCTCCGCATCAGCCCGATTGCGACGAAGTACCTCTCGTATTATCCCACCCCGAACCAGCCCGGCGACTCGCAAGGGCTGAATAACTTCTTCGCTCCCGCACCTTCGGATGACCACTTCAACTCCGAATCCATGCGTTTCGATCAGAGGCTGACGGATAAGCAGCGGTTCTCCGTGCGTTATTCCCGCAACAAGCGCACTTCTCCGGGAACAGTCTGGACGGGGATGCGTAATGGCATCGCTCCTGTGGGCGCCGTCACCCTCCGGACCAACAATGGCGTTGCTTACGACCATCTCTACACGATGACGCCAACCACTATCCTGGATTTCCGGTTCGGGTTTAACCGGTTCGGAGAACCGAATCCCCGTGATTCCGAAGGGCACTTCGATCCGGCGGATCTTGGCTTCTCGCCGCAAACAGCCGCGTATTTTCAGGGCGCAAATTATTTCCCGAGCTTTTCCCTGAGCGGCTACACGAGCCTCGGGAGCACCGTGGGGAACAAGCCGTATTACAATGTTTATTCCTTCCAGCCAACTCTCACAAAGGTTATAGGCAGCCACATTATAAAATTTGGCTACGACGCGCGTGCCTATCGCTCGAACAGTTACACGCCGGGCAACCCTGCGGGGACTTACACATTCGGTACTACTTACACATCTGGTCCGTTGGATAACTCGGCGGCGGCGCCCATCGGTCAGGATCTGGCCGCGCTCCTGCTCGGCCAGCCCACCGGGGGGTCCATTGACCGCAACGCCTCCTTTGCGGCGCAAACCGTGGACCACGGGTTCTTTTTTCAGGACGATTGGAAGCTGTCACGCCGGCTCACGCTGAACATGGGCGTCCGGTACGAGTACGAAGGAGCGACTACCGAGCGCTACAACCGCAATGTCCGGGGCTTCGATACCACCAGTTCCAGTCCGATCGAGGCTGCGGCGAAGGCGGCTTACGCGGCCAATCCAATTCCGCAAATTGCAGCGAACGCCTTTCGCGTGGTGGGCGGCTTAATGTTCGCCGCTCCGAATCACCGGGGCTTTTGGAATCCCGACCTGAACAACGTTCAACCGCGGTTTGGCTTCGCCTTCCAGCTCACCAGCAAGACTGTGCTGCGGGGCGGATGGGGCCTTTACACGCAACCATTCGACATCGACGGCATCAACCAGACGGGTTTTTCGCAATCCACCACCTTAGTGCCCAGTTTGGACAACGGACTGACGTTCCGCGGCACGCTGTACAATCCGTTCCCGGACGGTGTTGCCAATCCTTCGGGCGCAAGTCTGGGGCTGGCGACGTATATGGGCCAAACCTTGGGGTCGTCTTCCAACCCCATCGTCGGGCTCAACCGGCGGAATGGACAGGCGCAACGGGTCGTGGTAGATCTCGCACACGAATTGCCGGGCAACTGGACTGTAGGGGCGGGGTTCGTGGCAACTTATGCCTACGATTTGGCGGTGGGCGGGCCGGTCGGCATCCTGTCATCCGCGGATACGCTGAATATCGACCCGGTCCCGGCCCAGTACCTTTCCACGAGCCCGATACGGGATACGAACACGATCAACCTCCTGACCGCGCTGGTCGCCAATCCGTTTGCGAGCTTACTGCCTGGGACGACCTTGAATGGCGCGACGGTCCAGCGGCAGCAGCTCTTGAAGCCCTTCCCACAATTTGTTGAAGTCGACAGCCAGCGATATGAAGGATCTACGCGCTACCAGTCCGCTCAGTTCCGTGTCGAGAAGCGCTTTTCCCACGGCTATACGCTGGCCGCCGCTTATACGAAATCGAGGCTGAGGGAGCACAGGACGCTGCTTAACCCTACCGACACCGATTTTGAGGACCGGGTGTCCCCGAACGACAGGTCCAACCGGCTTATCTTGAACGGCATTTACGAACTCCCCTTCGGAAAAGGACGAGCGATTGGCAACGGCTGGAAAGGGCTGCCGCAAGCCATCGCCGGCGGATGGCAAATACAGGGCCTGTGGATTGGGCAGGGTGGTGCGCCGATGGGGTTGGGCAACGTCTATTTCAGCGGCGATCCAGGCACGCTGACAACGCACATCGGCGGAAGCACGGTGAACGCTGCTTTCGATACGACAAAGTTCTACTTTAGCGATGCGGCCGTCATGGTAAACGGGCAGGTGTCTCCTTCGCTCCAACGGAGCGATCCGCGGATCAACCTTTCCTCTAACATTCGCACACTGCCTACCTATTTGGCTAATTTCCGTGCAGAAGCCATGAACCAGGGTGATCTTTCGGCCAGTAAAAAAGTTTCCCTTACGGAATCGGTCAAGCTGCAATTCCGCGGCGAATATCTGAACGCGTTTAACCACCCGCAGTTCAGTAACCCGAACTTATCGCCGACCAGTTCGTCATTCGCCAAGATCACATCGCAGGCGAACTACCCGCGCAGCATCCAACTGGCTCTGAAACTCGAGTTCTGATTGGGGTGCGTTACGACCAGGAGACGGCTTCGATCACTCTGCTGCATTGCGGCCGCGATGGACTTAAGACCATCCGGCAGGTGAGGCCCAACCATGATCGCGAGATCGCCGGGCGCCGGCGAATTCTCAAATCATTGTGCCGAAAGGCTGGCTTGGACCAAGACTGAGATGAGGGTAGAAATGAAACAGAAACTGATGCGTGCTTTCGTGTTCCTGCTCCTCGCGGGCACTGCGGCGTTCGGAAGCGACCGAACCTGCAATGTCAGGCAGTACGGCGCGGTCGGCAACGGCAAGACTCTCGATTCGCCATCGATCAACAAGGCGATCGAGGAATGCCAGAAGAACGGCGGTGGCACGGTGGAGTTCCCCGCGGGCACCTATCTCTCCGGCTCGGTCCGGCTGAGAAGCAACGTGAACCTGCACCTCTCGAAGGGCGCCACGATTCTCGGCGCGCCGAACAACATCGATGCCTACGATCATGCGGAGCCGAACCCCAACGAGGCATGGCAGGATTTCGGATACAATCACGTCCGCACTTCGCTGATTTGGGGAGACGGGATTGACAACGTCTCGCTGAGCGGCCCCGGGGTGATCGATGGCAGCAGCCTGGCGCGGGGCCTCAAAGCGAGCGATCCGGCGGGCGGCGCGGACAAAGCGATCGGCCTGCGCTCCTGCCGGAACATCCGGTTGAGTGACTTCACCGTGAACCAGGGCGGCCACTTTGGGATTCTGATGACCGGTTGTGACGGTGTGCAGATCGGCAATGTTACGGTCCGCACCAGCCGCGACGGAATCGACATCGTCGGTTCGCGCAACGTGGAGGTATACGGCGTCGATGTGGAATCGATCCGGTACGAAAACGGCGTGGCGAAAGGCGGCGATGACGCCATTGTGCTCAAGAGCAACCGCTCGCTCGGCCGGCGGCTCCTGAGCGAGAACATCGTGATCCGCGATTCCAAGGTGGCCACAAATTCCTACGGTATCCATTTCGGTTCCGAGACTGCCGGGGACTTCCGCAATATCCAGTTCCGCAACATCGTCATCGAGCACGCTGACAAGGCGGGAATCAGCATCACCTCGAACGACGGGGCGGTGATCGATAACGTCACCTACGAAAACATCCGGATGAGCAAGGTGGCGCAGCCAATTTACATCAAGCTCTCAAACCGCCAGGGCAGAACACCCGAAACTCCCACGGCGCTCGGCAGAATTCGGAACGTGACGCTCAAGAACATCACCGCCACCGATGTGTACGGCTACATCAAGAACGAGCAGTGGACCAGCACCATCATGGGAAAACCGGGTGTCCCGGTAGAGAACATCACTCTGGAAAACGTTCGCCTCACATATAAAGGCGGCGGCACTGAAGCCGAGGCCGCGGTCGTTCCGCCCGAAAACGATTCCTTCAGAGCAGTTGATCTCGGCGTTCGTCCGTCCTACGGCTTTTATTGCAGGAACGTCAAAGGCCTGAAATTTCGAAACGTGGAGGTGAGCTTTGAAAAAGAGGATCGGCGGCCGGCGCTGGTAATCGATGACGCGGAAGACATCCTGCTGGAAGGGTTCACGGCGCAACGCGCGCCAGGCGCCTCGTTTGACGGACTGCTCCGGCGTGTGAAGGGTCTTTCCGTCATCCAATCACCGGGGTTGACAATCAGGAACGAAAGCGTTGCGAAGGGTGAGCGGGATTGAAGGTGTCCGGAACCGCAACTGCAAAGGACCGACGGACAGGGGGCTAGCTCTATGAGAGCATTCCGAATAACGGCGTTTTTGTGGGCATTCACAGCGTTGGCGAACGCTGGGGCCCCGGTCCCTTACCGAGCATGGCAATTTCATAAGCTGGACATGCCTTATGTTCTGGCCTCACTGAAGCTGGCCTGCAACTATGACGTGAACACAGTGGTCTTCTCGCACGACATGATCGGTTACGCCTCGCAGTTGTTTGACGGCAGCGACCGCGGCGAGAAGCTGACCCAATTGGCCAAAGCGGCGCATGCCGAAAAGCTGAAGGCCTGGATCTGGGTGCGCGAGTTCCAAAACGTGCCGGAGCGCTTCATGGCCAACGGCGTGGTGCAACTGGACCGGCCCGGGTTCTGGGAATGGCTGGCGAGCCGTTACGATGAGCTGTTTGCCAAGTACACGGAATTCGACGGCCTGATGCTCACCTTCGACGAAACGCCGTACCGGGTTTTCGACACGACGAAAGTCGAATCCTCGCTGTCGATGCCCGATCGTTTCGCCCGCGTGATGACCACCATCGACGCCGTGGCCGTGCGCTACCACAAGGACTTCATCGTGCGCTCCTTCGTGTACGAACCGGAGGAGATGGCCTGGTTTAAGGAGGGCTACGCCAAAGCCGGCCCTCACGTGATGGTCCAGACCAAGTGCGAGCCGCACGACTGGGACCCGTTCTACCCCGATGATCCGTTGATCGGCGCCTTCCCCGGACGCAAGCAGATCATCGAGTTCGACGGTTCCTCGGAATTCACGGGCAAGAACCGGATCCCCTATACCCAACCCGAGTACTTCGAGCGCCGCTGGCGCTACGACCTTTCCAGGCCCGGAGTGGCCGGCTATAACATCCGCGTGGACCATGGCGGATATGACGCACTACACACCCCCAACGAAATCAACATCTACGCCATGATGCGGTTCACGGCGGATCCCAAGGTCACGGCGGCGGATATCTGGAGGGAGTGGACCGGGAAACGGTACGGCACGGCCGCGCCGGAAGTTGTAAAAGCCCTGAGGCCCAGCTTCGACATCGTGAACCAATCCTTCTTCGCGTTGCAGTTCTGGATCACGAACCATTCCGCGGTCCCTCGGTTCAGCTACGCCGACGAGCACGTGCGCATACGGACGATGGCCAAGTGGTATCCCGGCGAGCCGAAATACAAGGAACTCGAAGACCGCCTGATTACCCCCGATCCGAAGCTGCTGGAAGCGATTCTGAGCGAAAAAGACGCGGCCATCGCGATGGCGCACCGCTCGCTCCAATACCTTCAGAACGCGAAACCGCAACTGAGGCCGGAGCAGTACGACGACCTGTACTGGCGGCTCGCCCTGATGGAACGCACCGCCATCGTCTGGAAGCTTCACGCCGAAGCGTTCTTCGGCTACAAGGTGCTGGCCGCCGGGCACCCGGTGCCCGGTCTCGTGGAGCGTGTGAAGCGGGCCTTGGAAGCCCTCAAGGCCCAAGCCCAGGTGAGCCGGGAGAATCCCCTCATCGGCAACGACCCGCCGGCGTCAGCCCACGAGATTCAGGGCTTCGTGGCCGATCTGGAAGCCCGGCTGGCTAAGCTCGGCAGCCCGTAGGGGCCGGGCGGGATATCTTCGGAATGACGCACATCGCGGCTGTGCAGCACCGCCGCGCATTGACGGGGCTCATCCGGAGGTGCCGCCAAGCAGCACAGTCCGGTTGATCCCCTGATCTGTCAAGCCCGGTCTCAGAAGGACAACCGCAGCGACAACTGCATATTCCGCACGTCGCCGGTCTTGCCCGTGATCTTCCCGAACGACGCGCTGGTCGGGTTGAACCCCGCGCCGCTCCAGTTGGGGTGGTTGAGCACGTCGAACGCCTCGGCACGGAACTGGAACGCCACCTTTTCCGTCACCGCGATCTTCTTGAACAGGCCCACGTTCCAGTTCTCCAGTCCGGGATTGTGGATAATGTTCCGGATGTTGTTCTGGTGCACGAAGGTGCCCTTAGTCGGCTGCGTGAAGATCGCGTTCCCGCTGCTGTCCTTGGTAGCGAACCAGAAATACGGGTCGCTGGTGCCATTCAGAGCGATCTGGTGCGTAACATCGGGGATCTGGCTGTACGACCAGAACTGGCCGGCGTTCGAAATGCTGCCGTCCATTCCAACACCGACGTAGTCCGTGCCGACAGCGACGCTGGACGGCGTCCCCGTCTGGAACTGCACGATCCCGCTGAACTGCCAACCGCCCAGAAATCTCCCCGCCAGGTTGTTCTGGTTGCGGAAGAACGGCAGTTCGTAAATGTAGTTGGCGATGAAGATGTGGCGCACGTCGAAGTCCGCCTGGCTCCACAAATTGTGCGCGTAGTAAGTGTCCGGGATGATGTCGCGCTGCGCCGAACCGTCATCCATCGCCTTCGACAGCGTGTAAGAGATGCCGAATCCGAAACCGCGCGTGAACCGCCGGTTCCACGTCAACTGGAGCGAGTTGTACATCGAACTCGCCACGTTGTCCGTTTCGCGAATCGAGTTGTACCCCTTGTACGGGCGCAGCGCGTCGATGTTGACCCCCGGGTTCGCCGCGATCACGTCCGGCGTCGGCTGGTTGATGTTCGCCTCGCGCTGCATGTGCAGACCGCGGCGGGCGACGTAAGCCACCGTCGTCACCGTGTTCCACGGCAACTGCCGCTCCACCGTGAAGTTCCACGCCCAGGCTTCCGGATTCTTGAAAGCCTTGCTCTGCGTGGTCACCGTCAGCGGCAGCGAGTTCGCGGAAGTCCCGCCCGGGTTATCCGCGCTTCCGAACGAGACGTTGGCCGTGGGTTGGAACGGTGGATTGCCGCCCAGAAACACCGAGTCGCTCACGCCCAGCCGCGTGAAGAACCGGCCGATCCCCGTGCGGATCACGGTCTTGCCGGACGCCTGGTAGGCGATGCCGACACGCGGCTGATAATCGCCCCACTGCACGTCCGAAAAGTTGTTTTTCACGCCGCGGAAGAGGTAGCTCAGGCTGGTATCGCTGGCTTCGGGGAAACGTCCCGCCGCCGAACTCGGCCAACCGGTGCCCGGAATCACCATGCCGTCATACTTGTCACCGGAGCCGGGAATCACGAAGCCCGTCTTCGGGTCGATCTTCACCGCCTTGCTCGGATCGTAGAGCGATGGGTCGAACACGATCATGTTGCCCCACAGCGCGCGGTAGGGAACGATCACTGTGTACCGCACCCCGTAGTCGATCGTCATCTTCTGGCCGACTTTCCACGCATCCTTGGCGAAGAACTCCCACATGCTGCCGCGGAAGATCGTGTAGGCGCGCTGTCCCAATTCCGAATAGGAGTCGAACAGGCCCATGGCCGCGTTGGCGGCGGCGTTGCCCGTGGAAGGCTGGCCCGAACGGGTATCGGTGAAAGCAAACTGGCCGTTTTGATTGTTCGTGCAGGTCGGGCAGGCCGATACGTTGATTTCGTCGTTGTCGTTCTCGCCGGACTTCTCGTACAGGCCTCCGAATTTGAAAGTATGGCGGCCCTTGACCCAGGTGAAGCTGTCCGAGATCTCGTAGATGGGCCCCCCCGAATGCGATGGGTACGGTCCGCCGCTCAGCCCCGAAAAGCTCGTCATGTTCACCGACGGAATGCGCGTCGAAATCAACTTGCCCGCGGGAAAGATGTACGGATAGTTGATCCCCACTTTGGTGCGGTCCAGGAAGGCCTGCTGGTTCACCGGGATGTACACGTCGTCCAGGCTGACGGTCGCCAGGAACTCGTTCACCTTGTTCGGCGCCAACGTCCACACTTCGTTCAGCGAGTTGGTCTGATTCGGCCGGTTGAAGTACTTGGGCGTCTCGTCGGTGCCGCCGTCGAGTGGCTGGTACTCCCAGAAAGCGTAGTTCATGCGGCGGAACTGGAGACGCTGCTTGTCGGTCAGGTTGAAGTCGGCCGACAGTGTGTCCTTGCGCTGGTTCTGCGGGTGCTTGACCCCGACGTACCACAATTGGTTGCCGTTGATTGGGATCGCTAGGTTCGGCGTGGGCCATGCCTTCAGGATGCCGAGGCCGTTGGGGCTCGTCTGCGCCTTGGGGATGATGTTCCCCGGGAACGGGGTGCCGCTGGTCGGGTCCTTGATCGTCACAACCTTGCCGTAATAGAAGTTGCTGGCATTCAGCAGTTCGCTGAAATCCCCCTGGCGCATCAACACCGAGGGAACCGTAAGGGAGTTGGTATCCAGGTAGCGATACCGCACCCACTCCTCGCCCCAATACCAAAAGATCTTGCTCTTATCGCTGTTGAACTTGTTGGGAATGTAGAACGGACCGCTGATATTGTACCCAAACTGGTTGTACTGAATCGGCGCCGTGTAGTTCTGGCCCGCCGTGTGATTGCGGGTCCAGGTGTTGGCGTTGAAAACCGTGTTGCGCACGTAGTCATAAGCGGCGCCGTGGAACTGTGTGGTCCCGCTCTTCGTGATGATGCGAATCTGGCCGCCCGACGACCGCCCGTATTCCGGCGAGTAGTCCGCCGTCAGGATCTGGATCTCTTGCGTGGAATCCACGTCCGCCGCGCCCAGGCTCGTGCCGTTGGAACGCGTTCGAACCGCCGGCGCGCCGTCATAAGTGATGAGGCTCTCGGGTGTGCGGGCGCCGTTGATGTTGCTCGGACCCTGGCTGAAGTTAAACGATAAGCCCGCCAGGTTGCCGCCGCGCGTCCCGGGCACCAGGTTGGCCATGAAAATCGGGTTGCGGCCGTTGAGCTCCAGACTATCGATTTGATCCCGCGTCACGTCCCTCAGGACCGACGCCGATTCCGTCTGCAAGGTCTGCACCGCGGCCACCACTTCGACCGTCTCCGTGGCGGCGCCCACCGTGAGCGACGCATCCACCGCCAGTGTCGCGCTGGGGTCCAGCTTGTTCGAGCTGCTCTCAAACTTCTTGAAGCCGGAGGCCTCCACTGTAACCGCGTACACCCCCGGCGGGATATTCGTAATGATGTAGTAACCCGTTTCGCTGGTGGTCGCCTGACGTTCCAGGCCGCTTTGATTCTTGACAGTAATCTTTGCGCTCGGTACTGTGGCGCCGCTCGGGTCCTTGACAAACCCCGAAATCGACCCCAAGTCCGATTGGCTGAACACTAGGGTAGCCGCCAGCATCGTCACAAGCGCTACCCAGAAAAACTTCGAATACATGTGGTTCATCGTTTTTCTCCTCAAGCGGAATGACACTTGCTAACCCCTGCTTTCGAGCCCAAATCCCCATCGACTGTGCTTAATTGCACCGTCAATGATTCTGGGGATAAATATCAAGAAGCTCCTTATAAACATCGAGTACCTCGTTATTCACGTTGCTGTTGCAGGCAACCACGCGAAGGCACACCCACCACTCAACTATCAGGAGTGCCGCACACGTGTGCGGGGAACTCCAAAACATAACCTCGTTCGATACGCAACGGACTATACACCTATCCGCCGCCCGAGTCAAGGACATTATGGCCCGATATTATGTTCCGAACATCCTGTTCCGGACTTACACCCTGTGACAACAACCAGTTTCGGCGACAAGCCGCCGGCGTCGGCCCAGGACCTTCACGGCTTCGTGGCCGCTCTTGAAACCCGGCCGGCCAAACTCGGGAACCCGCAGGCTACCGAACCTCAAGCACGATTACGGATACAGCCCGCGGAGTTTGACCGCTTCCGCGACTCGTCCGATCCCCAGCATGTTCGCCGCGAGCCGCATGGTCACCTTGCGATCAGTGTGAATCTTGTACACCTCGCCGAACGAAGTCTTCATGACTCGCTCCAGGCGGTTGTAAACATCCTGCGCGTCCCAGAACAGGTGCTGCTCGTCCTGCACCCACTCGAAGTACGACACCGTCACGCCACCCGCGTTGCACAGAATGTCGGGAATCAGGAACACGCCCTTCTCATGGAGAATGCGGTCCGCTTCCGGCGTCACCGGCCCGTTGGCCGCTTCGGCCACGATGCGCGTGTGGATGGTGTGCGCGTTCTGCTCGGTGATGGTGTTCTCCAACGCCGCGGGGACGAGGATTTCGCACTCCAGGCTCAGCAGCTCCGCCGGCGTGATCTCCTCCGCGGCGGGGAAACCCTTCAAGCTGCCCGTGCTCTCCTTGTGCGCGATCAGCTTGGGAATGTCCAGCCCGTGCCGGTTGTAAATCGCGGTCCGCGAATCGCTGGCTCCGATCACCACCGCCGGCGCACCAGCCAGGAGGTACGCCGCGATCGACCCGGCGTTGCCGAATCCCTGCACCACCACGCGCGCGCCCTTCACCGGAATGCCCAGTTGCTCGCAACTGCTG
>Ga0187866_1002058_pt1 | contig 17322 bp, 21 predicted proteins | sample June2016WEW_11_1_3_FD_133013 | JGI IMG/M metagenome (GOLD analysis project Ga0187866, IMG submission 133013) | Peatland microbial communities from SPRUCE experiment site at the Marcell Experimental Forest, Minnesota, USA - June2016WEW_11_150 | ecosystem: Environmental > Terrestrial > Soil >...
ACGTTTAGGCAACACGCCGTTGCGAGCTCTTCACATCCAGCTGAACGCGAATTTCCTTGGCATATTAAGTGAGCGAGCGCCGTTTGTCATACGTTGCGCAGCTTGAGTGTTCTTTCGACAAATCAAAGGGTGGCCGGTTCCCAGGTTCGTATTTGAGCAAATGGCCTACCATCGATTGTTTGAAGACCCGAGTCATCCTCAGTGAATTCGATTTGGCGCAAGAGATCTGCGGAATTGCGATCTGCAATTCGGATTAGCTGGTTTGGAATGCTATCATTCGGTGTGTCGCTGCTCGCGTACACCAGTGTTACTCCCTCCGGCAGATCGTATTCACCGTAGACCGGCAACGTGCGTTGATTGATACCAATGTGGTGATGTAGATCGCAGTCAACAATTAAAGCAACAGACTCTGAAGGATGATAGTCTGGGCCGTTTGTGAACCGAATTAGAACCTCCATCCATCCAATGCGTTCTGGGCTGCCCTTCGGATCTCTGATTTCAAAGGCCTCTGATTGGCCAACGGCAACGATGGTCTTGCCGGTGATTTGAGTAGTCGTGTTGCGAGCTGGAACCACTGAAGTAACTCCGACAAGTTGACCTCTGATGGTACGGTAATTGGTATCCACAGCAAGGAGCAAACTGAAGTCCTGGATAGGACGATTCGGATGAGGAATGAGGCGTCTACTGTCCGTCGGGATTGCGACAACGTTCTTCGGTCCCTTCTCCCGAGGATAGGTCAACAATACTCTTGCTGACTCTGGAAACCGTTCTTCGCCATCGTTGAAGACTCTGACCTGCCCAGTTTCGCGATCGAATGTCATCTGATTCAGCGAGACAGGCTTGCCGAAATCAAGAGTAATCCAAGTGTCACGATTCTTCCGTTTCGGTTGTCGCTTTGTCATAGCGGACCGGCCATCCTCATCTTAGCCAGAAGCTGCGTTGCGTATAACGTTCACGCAACGCAGCGAGCTCTCTGTATCTGGCCAAACGTTGAACTTTCTTTGCCTATACAGTGTGCGAGCGCCGGCGTGCCGTTTGTTATGTGCAGTTGCGTGCATTATTGGTTCTCGATCTTTTTGGGCGCAATTAGATCAGCTGGCAACGCGGGCATCTGGAATCTTTCTCTGATCAATCGCGTGACAGCGTCGAGGTGATGATTGATTTCCATCTCGACCTCAGTGTCCTTACCGAGCTTCACGGCAGGTGGTTGAGCCAGCTTTGCACGATACCTGGAAAGTGAAAGCATTTTCACGGCAAGTTGAATTGCGTTATCGAAAATGTCGAAGTCGTAGAAGACCTGGCGTGAATAGAGGAAGAGTCTAAAGGAATTGAGGGTTTCGAGAGCCGCGACGCGCTGATCCTCGGTCATCTTATCTGGCGACCAAAGGTCCTGATGGCTCCAGTATGCTTCCCACATGAGCCTGTTAAGTTCGATTGTTTCATCGAAAGATTTGGCGATAATAAGTTGCTTGTATGAGAGCTGTGACTGTACGGCTACCATCTCGCGTTGAAAAGTCTGACGGATCAATTCGACCTCGCGTTCGAAAGCCTCGCGGATGGTTTCCAACTCGCTCTGAAACGCTTGGTCCATGGTGTGGAGTTGAGCCTCGAAATGAAGTTTGAGCTTGCCTTCAAGATATTTCTTGCCAAGAAATGGCAAGAGAATGAGAACCAAGATATTCACGACTAGGACGATCGTGTCCATATTGCCTCCGATGATTCGTGCTGCACGCAATTGCGCTTAACTCGTGCGATATAGCATTGCGGTTTTGTGCGCGCATGACGCGAATATACGCAATGCGTCTTTCTGTCTTTTCAATACAGTGTCAGCTTGATGACGAATCCAGACCGGGCGCCGTTTTGCCGTTTGCTAGGCGCAGGGACAGGCCAATACTCTTAGCGTTTTGTGGCGCACATTTTTTCGAGTGACTGATTCATATGAAATCGGATGGAACACCTGTTCACTCGGTCGGTGGAGATAGCACATTCGAATTGCCCCAGAGACAAGAAACCTTTGAAGGATCGGGCGGATCGGAAGTGACCGCGCCATGCTTTTGCAGAATCAATTTGAAATAGATTTCAAATTCAGTGGGGAGGAACATGAAGGAATCCTGCGTTGGCTCAATGCCAGCGTACGGGCTCTTAGGCGCAAAAAGCGCAACCGATTGGTCCGGACGGATTTTGAGCAGTGCTTCATATGTGAGCAAAAAATCGTTGTAGAAAAGTTGGAAGTTGTTTTCCAAAACGCTTGAACGAGGAAAAGTCAATTTATACCAGGCCATGAGATCCTCTGTGTTGAAAACATCATTGCTTTGGTGACGGGAAGGCCATTTCGGTTGTCGGAGTTACGAATGTGATGCTGCCGGTGTAGGCATTGCATCTGTAGACAGCGTGGGCAGTGTAGGCATCGGCATTGCGCACTTCGAAAAACTGGAAAGGCCTAATCGAAACAGTGATGTTCACCAAGACGAGAACGATCAAAACAAGGAGGAGAATCTGGATGCGCTTGCTTTCCATACGGGCCTCGAATAATGTAGTCGGAAATGGATACTGTCTTAAAGATTGCCTGTGAACTTGCGATTGTTAAGCGCGCAAGTGGCGCAAAGATAAGTCGGCCTACTCTGGGCATTCGTCTTTCTTTTGAATCCACTTCTTGCCGGACCTGGTGAGCAGAAGAATGTCAACAGGAGGCCCAACATCATGTCTCTTGTCAATTGCAAACTGGATGATTCTGTTGAGGGCCTGGGTCCAGTTGTCCACTGAGAACGGAGCAGCCTCAAGTGCGTCATTGATTTCCTTGGATTGAGCGAGGAACACTAGATGAGGAGTTTCTCGACTCGAAGAACGTGGCACGATCATCCTCTCTATCCGCATGTCCGACACAGTGAGAAAGCTCATTGCTGGATAGAACCAATCTCGAATAACGAATGGAACCCCCTCATAGAAGCCAAAGAACGCGATTTGGGAATTGTAGTCGTTGATAATCCGAAGCGGATTGCGTTTGAGGATATTCGACCAGGCAGAAATCAATGGTTGTCGAATGGCCCGCTCAAGGGTCTCCATCTTCTGAAAGATTGTTCCTTCGCTTCGGGCAGCTTCGATTGCTATTTGGACCACATCAAAGCGGCTTGCCTGTTCAGAATAAAGACCTGCCAGTGCAATGCCAATGTCACCAACGGTTCTGATCTTGCAACCCGTAGAGGACACTAGGGGATTGTCGCTTTGGACTTTGCTGTCTGCGGCTGCATAAATGGTATCCGTCATTCGAAATATAACGATTGCTGTTCCATGCTTGTATTCTTGAGAGAGTAGAGGCACGTGCATCGAGACGAACAAGATGGCCCACGCTGTCTGGAACATTACTCGAAACACCTTATTGATATCCATACCTCTAGCCTCGAAACTACGAACGCGGGAGGATCTGTTGTTTGGCAAATCTGGCGAGAGTATTAGCGCACAATAGTTGTCCTGGCGCGCCACAAAAAAAGCTCTAATAATTTGTGTGCCTGCACATAACGTTCAGGCGAAACGCCGCAATGGAGCGAGCTCTTTACATCTAGCTAATGTCCATATCAATACTGTCTACCCAAGGTGCGAGCGTCGGATTGCGTTTTGTTATTCGCTCGATGGCTTGCCCCCTTTTAGTGGGTGCGTTCTTTCCCATGAATCCTCCGGTTCAATGCCAGGGTCAAACCAGAACCGGTTGATGCCCTTCTTGTTTACAACGAAGTATTCATCACAACAGAATCGTAGTCGTCGATTGAATTCTTCAACCTGCAAGGGCGCTAGTTTAATATAACCTCCGATGCCAGCTCGATTAAGGTTGATCATCTGAGTAGGAGAAATAGGCATCGTGATTTCAATCGTGGGATACATCAGCGCCGGGGCACGATATAAGGGCGCCCGCAAGTATGCTTTGGAATCAAACCATACACAGGGACGATCCGAAGTGATGAAACCCGGTGAGGTATCAGTAGTGAAAACTGCGCAATCGAGCTTGTAGAGTAATGGCACTTCGGCACCGATCGTTTGAAACAGTAGATGTTGCATTGGTTCGGAAGCGAGTTTCTTGACATCTTCATATCCCAGCGACTCCTGTTTCTCCCCAGGCGACAAAGGATAGCTTGCCGCTTTGCGTTTCTGCTCAGGGGTCGCTGTCTCTGCCCACTTCCTCATTTCCTCCACTGATTCAAAAATGCGCCCCCATTGCTCCTTTTGATGATCTCGCTGCGCCTTGGTTCTATTGTGCATTGCCGCAACGAACGCGAGCAATAGAACATGTTCCTCGATCGTCACCTCCAGTTCCTGGGTCAATTTCGTGTCCCTAATTCGTACGAAATTGTCTTCCAGATCATGAAGTCCTCGCTCAAGGCGATAGTCCTTCAGTCCGGTTGGCATGCAAATGGTGTACATATCCGTTTCTCGAAATAGCTTTTTCGGAGCTACCCGTTTCACGAATTTACCGTCCTTAGAAAACCTCCAGACATATGGTTCATGTCGTGGAGGCGTGTTCGGATCGCACCAAGCTTTGAGGTAACACTGTGGAACAAAATGTTGCTTCATGTTCAATGACCCTGTTGGGGGCAAACCAAAGGCGCATAACTACTGCGAATGCGCAGTGCATATTTCTTGGCGCCTCATGGGAGAAACACGTTTAGGTGCCCATCTGCTTTTTGCAAACGAAGACGACAGCGACCGACGAAAAAGGCCTCCAATGACAATATCGACCACGGTCGCCTTGAGTGTCAAGGCAACTGATTTGCTGCCACCCAATCGGCACCTAAGAATTCGCTGAAATCAAATGGAAAAAGGTGCCCAGCTACAGACAGAGTAGCTGTAGGGCAATACCACACCTCAAACTACTTTAGCATGAGCATCTTTTGCGATCGTATGTACTGTCCGGTCTGTAATCGATAGATATATACTCCACTAGCTAACTTCGATCCGTCAAATGTGGCCTGGTGCACACCCGCAGGTTTGAATCCATCCACCAGAGTTGCAACCTCTTCACCGAGGACGCTGTAAACTTTCAATGTCACGAATGACCCTACTGGCAACTCAAATTGAATTGTCGTGCTTGGATTGAACGGATTCGGATAGTTTTGTTCAAGCTTGAAGGCCAAAGGCACGGATCGAGTTTCATTGACATCGGAAGCAGGTGTTATCCGAGCCAAAAGTCCATAAGGAAATCTCCAACTCCATGCATCAGCATAGCCGGAGACACCGATATAATAATCGCCAGGTGTCACCTGAGTTGTCGCGGCAATCTGGCTTTGACCACTGCTTGAAGCGCTAGCAACCGGATTAGAGTTGATGTCATAGAGACGAAGAGAAATTCCCGAAATGGGAATGTCTAAGATACTTACAGTCAGAGAACCAGCTTGTCTGACGGTTAATCGATAGGTATCACTGTCAAACGTTCCTCCTCCACTCTGCGGCGTTATGAATCCAAAGTATGTTGTGTCGGTGTTAACCCTGTAGGCCAGACTTGGGTTACTGGGTTCATCTAGTCCCTTCATGAAGACATCTGAGACTTCGACAAGCGACTGACCGAAAAAAGGAGGAGACGATGGTGAATGACGCGCGACCACCATGAAGGTATCAGCGGGGGTCGTAAACTTATAGTAATTGTTCAAGTTGGCTTTGTCTGCAGCAACGACTCCGTCTCCGGTGAACCCGGCAGTCCCGATGATGTTTGCAAGAGCTAGGTTTATGTACATCGGCTTCTGGTTCAACCCAATTATGCTGTCTCCAACTATCCCATTGCAGTTAACGTCCATATTGTAGAAACCCAAACCAGCAAGCACTCTCTCATTACCTCCAAAGAGATAAACACCGTTCGCACCGTTTGAGTATGAGGTGCGCAGATCGCGGACTGCTTCTGTATAGCCATCGACAACTCCGAACGTCCATGCATCACTTCCTCCGTGAGGAGTTCCAAGTGTAAGTAGTTTCGCGATATGATGTTGCGCGTCAACCCAATTAACAGGATTCTGCAAGTACTCTCTAGCGGCTAATCCACCCATGCTATGACCGACCAATATGACCTTTTCACGCTTCGTGACAGAAAGAACGGTTCGTATCACAGATTTCAAAGCAATCCCCTGCTTGACGGCGGCTGAGGCATTGCTCTGCTGAAGACTCGTCGCATTGTTGTAGAGGGTTCCATTGCGGTCCACATCAAAATTGACAAGGTAGTAGTCGCCGACATTGACGCTCGCAGTATTGGTGAAGTCTTTGATGTCCAATGAGGCCAAAGCCGATGTCGCGCTTCCGTCAGCATTTAAGCAGAAATCAAATCGGCCGCCGAAACTCATTCCAAGCTTTGCAAATAGGACCTCATAGTTGTCCCACGTCAAGTCGTTGCTAATGAGCCCGTGAATGAGAATCATAGGATATGGCAGGTGGAGCCCTGCCTGTGATCCCGCAGTCACAACGAGCTTTGAACTCGACAAATACCAAGTACTTCCTCCTCCAACTTCAGAATAGTCATCGGTATTCCAGCCGATATAATACTGACCCGCGGTGATATCCGATCGTAACGGCATGATGAGCTGTTTATTTGCACTTGACGCGCCAGGGACCAAGGGCTCGACGATGGTCTCTCCAAGCAGATAGCCTTGCGTAATCTGGCTCGGATCAGTGGCAAGATAAAATGCGAGATGGCTGAAACCTGCAGCGGCGGTGCCGGTGTTGGTAACCGTGGCATTGATTGTGAGCCATTGCCCGTGTGTGATTGAGGTAGGTGAATAACTTCCAACCGACACCTTGAGTTGAACGCTCTGCGCAAACAGTGGAGACGAAGATCCGAGAAACAGTAACAAGGTAAGTAGCCGAGACGGGAATTTCATTTTGACCTCCAGTATGCACCAAAGCAATGGCTGGATCTCGTACACCTAGAACGCACATCTCGGTCGAGATCCAGAAAATCTTTCATACAGCAACATACTAAGACCTAGCGCTGAAAGGGCATCTTCCCTCGGGAATTTCACGTCGCGCTACAGCTGTGTAATCTGTAGCCTTCTCACCTGCCTATCCAGCGTGCCTCCTCCTTCGCCTCTTGCGCGCCTCGAACCTCCAAAACCCGACACATTCCAAGATAAGTCGGCGAGCTAAATGTTGGACATTCGCGACATCGTAAGGAGAAAGTGAAGATGCAAGTTGATTGAAACCATGTGTGGCAACTTTGCTTCTAAGCCAACTTGCACCGGCAATGGCATCGGGTATTCCAATATAGGAGTCCCTTACTTGCCCACGTGACCATGACGCCAATTTCTCGAATCTCGGGGGACGTCGCTTGTCGATTCGCCTTGATGGTCCCCGGACGCTCCAAAGGAAGCTTTCTGTGAGATCGACACCTGCCTTGTGTAGCCTGTCCTCGAGGTCCTGCTTGACCTCGGGATTCCACTGTCCGCTCGGAAGACGGCTTGGCTTCGCTTCGCTGGCCTTGATATGCAGACCTAGTTCTTCTATGGCGGAATAGGCCAACATAATGCTGACCGCAAAACAAACATGGTCGTCGAAAAATGGCGAGAGTCGGAGATTCCGTGCATTCTCTGGGTCGAGATCGACGATCGGCGTTGAATAATTGTCGCAGCTGAGATAGTACTTTGTAAGAGCGTAGCACCAATGGCGATTAAACGACGCCTTCGCGGCGAGTTGGCACGCGTCAGCGACATCTGGGGTGATCAAAGTGAAGCCTCGGGCAAACTCTACGAGCTCTTTGGACATTCCGTCAGAAGGTCGAATGGTTTCAGAGTAGGCAATAGGCCGTCTCCTGGAAAACATCGTCAGAGGCTCTCCGTTGATGAGTACGAGAGCGTCGTAAATAAGAAAGACAGCCTGTTGAGCCGTTTTCCAGCTCGCGGCACAGACGATGACCTCGCGCCCATCATAGACCTTCGGAGGTGAACTCCGATCCTTCACTAGGCGAAGATGCCAACCCTTGCCTCGAATTTGACTGCGAGGGGAATGGGTATCGGCGTGAACCCAGAATCCGGTTCGATATGTTTGCAGCTTAGGCATACACTTGTGGAGGCATGGCGCCTGACACTTAGGCAAAACACCGTTGCGAGCCGCCACTAGAACTGATTTCATTTTGTGTCGGCGAGCAATGGAGCGAACTCTTATCATCTAGCCAAACATGACCTTCCCTTGCCTCTCCAGCGTGCGAGCGTCGGTTTGGCGTTTGTTAGGCGCAGGCTAAGTTCTACATCGATCGCGTTTTGCGGCAAAAAGCAAAAGCCTGCAAGGTGGATCGTGGTCCGCTCATGTCTGTTGCTTAACGACTCTGGCGCTCAGCCGCGAGCGGCGCGAGATTCACCTGCCGAGCTACCACCGTAGCGCGCCGCTCGACGGTCTGCAGCGTCGTGTTAGGCGGCTGGCCACCGACGGTACAGGGCGGATTGCGCCGTCTCACCCTCTGGTAGAAGGACTCTGGGGTTTCGCCGGTATCTGGCCAAAGCCGGGCCACTGCTTGTCCATGTCGTCGTCAATCAGGTTCCACGTTGCGACAGCCTCTTGCGGCGGGCAGGTTCCTACCTTGAGTGTACGCAATAGTGCTTCGAGTCGGCGACGCTTTTGAAAGTGCCAGAGCGACTTTGGCTCGAATCTGAATGTGTTGTTCACGAGGATAACGATTGCAGGCATGCCTGCTAGTGTCGCTACCAGGGTGGCCGCTTCAGTCTTGGTGGCGGCGAGCAAGGTGGCGATTCCGCTTGAGAGCACAGCGATAAGAAAAAGGCATGAGGTCGCAACATAGTTCAGAACCGCAAGTACTCGGTAGTGCCGGACGGTTCTGGCGAGACTGTCTATAAGGTCGGTCATAGCCCCCCTCCTTTGTGTGGTGGAATCGAATGTGTTTTCAACCGCGTAGCTATTGTTCATGTGATTTCCAGACAACACCACTCGCCGGTTTTATTTGATCAGTGGTGCCGCAAAACGCCATATCAAACGAATCTTTGCTTGCGCCTAACGATTTAGGCAAAACGCCGTTGCGAGCCGCCAGCATGAAACTGATCGTCGATTGCTCTGGCGGGACGCGATGGAGCGATCCCTTCACGTTTAGACAAACTTAGTTTTGGCTTGTGTGTTCTATGTGATCTATCGTGACCATTGTGAGTTTGATGTGTTAATCCAATTTTACTCCACACTTGCTGCAAAACTTGGCATCAGGCGGGGCTGGTGCGCCACATTGGTCGCAAATGAATTCATTATCTCCATTAACAGATTCTGGATCTTTAGACATTGATGCGATCGCACCTTCTGGTGTATCTGCAGTTACAGTGCTGATAACCGCATATCCTTTCTTCTTGAGGTTGTTTTCTCTGAGTTCATTCCCTTGCGCACCTAGCCAAATCCACGTAACGATGCCACCAAGCTTTAAAAGTGTATCTGCCGTTTGGCTTTCAGTTCTCATAATCCCAAGCACAAAAGCGCCTATGAGGATCGCAGCCCCAATACCGTTAAGTCCTTTGGCAAATGCCCAGATGAAACCGAAGAAGAACCCAGGCCAACTCCACCCCTTTTTGACTGCTTCAATGGCACCGGAATGACTCTTGTAAATATTGAATGTACTCATAGCTGTTCCTCAAATATAGTCAATGTATGTTGGCGGTGAGCAATCACAATACAAGATCGCGTTGCCGTATAACATCCGCCGCAAACCGCAGTGCCGTTACGAGCTTCCCTAGCCTTTCCAGCGTGCGAGCGCCGGTTTGGCGTTTGTTAGCTGCAGCCGCCGTCATTTGCCGGAAGCCTTTTTGAACTCAATTAACTTCTTATTGAGAAACGACGACTGAGATTTGAGTATGGCTCTTGTCGAATCAGTCAAACCCGCACCGTACCCAGTTGCGTGTGGAAGAATTCCCGCAATCTGAATCACAGCTTCTGCGACATCGACAACATCTTTTTGAGCTGCTAGCGCACGTCCCTCCGCAAGGGTTACCTTGTCAAGTGCCAGTTGAGCTTTCTTGAGAGCATCAGTGGCATCAGCTCTTTCAGACGAAGCCAGAATCAGTTGGAATATCGACACAATCAGCAATAACACCGAGATGGTATTGGCGAACCGAAATGCGTTGAACCATAGACTTTGATGCTGGCCACAATGGTAGCAGATACGTGCATTGAGGTTGATGGGCTCGCGACAATGTCGGCACGTTGATTGCTGAGGAGCAACTAGCGGTGCGGGTTGAAGCTGTCGCTTGGTCATTTGAGATCCTCTGGTTAACCAACATTGTCGGCGGTTGCAGCTAACGTTTAGGCAAACCGCCGTTGCGAGCCGCCTAACCTTTTTTGGTGAAGAACTTCTCAAACAGCTCCTTCGACCGCTTCGCACCTGTTTCCGAAAGAGCAACCGACTTGGCTTTCGTCTTGGGATCGCTGATCATGCCTTTTTCGTGCAGTCGATTGAGTGCATCCCAGTCATGGCCTTTCCAGGCTCCGAACGCACCGCGGTCTTCGAACGTCGTCAGATAGAGCAAGGCAAGGACAGCGTCGTCAATTTTGTCGGTGTCTATTTTCATGCTGATCTCCTTTGGAGTCCAAGTCTCCGGCACATGGCGTCTAACGATTGGGCAAACCGTTTACCCGGACGTTTTCTGTCGAGGCCGTTGCGAACGCCTTCTGTCCTACCCTCCTGAGCCCGCGAGCGTCGTGGTTTGCCATTGGCTGTGCACCGGCCGTCAATTGGAAGCAATACGGGACTGCTGTGCAGCCTGACGCAACTGAAGAATCTCGTAGTCTTGCTCACACCTTACCCAAGCCTCGTGACCCAAATAGACCAGGAGGAGCACGAGAGCAACGATGGATGCAAGAATGATGGCTGCAGTGTTCGTTGTCAGTGTCAATGAAGGTAGCATTGGCCCTGCAGTGACTACGAGAAGAATGATTCCACGAACGAAAACGTAATGGGTGAAGATGAAACGCCACTTTCCGCGAGCTCTATGAGCTTGCCAAGTCTCCAAGTAATGGTCATGAGCAAAAGACTCGATTCGTTGCCAGAAGAGAGCCAGAAGGATGATGGCTCCTGAGGAGATAAACCTTGAGACGAGGTAGGACCATTGCTTATCAAGAGAGACTCCGATGAGAAGTCCGACTAGGAGACCTGAAAGAAAATAGAAGATTGAAAGTGGCTTTGAGATTGTGTTCATCGATTGATCCAAACCCTAGACGGCGATGGTGCAAGCAATTCAGGCAAACCGCAGTGCCGTTGCGAGCACTTTTTTTCGCCAAACTCAGGACATCCTTCGCCTATCCAGCGTGCGAGCGTCGTGTTGCCGCTTGTTAGGCGTTCGTTGGCGCTGCTGCATACCAAGGCCGAGAACGGCTGGGAGTCGAATAACATGGTCAAAGCATTGGGCTCATCTCTTGTTGAATCCAAAGTTTTCAGGAAGAAGATGAACCAATGAATCCACGGTGTAAGCACCTACGACACCCTCTCCCCCAGGAATGCTGGAATAGCTGGGATCGTCGAGGCGAGTAGAGTGCGGATCACTGTAACCATGAACCGTCATATAATACTTGTACAGATTTGGTTCATACTGGATAACTCGGAATACAATCCTGTCGAACAAGATTTTGTTGTTAGCGTATTTTCTCCATGCCAGTGACGAAAGGGCAATGAGGTACATCTTGTTCCTGTAGACTCCGGACGCTCGGCCTATTGCAGGCGTCACAGTCAACGATGGGTAGACGGGGTAGTTGTAGTCTTCGCCTCCCGTGTACAGATACGAAAGCGGAATTTCCAACCGCTCGTCGGTCCAAGCGCCGTCCTTGAGAACCTCGTAATCCACATATAGTCGAGCAATGAATGCTTTGGTATTGGTTCCGAGCGTGATTGGCACGACTATGGTCGCCGACGAATCACTGTTGCCCGGCTTGTCAAGAATCACAGTCGAATTGATGTCAAGGATCATGGATGGCCGACCTGGAATGGCAAGAGTCGCGGTGACTAAATTGTATTCTGGCGCCTGCACAGTGATTTCGTAGGAACTCCCGTAATCTAGGATGAACGGATTCAAGACGTAGCTGTGCAACGGGAATGTGTATCGAGATGTGTCGGGCCGATTGAAGGTCGTGTCTCGAAGCCTGTAGGTGAGATTTCCCCTTTTGAGCAATACCACCGCGTCAAGCACTGATTTGTCTGACGTACTTGCCATGGGATCAAAATCGGTCGGCATATAACTGTGTTCAACCCGGACAAATTGTTCCACTCGATCTGTGGACAAGATGGAATAGACAACGAGCTTCCGGTTCAACGGGCCACGAGGATCGAATGGCTGATTGCAGGAGGTCAGGAAGTACGAAGCAAATATGAAAAACACAATGTGGGTTCGGATCATCTGATAATCTCGATTAATACTGCAGCGCAAATGCCGCCTAACGTTTAGGCAACACGCCGTTGCGAGCCGCCACTATGACTGACTTAATCTCGCGGCGAGACGCAATGATCGACCACTTTCCTATCAGCCAAACTCTGTTTCAACTTCGCCTATCCAGCGTGCGAGCGCCGTAGTGCCGATTGTTATGCGCAGGGAAAGTTCAATAATCAATGCGTTTTGCGGCACAACACATAGACCAGCAAGTCACTGCCTGGATGCCGACCGGGCCTATTTCTTTCCGACACCCTTGATTGACTTCTTCGTGTCGAGCGCATCAAGAACGTTATGAGACTTGCTGACGGCCAATTTCGTCTTCTCAAGCGCTACCTTCAGTCGATCCCTACTTGCCTCTTGAGCGATGATGTATCTCGCGCCATCCAGATGTTGATTATTGCCGACGACAGCGCTGTCCACTGCTTTCTGGCCGGCTGCGAATGCTGCTGTTATTAGTTCTTGTACCTTGGCGACATCGGTTGCAGCAGCTTTCGCTAATGCATCTTGACGCTTGGCAACCTCTTCAATTTGCACCGCGAGCCTCCCCAACTCAGTAATTGCCGGATAGTATTGTTGCTGCAACTCGGCTATTTCCGAACCGACTTTGATTACTTTGTTCATATGCTCATCCGATCGACCACATCCTGAGAAAGCAATGAGTCCAATGAGGCATATCATTGGGAAATAGATGGCCCGTTTCATTATTGTCTCCTCCGATTGTGAAGAATGCTTGGGTGATTCATGCCACGATCTCTGCGTCATCTGACTCTGTATGCGCAGAGGTGCCGCAAAACGCCTTAAGAAATGAATCTTTGCTTGCGCTTAACGTTTAGGCAAACCGCCCATCTGCGTCCCGAGAAACGGACTTCGATGGGTAAAACCGTTGCGAGCTTGCCCGCCATGCACCATCTTTTGGCGGGCCGCCACGCCTCATCTTTTGGCGGCGAGCAATGGAGCGAGTTTACCCGCCGAAGCGATGTATGCGTAGGCGGGCACTTTACATTTAGCCAAACGTGAAGTTCCTTCGCCTATCCAGCGTGCGAGCGTTTACCCGCCGAAGTCCACAGGACGTAGGCGGGCCGGTTCGCCGATTGTTGGGCGCAGCCCGCACACCGTGACCAACCCAAAAAGTCCTGGGCCTATACCTTGAGGAATTCGTACGTGCCTATGACCAAGACCTGGCATGCAGTACTGGCTGTGAGTATGTAGGCGTTGGTCTTAGGCTTGATGCCAAGCTTGAAGCTACATCTGATGACTATCGAGATTAGTATCACAAGCACAAGGATTGCAACCACATACGACCCCGTGTTCGTCAGAACCGCAATCTTGGCTTCATCCTGCTTACTGAACCCTCCAAACAGAAGCGAGAAGAAGCGATTGAACATCGGGAAGAACGCGAAGGGATAGGCATACAGTGCCCTGGATCCCTCAATGATCAAGAGGGCGACTATCGCCTCGAGCACGCTGAAGGCTGGGCCACCAATCAGGACATACAAATCCTGACCCTCTCGGAGATAGTGGCCGTTCTTTGGCCACACATAGTTGAGGCTGTACACCATTCGGTTTCCCAGCACTTCTCCAACACTCCAATGTCCGAATTCGTGGAAGAGGTATGAGGCGTACGCGACCGGAATGAAGAACAGGAAGAATCTGATGTTTGTCTCCTTCTGAGTATCTGTCAGCATCGATCACCCTCAAGCATGAAATTGTGAGCACCTAGGTGTGCGGGTTGCGCCTAACGTTTAGCCAAACCGCCCATCTGCGTCCTGAGAAACGGACTTCGACGGGTAAAACCGTTGCGAGCCGCCGATATCGAACTGATATTCCCTCACTCTGGCGGCGAGCAATGGAGCGAGCACTTTTTGATCAGCCAATCTTAGTTCTTCCCCAGACTATCCAAAGTGCGAGCGCCGGTTTGATGTTGGTTAGGCGCAGCTGCGCGTGCAGATTTGGTCAGCGTGTGAATTGTCAACGCATCAGAACTTCAAGACATCGGGCGTTCGCTCGCGTATGCTCTGTACGAAGTACTTGAGCGTTTCCGGCCATAAGAGTGCAGCGTTCGTTGGGCTTGCTGGCGGCGCGTTCCACCTGCCGATGAGTTTACCATTTTCCACAGATCCGTCAAGATACAGTACCTCATAAATTGGAGTCCCGACTACAGATTCAGAGCTGGAGAAATCGTTTCGGTCGAAAGAATTCGGATCCGCGTCGACAAACAAGCCACTTACGTGCAAGAGGATGGGTGTCCACCCATTCAAAGAGTATCCCCAAACGTCCAAGAGTTCATACAGCGAGAGATTGTTCTTCTGCTGTTTTGGCTTGAGATCGATCACTAAAGCTGAGCCTCTGTACTCTGCAGTAGATTCAAGAGCCTCCTCAATATTTAAATGCCAGGTATAGGGCTCATTCTGAGTGGGTGGGATTCCCAGCCGCAGTAGCCGAGGTATGAATCCCACGTTGCAACCAAACAACGATACCTGTTCTCTGAAGCAGTAGCGAATACTGCCTGAAATCATTCGATTCTTGTCATAGCGTAAATACATGTGCCTGTCCTCCTACTAGCATGAGTCTGCCTTATGTGCGTGGCGCCTAACGATTCATGCAAGCCGCAGTGCCGTTGCGAACTTACTTAAGCAGAATCGCCTTCTTCGCCTCTACGAATTCTCCAGCCTGCAGGCGGTAGAAGTAGATGCCGCTGGGGACACTCGATACGTTCCATTGGACCTGATAGCTGCCAGGTTCTTTGTGCTCGTTCACCAGCGTTGTGACAACCTGACCAAGTGTGTTGTAGATGTTCAGCGAGACGGTTGCTGATTTCGGAAGATCATACCGTATTGTCGTGCTCGGGTTGAACGGATTTGGATAGTTCTGATCCAGTCGAAACTCCAGAGGCATTCCCTGCTGCTCGCCAGTCGAAGTTACAGTCGAATTGTAGATACTCGTGTAGATCTGATCGCTGATAGGGAAATTGAGTGCTCTGAAGTCAGAGCGAAGATCTTTCGCGAATGCATACGAGATGGCGGTCGCAAAGAGCGTTGCTCTGAACGTATCTGCCGCTGCAGTATTATGAGCCTGATCAAACCATTGCCACCATGTCGGGTTGAAGCCTTGGAGCAGGTTCGTCATCCTCTTGACTGGAATCCTGTATCCCTGCCCTGTATTCTCGGCCTGCTCGCAGAACTTGTACGCGATTGTCATGAACGTGCTGACAGTCTCATCGACCGTGGTAGTGGGATCATTCCACGAAGTGAATCGCATCCCTCCATTCAGATAATCCTGATACGAGCTCCGGATGATCCCGATTGATGAATTCAGGCTCTGCTGGATGTCCAGCACAAGATCATCGCTTAGACCGTATGCCTGAGCATGATTGACGATCTCGTACCCCGCGGCGTGCTGAAAGATCTGCGCCAGAGTCTCGGAGTATATCGCATTCGCGTTACCATCGATCCGTCCGCCGTAATAGTACGCGGCAGGCATGTTCAGCGTGTAGTTGTGACCCATTTCATGAAACAGCGATGAATAGCCGATCGGGCCTGTTATGTAAACATCACTGACTCCGAAGGCGACAGGATTCGTGAACCAGAGGCTATACGCTCCCCCAAATGAGGAGTCCCTTAGCATGACCTGTTCAAATTTGGAATTGAAAAGGAATACGTTTCCGTTTACAAGATCCTTCTCGATGTACGACGCGACCGACAGAACGTACTCGAGCGTCGATCGCGGCAGAGTGGTAAAGAACCGGTCGTCGAATGCGGCAAGCTGGGGAGCGACGTACAGTCGGGTGCCAAGAGTGACCGGACTGCTGGGTATTCTCACGGCGACATCACTCGGAAGCGCGATCGGTGTGATGTTCGGCGCGATGAACCGAACGACGGTTTTGGCGGAATCCTTCCTCCCGCTGGAATAGTTTGCAGTGACCGTGAGGACGTAGTTCTTCGCAGTATTCGCATAGGTGTGGACCTGGGGGAAGAAACCGCTTGTTACTTTGCCATCCCCCCAATTCCACGTGAAGGGGGTTGTTGGCGCCTGAGAATCGCCGCCATTTACTGACACATTGCCGGTTGTTGTGTTTACAGATTCGACGAAAACCAGCATGGTTGTCGGCGTTCCAAACAAATACCTCTTGTAGTCAAATGAACCGGTTTGAGAGAAGAGCGAACCGGTGGTCAGAAAAAGAAATGCGACTGAGAGACGCACTATTGAAGAACAGATGTCTTTCATCCTGCAATCCCCCTGTGATGTGGGACCTAACGATTTAGGCAAACCGCCGTTGCGAGCCGCCAGTTGGCGCGTCAACTGCAAGCGCATGATAAGCAGCCTTTATATCATTGCCGCTTAAAGTATTGAACTTCACGCTCGTGTTTTTCAGCTGCTGCTCGAGTCTTGAATGTGCCCAAGTTCCTTCGCTTTCCGGTCTTCGGATTTTTCTTTGTAGAGTACAACCGATACTGGCCTGACTTGAGTTTTCTGATCATCGCAATAATACCTCCTTGTGCATTCGGTCTTGCTGTTTTCTAGGAAACTTGTATTATCTCAATGGTACCGATCTCTACTGAAACCATCTGGCTCAAGAGTTCGGCTGAATGTGGCATTAGCTGCCTAACGGACTTGAGTCAACCTGCGGCGCGGTGTCAATGCGCGCGCGATTCGCCCCCTGATATTGAACTGCTGTTAACTTACGAAACGCATTTCCAAACGGCTGACTGCCTCAACAAGTAGTGCGCGGCATGCCGCCACTATGACCGACTCCATTCGTGGCGGCGAGCAATGGAGCGAGCACTACTAATTTAGCCAATCTCTGAACTTCCTTTGCCTATCCGGTGTGCGAGCGCCCGGTGTGTCGATTGTGATGCGCCGCGCAGCCGCGAGATATATTCCTAATAGAAATCATTTCTCCGGCAACCCTGCTTGCCCAACGAAGTGGTAGAAGTCGTCTGCGCATCTC